>Ga0187803_10000616_pt1 | contig 14084 bp, 14 predicted proteins | sample NC_wetland_sal_i_2_FD_132425 | JGI IMG/M metagenome (GOLD analysis project Ga0187803, IMG submission 132425) | Wetland sediment microbial communities from Neuse River Estuary, North Carolina, USA - Control_3 | ecosystem: Environmental > Aquatic > Freshwater > Wetlands > Sediment | place: USA...
AGCCAGTCGTAAAGCGGCCGGTGATCCTCGAATTCGAGCGTGCAGATCGAATGGGTCACGCTCTCGATCGCGTCCGACTGGCCGTGGGCGAAATCGTAGGTCGGATAAATGCACCAGTCCTTGCCGGTGCGCGGATGCTCGGCGTGCAAAATCCGGTAAAGCACCGGGTCGCGCAGATTGATGTTGCCGGAGGCCATGTCGATCCTGGCGCGCAACACGCGCGCGCCGTTGGGGAATTCGCCTTGGCGCATGCGGCGGAAGAGATCGAGGTTCTCGTCCACGCTCCGCTTGCGGAACGGGCTTTCCCTTCCCGGCTCGGTCAGCGTGCCGCGCGCGGCCTGAAGCTCGGCCGCTGGCGTGTCGTCGACATAGGCCTTGCCCTGGCGGATCAGATGCTCGGCCCAGTCGTAAAGCTGCGCGAAATAATCCGAGGCGTGATAGAGGTGCCGGCCCCAATCGAAGCCCAGCCAGCGCACGTCACGCTCGATCGCGTCGATGTATTCCTGTTCCTCCTTGGTGGGGTTGGTGTCGTCGAAGCGCAGGTGGCAGCGCCCGCCGTAATCCTGGGCGATGCCGAAATTCAAACAGATCGACTTGGCGTGGCCGATATGGAGATAGCCGTTGGGCTCGGGCGGAAAGCGCGTCACCGGCGCCTTGACGCGGCCCGCCTTGAGGTCGGCCTCGACGATGTCGCGGATGAAATCGCGGCCGGGTTCTTTCGCCGCCTTGGCGGTATCGGAAGGTTGCATGATCGGATACCGTTCTATTTCGACGGCAGCGGCGTCGGCGCCTTGGGCGCGGCTTCGGGGTCGTAGTCCGGCTGCCGGTCCGCGTCGTGGAACGCGTTGACGATGGGATAACGCCGGTCGCGGCCGAAGGCGCGGCGCGTGATCTTGACCCCGGGCGGCGCCTGGCGGCGCTTGTATTCGGCGCGGTCGAGCATGCGCCAAACCCGGCGCACGGTTTCCGCGTCGAAGCCCTTGGCGACGATGTCCTCGACCTTCATCTCATGCTCGATCAGGCATTCGAGAATCCCGTCGAGGATTTTGTAGGGCGGCAAACTGTCCTCGTCGATCTGGCCGGGCTTCAATTCGGCGGTGGGCGGCTTGGTGAGGACGCGCTCGGGCATGACGCGGCCCAGGGGCCCGAGGAAGGAATCGGGCCGGTTCTGGTTGCGCCAGCGGCTCAAGGCAAAGACCGCCATCTTGTAGACGTCCTTCAAAACCGAGAATCCGCCGCACATGTCGCCGTAGAGCGTGGCGTAGCCCACCGACATCTCCGATTTGTTGCCGGTCGAAAGCACCATCCAGCCGAATTTGTTGGAAAGCGCCATCAGCGTCATGCCGCGCGCGCGCGCCTGGATGTTCTCCTCGGTGGTGTCGGGCGCCCGGCCCTTGAACGACGGCTTGAGCATCGCCTCGAACGCCTTCATCGCCGGCGAAATCTCGATCTCGCGCAATTCGATCCCGAGCAGATGCGCCACCTCGGCCGCGTCCTCGACGCTTGCGGCCGAGGTATAGGGCGACGGCATCATCACGCAATGCACCTTGTCCGCTCCCAGCGCGTCCACCGCCACCGCGGCGGTGAGCGCGGAATCGATGCCGCCCGAAAGCCCGATGACCACGCCCGGGAAACCGTTCTTGCGCACGTAATCGCGCAGGCCCAGCACCATGGCGTGATAGACGTTCTCCGGCCCCTCATGCGGCTTTTCCATCATGCCGGGCTCGGCCGTCCAGCCCTTGGGCCCGCGCTTCCAGCGCGTCGGCATCAGCGCCTCGCGCCAACTCGGCGCCTGGACGCGCAACGCGCAATCCGCGCCGAGCGCGAAGGAAGCGCCGTCGAACACCAGCTCGTCCTGGCCGCCCACCTGGTTGACATAGAGCAGCGGCAAACCGCTTTCGCGGATGCGCGACGTCGCGTTCACCACGCGCTCGTCGAGCTTGCCGCTGTCGAAAGGCGAGCCGTTGATGACGATGAGCAGCTCGGCGCCGCTTTCGGCCAGGGTCTCGGCGCAAGCCGGGAACCACATGTCCTCGCAGATCATGACGCCGAGCCGCACGCCCTTGAACGCCACCGGCCCGGGCGCGGGACCTGCGGCGAAAACCCGCTTCTCGTCGAACACGCCGTAATTGGGCAACTCGTGCTTGAAGCGCAAACTCGCCACCTTGCCTTCGGCCAGCAGCAGCGCGGCGTTGTAGAGCTTGCCGTCCTGGGTCCAGGGCGAGCCCAGCAGCGCCGCCGGGCCGCCGCGCGTGGCCTGGGCGAATTCCTGAATTGCGCCCTGGCAGGCCGCGACGAAGGCGGGCTTCAAGACCAAATCCTCGGGCGGGTAGCCCGAAACGAACAGTTCCGAGGCCACCACCAGATCGGCGCCCTGGCCTTCCGCCTCTTTCAAGGCGCGCTTGAGCTTGGCGAGATTGCCCGCGATGTCGCCCACGACCGGGTCGAGCTGGGCGATGGAAATGGCGAGCGAATCGGTCATGCTGCGTGAAAGCTAGGTAGTAGGCCGGAGGGTGTCAATGCGGGGAGTAGTGCCGCAGTTTAACGCTGGCATAGGCATCTTGCGCCCTTCATCCTTCGACTACGCTCAGGATGAGGAAACAGTGTCGATGGCATTAAGAAAATCGCCTCACCCTGAGCGTAGTCGAAGGGCGCACAATGCTTATCCGGCGCTCAAGATGAGACACGACCATGCGGGGCTGGATATCGGCCCGCTGCACACGATATTGAAGGAATAAGCGCGGCATAACGGGAGAGAGTCATGATCCGCAAGCTGCCTTCGGGCCAATACCGCCTATATTCGCGCAAGATCAATCCCAAGACCGGCAAGCGCCGCAACCTCGGGACATTTCCCACGCGCTCCGCCGCCATGAAACACGAACGCGCGGTGCAATACTTCAAGCGGCATTGACATGCGGGCGCGTGCCCCCGCCGGTCGCCAATAAGCGCCGACGGTTCTCAATAAAAATCTAGAAATCAATAGGTTAGGGCCAGCGGAATCTTTTGCCTCGGTTTTGCTGGACCATAACATCCAACTGTAGTTATCGTAATTGATGGGCCGCATGAGTGGGGGGCTACCATGCACGGTCCGCGATGGCGCAGCATCATTAAGTTATCGATGCGCGCGAAAATTTATAAAAACCAGCCCCGATGAACCTGTATGCCTCGCCTCGGTTGGCGTTGTCGGATTGCGTGGTGGTCGAATATCGCGAGTAGTTGTTTTTCGAGTGCAGAAATATTGGGGGACTGATCATGCGAATACGGAAAATTTGGCTTTTAATCATCTTTTCTTTCCCACTAAGCGGTTGTGGCGCTGCTTTGGAACATTGGGAAAATCAGAACAATTTTATGGTCGCGGCTGACGACCTGGATCCGACGATAGACGGCAAATACGCGAACCCATTCATTGCTTCAAATAACAATAAGAACTATGTGGGCGAGGTTGTGAACGATTCTGAACTAAAATGCAGTAAGTTCTTAAATGGTTTGGCACTTGCATCCAACACCACCAATGTTGGTCTGGATATGACGACAACGGTGTTTTCGGCATTGGCCACGGCATTTTCTCCTATAGCGACCATTCACGCACTGACCGCTGGCGCCACAATATCGAGCGGTTGGAAGACTTCAATCGATTCAGACATTTACGCCAAGGCCTCGATTGGCAACTACGCGCAAGCAATCCAAGCCTCATATTATACGGCCATAAATAATTACATGACATCTTTGACGACAATGTCGGACAGTCAAGTTGTTGCGGCATTGGAAGTTGCGAAACTGCGTACGATACATAAGGACTGTTCGCTCTCTTCTGCTCAGTCGACAATTTCTGCAACTTTGCAGAATTCAACGTCGCAGACCGCAACGCCAAACTCGACAGATACGTGGACGATCGGTTCGTTTAATGCCGGTGATAAGATCGTTCTAACCGCTACCGCATCGAACCTCCCAAATGGAAAGATCGACATCTCGACCACCGTAAAGAGTGGAGAGAAAGCGGCAGATGTCGCGACCGATCTACTGCAAGCCATCAATACGAATGCCGACTTGCAAAAGTCTAATGTCAGTAGCGCGCATGGCAGCAATGCGACAACTATTGTCTTAAGTTCGCCTGCATCTTTGGCGTTAAAATGGTCAAGCACATCAACTGCATTGAAACACCAAACCAGCGGTACTTCACCCGCCAATCAGTCTAGCGCCCCGAGTGGAGCCTTATCTGGTTCGAGCCCCGTCACAACAGGAAGTGTTCCGGGCAGTTCTCTCAAATGACAACACACTTCAAGCATGGTTGAGGCGCACCCGCGTTTTCGCTCTCTCTCTGGCCTTGGCGGGAATTATTTGCTAAACGTGATTATATTGTTGAAAGACGCGCATATTATTGAGCGCGCGGCAACCGGGTGAAATTTGTGCGGCACGTTGGCTTCTGCGGGGGCAGATAATGTGCGTGCGAGGCCGTAAAGTCATATCCAGGCTCGGGGCCATCCTTTGCATTGCCGCGTTGGGCGGCATCGCCGCCATTTGGCCCTCTTACGGCTATAACGAAGACGGGCATTTCTACACGGCGGTGGCGGTGGGGAATAGCGCCACGCAGCCCTACATGAACGTTACCCCCGATCAAGCCAGGCTGATCGCCTTTTGCGCCCAGATACCCGATCTGGCGAATGACCTCGATGCCGTGACGCTGCGGACCAAGGTGATTTTCAGCCGTGCCGGGACGGCCTGGGGCGTGTCCGGCGCCTGTTGGAACGACAAAGTCCGCCACATGGTGGAAGCGCAGGAATACGTTCACGCGCTGACGGGTTCCGACGCGGGAAACGTCACCAAAGCCGCCATCGCGATATTAAGGGATCTGCGCGCCGGAAAAGGAATGTCGGGCAAATCCGAACAGGCCAGGGCTTGCGCAGAAGGCCTTGCTATTCACCTTTTGGGAGACACCTTCGCTCACCGGCGCCTCCATCTGGATTCCAGCAAACCAGTCCAGACTTATCCCACCGGCTTAGGCCATATCCATGATGGGCATGATCCGGATTACATCATCTTCAATAAGGCCGATAACATCGATCGGCGCCCACTATGGAAGAGTTATGTTGATGCCCTCGCCGGCGCTCTGGGGATCGGTATCGATAAAAGCCATAAGGCCGCCCTCTATAAGATCATCGATGATAAATACAATGCCGGTCAGGGGAACGAGGATAACAGCTTCAATACCGCCGATATCATTCATGACCTCTTCGCGACGCTCAACGAAAATCAACGGAAAGTCTGGGCACCCTATAAAACCCCCGTTGAACATCTGTACGATTATGACAACACCACCGTGGCGAGCATTGTGATGGGTTGGATACACAGCCACGTCCTCAATCTCTCTTTCGATGACGTCATGACCAAATACAGCCTGGAACTTGGACTCGGCAACAATGCGCCAAAATTCCAGGATGTCTGGGAGCTGTATAAAAGCGTCGCGGTCCCGGATTTCACGAAACAGGGCGTTACGATCGCCTGCCACTAAGAGGATACGATGAGGCGTTTGACGAAGAAGGAACACGAACATCACCGGCGACGCATCCGCCGGCATTCGCATAATGTTTCCCTCATTGGCGCGCCGGCCATCTTCGTCACGGTCACCCTGTGGCTCACGCTCCGGGCGATCGTTTGCTGGGGCGGTTCGCCCTCGCATTTCGACGTTTTCTCCTGTGAAAACGCCAATTTCCTTCCCGACCTTGCCGGTCTTTTCACGCTGGTGGCATTCGGCTTTCTGATTTTCGCCCTGGACGATTACGGCGAAAAGATCCGCCGTGTAAAACACAAACCGAGAAAGCGGCTGTTCCGGCTCCGGCATCACGCCAAGAACATTCGCACCAGCTACCGCCGATTGGATAAAGAGCACCGGTCAATCGTAATTTTCGCGTTCGAGATGGCCGGCTGGTCGGCGGCCACCGTGATCGTAATCCTGCTTTTCTATCAATTGGAATACACGGTGCCGCTGGCCCTGTTCTTGGCCATTGCCCTGGCGCGAGTAGCTTACGCGCTCCTGCGCCGATTCATTGCCATGATCCGCAATATCGGTGGCGGTGGCAAACCCCGCAAAGGTGGTGGCCAGCGCAAAGCTCACAAAGGCAAAGGCGGCGGCGGTGGCGAGTTAGCGGGGCACAGGCCGACTTCTCAACCGCTCAAGCCCGCCACCAAACGCCCGAACCTCTCTTCAAGCCAAATCGATCGCGTGCCTCTTAAGGTCAGCAAGGGCGCAGTAATCGAGCGCGCCCTGGTGGGTGGCGCGCAGCACCACGCGCGGCGCGCGTCCCGCTTCGAGCGCCTCCTGCCAGCGCGGCGCGCACAGGCACCAGCGGTCGCCGGGCTTGAGGCCGGCGAAGCCGAAAGCCGGCAACGGCGTCGACAGGTCGTTGCCGCGCGATTTGGAGAATTCCAGGAATTCGGATGTCGCGATCACGCACACCGTATGGCTGCCGATATCCTCCGTCCCGGTATCGCAGCAGCCGTTGCGGTAGAACCCGGTCATCGGCTTGATCGAACAGGCTTCGAGTGGGCCTCCCAGCACGTTGAGCGACGGCGCCCGCCCGCCTTCGCCGCCGGAACCCGCATCCAAGGGCATCGCGCTCACCCTCCCGAGGGCTGCTTCTTCATCAGGAATTCGCGGCCGAGCTTCACCATCGGCTTGCCGTCATAGGCGATGATGTCCGCCGTCGCATAGGTCTCGGTCCAGGAATCCGGCAGATAGGAGCCCGTCCCCACCACGTCGATCGGCGTCTCGGCCACCGCCATGGCGCGGCATTTGTCGGGGGTGAAACCCGAACTCGCCACGATCTTCACCTTCGGGAATCCCGCCTCGTCGAGCCGCTCGCGCAGGTGCCAGATCGCCGCCGCCGAAACCCCGGTGCCAACCAGATAGCGCAGCTCGGTTTCGGTGCGGTAGCCCCGTATCGCCTTGGGCGCGCGGCGCTCGATCACGGCATAGGCCCGCGCCAAGTCGAGCCCCTCGATATAGCGCCCGCCATGGGTGTCGAGCCGCACCGCCAGCTTCCCCGCATCCGCCAGTTCCTTGAAACGGCGGCACACGGCGAGACCGTCGGAAATCTCCTTGCCGAAATAATCGACCAGCACGGTCAGCGGTTCGTTGGGGAAGGTCTCGTGGAACATCTCGGCCGCGCGCAAGGTCGAGCCCGCGTAACCGATCAGCGCATGGGGCATGGTGCCCATGCCCTTGTCCCGGCCGAAATAATGCGCCGTGGCGTCGGTGGCGTTGCCGATGAAGCCCACCGCCCCCACCGCCTGCTTCGCCGCGTTCGATCCCACCGAGGCGGCATAGGCCATCATCTCCGCCATCTCGGCCCCGGCGCAGTGGCGCGCATCCATCGCCAGGAAGGCGGTCTTCGGGAGGTCGGCGCACATCGCATAGGCGTTATAGGCGGCGACGCAGGGCGGCCCCAGCTTCTGGAGATAGAGCGTCTCGAGATCGACCAGGTGATAGAGCGAACCCGAGATGTAGACCATCGGCTCGCCCGCGCCCACCCATTCGCCTTCCTTGTACTGGAGATCGAGCTCGATGGTCGTGCCGCGATCCTTCGCCGTCTGTTCGACGAACGCCACCATCAGCCGCGGCGTCGCGATCACCGGGCGGCGCAAGAACACCGCATAGGTCGCGCGCTTGTCGCCATAGGCGGCCACGATCGCCTTGGTCTTGAGGAAATAGGAATCGGTGAAGCGCGCCAGCGGGTCTTCCGGCGATTGCTTCGAAAACGCCTTGCGCGCGCCGCCGCTCAGGAGGCCGCTCCCGCCGCCCGGCGTTTCACCGCTTCGCCGCGCTTCTTCTTCAACTGCTCGGCCACGGTGAAGGCCAATTCGATCGCCTGGCTGGCATTCAAACGCGGGTCGCAATGGGTGTGATAACGGTCGCCCAGACTGGTTTCGGAGATCGCCTGCGCGCCGCCGATGCATTCGGTCACGTCCTGCCCGGTCAATTCCAGATGCATGCCGCCGGCATAGGTGCCTTCGCCTTCATGCACGGCGAAGAAGCTTTTTACTTCGCTCAGGACGCGATCCACCGCGCGGGTCTTGTAGCCGGTCTTGGAGATGATGGTGTTGCCGTGCATCGGGTCGCAAGCCCACACCACCTTGCGGCCGGATTTCTTCACCGCGCGGATGAGCGGCGGCAGCTTCGCTTCCACTTTGTCGGCGCCCAAACGCGCGATCAGCGTCAGGCGCCCGGGCTCGTCCTCGGGGTTGAGGATGTCGATCAGACGCAGCAGGTCGTCGGCGGCCAGGCTCGGCCCGCATTTCAAGCCGATCGGGTTCTTGACGCCGCGCAGGAATTCGACATGCGCGCCGGAGGCGTCGCGGGTGCGGTCGCCGATCCACAGCATGTGCGCCGAGCAATCGTACCAATCGCCGCTGGTGCTATCGACGCGCGTCAGCGCCTGCTCGTAGGGCAGCAGCAGCGCCTCGTGCGACGTAAACAGATCGGTTTCGCGGATCTGCGGCGTGGTTTCCGAGGTCAGCCCGCACGCCGCCATGAAGTCGAGCGTCTCGGTCAGCCGGTCGGCCAGCTCCTGGTAGCGCTCGCCCGCCGGGCTGCCGGCGACGAAGCCCTGGGTCCAGCTGTGGACGCGGTGCAGATCGGCATAACCGCCCTGGGCGAAGGCGCGCAGCAGATTGAGCGTCGCCGCCGACTGGCTGTAGGCCTGGAGCATGCGCGCGGGATCGGGCTTGCGCGCGGCGGCGGTGAATTCCATGCCGTTGATGATGTCGCCGCGATAAGCGGGCAGCGTCACGCCGTTCTGGGTCTCGGTGTCGGCGCTTCTGGGCTTCGCAAATTGCCCCGCCATGCGCGAAACCTTCACCACCGGACACGCGGCGCCGTAGGTCAGCACCACCGCCATTTGCAGCAGCACGCGGAAGGTGTCGCGGATGTTGTCGGGGTGGAACTCGGCGAAGCTTTCCGCGCAGTCGCCCCCTTGCAGCAGGAAAGCCTTGCCCGCCGCCACATTGGCCAGCGCGGCTTTCAAGCGCCGCGCCTCGCCGGCGAAAACCAGCGGCGGATAGCGGCGCAACGTCGCCTCGGCCGTCGCCACGGCCTTGGCATCGGGATAGTCCGGCGCCTGCTTGACCGGCTTGGCGCGCCAGCTTTCGGGCGCCCATTTCGCTTTGCTTGGCATGGGTTAGAGATAGTCGGTTTCGGCCGGGAAAGCCAGTAGCCGGGCCGGATTCCGGCCCTCGAGGCCGGTTTCCGCGCCTAACCGGCCAGCCGGCTGTAGGTATAGGCGGGCGGGCCGGCGGTGGCGGCGCGGCCATTCCCCGGGGGAATGGAGGCCGCGGCCGGCGGCAGATAGGCGTAGCAGAAGCCCTGGCGGCGCAGGGCCTGCTGGGCGTCGCGGTAGTCGAAATAGCCATAGAGCCAAAGCGCGGCCTCGCCGCGCTGGATACGGTCCCAATCCGGCTCCGGCACAAGGTTGGGGCGCTCGATCGAGAATTGCTGCCGCGCCTCCACATTCAGGGGCGCGGCCAGGCGTTCCACCGCCTCGGCGGGGTAGCCGGGGGTGGGCGGCAAGGCGCGCTCGACCGCGATCGCCAGACACCGGCTCTCGATCTGGGCCTTGTCGCGCCCCTGATTGATGAAACGCAGGACGCAGAACTCCGACCCCCGGCCGATGGTGATGCCGGAGCGGGCGAAGGGCGGCGTATTCCCGTTTCCTGGCCCGGTTGCGGTCCCGGATGGCGTGGGACTAGGCGGCGGCCGGGGAGCCGTGCCGGGTGGGCCGCCGGGCGGGCCGGCGGCCCTGCGCGGCGGCGGCGGCGACGGCGGCTCGGATCGACCCCGCGTCAGCAGCCACAGCAGAAGCAGCAGCAGCACCAGCAATCCCAGATCGACATACCAATAATCCCGCCAATCCTCGATCACGGCAAAAGCCGAGGCGATCAATCCCGGCGGGGCGGTCTCGGCGGGCGCGGGCGGCGGCGCGGTCACCGGAGGCGCGGGTGCTAGCGGCGGCGTCTCCGGCGGAGCCGGCGCGGGTGCGGGCGCCGGTGCTGGCACGGGCGGCGGCGTCACCGCCGGTGCCGGCGGCGGCGCGGGGGTCGCCGCCAAAGCGGGCGCTTTCTTCTTTGCCGTTGGCGGTTTGGCCGCTAGGTGTTTTTTAACGGCGGGTTTCGGCGCCGGCACGGCTGGCGGCGCTTGCATTTGCGCTTGCGGCGGCGCGGCTTGCGTCGCCGAAGCGGGCGGCGGCGTCACCGGCGCCGTGGCGGCGCAACCGCTCGCGGCGATCAGCAATCCCACCAGGCAGAATATTCTAAACATGCCTTGGCCGCTCCCCGGCGGTCCGGGGTTTCTCCCCGGCGAATATTCTGTAACTATAATATCTTACGGCGATTCTGTCACCCCGAGCGTGGCGGCGCGCCGAACAGGGAGGTTTCCATGCGTTATGAGCTTTATTACTGGCCGGACATCCAGGGCCGCGGCGAATTCATCCGTTTGGCGCTGGAAGAAGCCGGCGCGGATTATGCCGACGTCGCGCGCGGCCGCGGCGGCACGGCCGCGTTGACGAAGCTGCTCGAAGGCTCGTCCTCCGCCCGCCCGCCTTTCGCGCCGCCCATGCTCAAGGCCGGAAAGCTGGTGATCGCGCAAACCGCCAATATTCTGTTGTATCTGGGACAGCGCCACCGCCTCGCGCCCGCGGGCGAGGCCGGAAGATTGTGGGCCAACCAGCTCCAGCTCACCATCGCCGATTTCCTGGTCGAGATCCACGACACCCACCACCCGATCTCCTCCAGCCTTTATTACGAAGACCAGCGCGGCGAAGCCGCGCGCCGCGCGGGATTTTTTCTGAAAGAGCGCGCGCCGAAATTCCTGGGCTATTTCGAGCGCGCCGTCGCGGGCAATGGCGGCAAGTTTCTCGCCGGCGCGAAACTCTCCTATCCCGATCTGTCGCTGTTCCAGATCGTCGCCGGGATGCGTTACGCCTTTCCGCGCGCCATGGCGAGGTTCGAGAAAAATCTGCCGCGCGTGAAGGAACTCCACGACGCCGTGGCGGCGCGGCCGCGCATCAAGGCCTATCTCGCCTCGAAGCGCCGCATTCCCTTCAACCGGCAAGGCATCTTCCGGAATTATCCGGAACTGGACGCGCGCTAGCAGGCTATTCCGCCGCCTTGGCTGGCGCGGGCTCGGGCGCTTTCTCGCGCAATGTCACGAACTCCTCGGCCGAGGTCGGGTGGATGCCGATGGTGCGGTCGAACTGCTGCTTGGTCGCGCCGCAATTGAGCGCCACCGCCAGCCCGACCATGATCTCGGGCGCATCGTCGCCCACCATGTGACAGCCGAGCACGCGGTCCGAGGCGCGGTCCACCACCAGCTTCATCATGGTCCGCTCGTCGCGGCCCGAGACGGTGTGCTTCAAGGGGCGGAAACGCGCGCGGTAGATTTCGATCGCGGCGCCCTTTGCCCGCGCCTGTTCCTCGCTCAAGCCCACCGAACCGACCGGCGGGATGGCGAAAACCGCGGTCGGGATATTCGCGCGGTTGAGCTTTAACTTGTTGTTATTGAACAATGTTTCTGCCAGCGCCCGGGCCTCGTAGATCGCCACCGGGGTCAGATTGATGCCGTTCGACACGTCGCCCACGGCAAAGATGTGCGGCACCGCGCAACGCGACCATTCGTCCACATCCACCCTGCCGTCGGGGCTGAGTTTCACCCCGGCTTCTTCGAGCCCGATGCCCTTGGTGTTGGCTTCGCGGCCGGTGGCGTACATGACGATGTCGGCTTCGATCGTCCCGCCCGATTTGGTGGTCAGCTTGAAGCCCTTTCCCGCTTTCTCGATGCGCGCGATTTCGGTGCGGGGATGCAGCTTGAGTCCGCGATGGCGGAAATTCTCGCCCACCGCCGCGCGCACGTCGTGATCGAAGCCGCGCAACACTTCGTCGGCGCGGTAGACCAGATGCGTCTCGGCACCCAATGTCGAAAAAATCCCGGCGAATTCGACCGCGATATAGCTCGATCCCACGATGGCGATGCGCTTCGGCAGCTCCTTCAAATCGAGCGCCTCGTTGGACGAGATCACCTGCTCGATGCCGGGGATTTGCGGCGTCACCGGATGGCCGCCGGTCGCGATCAGGATATGGGCGGCGGTGTAGCGTTTGCCCGCGACCTCGACCGTGTGCGGATCGACCAGCCGCCCGCGCCCGGTGATCAGCTTGACGCCGGAATCGGACAAGAGCTTGCGGTAGATCCCTTCGAGCCGGTCGATCTCCGCGTTCTTGGCTGCGATCAGGCTCGGCCAGTTGAAGGTCTTGCCCGAAAGGCGCCAGCCATAGGCCGCCGCATCGTGGAGGTCGTCGGCGAAATGCGCGCCATAGACCAGGAGCTTCTTCGGCACGCAGCCGCGGATGACGCAGGTGCCGCCCCAGCGGCTGTCCTCGCAGATGCCGACCCGCGCGCCGTAACTCGCGGCGCGGCGCGAACCCGCCACGCCGCCCGAACCGGCGCCGATGGTGAACAGGTCGAAATCGTATGGCGCCATGATCGCCCGCTCGGGATTCAAGTGGCCCGTCTTCAAGTCGTGGGCGAATTGAGCTGCGGCTGCAACGCGTCGAGCCGCTTCAGTATGCCCAGGATCACCGCATAACCCACATAAAGATAGAAGAAATAATTGACGCCGGGGATGAGCGACAGCACCACCCACAACGCCGCGCTGTGGCCCAGCCTTCGGGCGAGAAAGCCGTTGCCGATCGCCATTCCCAGCCACAACAGCAGCATGATGGTGAAGATCGGAATCGACGCCATCGCATTGTCCATCATCGTGTTGTCGTAAATCATGGAAATCGCCCTCTCTTGCCCCGAGTAAGAAACCAGCGTAGCACAGAAGAGGGCCGGGCCTTTAGGCCCGAGGCGTCGTGCGAAGCGAACAAATACGTAGCACAGAAGAGGGCCGGTTTTTCTTGGCTTCGCACGTCAGGTGCTATGCGGGGCCCGAGGCGTCGTGCGAAGCATGTATAAAAGCGTTCCGCGGCCGCGCCGGTTCCTGCGCTCTAGCCGCGCGTGCTCCAATAAAACAGCAAAGCTCCCGCCGCCACCAACGCCAAGCCGATGACGGTTTCCTGCATGCCGCCCGGCCGGGTCAGGAAATTGAAGCCGCCCAGGGTCACGGCCGCCGCGGCAAGCTTCTTCACCAACGCCCAGTTCATGGTTCCTAGCGTAGCATAGGCAAAGGCCGATCGCGCCTTTGCCGTCATGCGAAGCCAAAGCATGGATCAGGCCTAACCTTGCTTGTCATCGCCCCCGTCCTTCGCCTGTTCCCGGGCCTTCTCCCGCTCCAAATCCTTGGCATAATCTTCGATGACGGCGCGCAGTTTGGCGCGGGCGCTTTGGGCGAGCGCTTCCTGCGACCGGGACGGATCGGCGATGGTTTGGGCGGCTTTGGCGGGCCCGCGCGGGAACAAGCCGAGATGCCGGGCCAGGCTGTCGAGCGCGCGCTGCTTGCTGTGGAGGCGGATGCGCGCCCCGTCCTTGCCGCCCGAAAGCGCGGCGATGGCGGCCCGGTCGTCCTCGGCGATCTCGCCCCAGGGCTTGAGCACCAGGCCCTCTTTCCCCCAATCGGCCACCCGGCTCAGATCGGAAAACGCCAGCCGCGCATATTCGGCCAGCACGCGCGAGGCCTCGACATGCGCCGAGCGCGCCTGCGCCTCGCGGCCGCGTTCGATGGCGCGCGCCACATTGGGCAGGCGTTTCAGGTAACAGGCGAGCTCGATCGCGCTCTTGATCGAATATCCCGCTCGGATCGCGGCTTCGCGGCCCTCGCCGATTATCAGATACTGCTCGACGAAACGCTGCTGCCGCAGATTGAGCGCCTTGTCCGCCGGCGGCTTTTTGCGGATGCGCAGCACAGCCGAGGGCCGGGCCTTCGGGCCCGAGGCGTCGTGCGAAGCTAAAGAAGAATCTTCCGGGTTCTGGCGCTTTAATTCCGAATGCGCAGAAGCGCCGCCTGTCTCATCAGGAAGCATCGGGGAGCTCCGAATCAAGCGCCCGGCTCCCCAGCAGACGCAATTGCAAATGTTCCTGTTTTGTACTAGTTTGATCCGGA
>Ga0187803_10000618_pt1 | contig 14063 bp, 15 predicted proteins | sample NC_wetland_sal_i_2_FD_132425 | JGI IMG/M metagenome (GOLD analysis project Ga0187803, IMG submission 132425) | Wetland sediment microbial communities from Neuse River Estuary, North Carolina, USA - Control_3 | ecosystem: Environmental > Aquatic > Freshwater > Wetlands > Sediment | place: USA...
CAGGCGCGAAGCGAAAGTGTGGCGGAGATCGTGCCAATGGAAGTCCTCAACGCCGGCTTTCTTCGTGGCGTCCTTAAACCACCGGCGCCAGTCCCGCTTCACGCCCTCGATCGCGGCCGGAGAAACGCGCTTTTCTTTTCCGGTGATTTGCTGCAGCCGGCGGAGCGCCTCTATGGCCGAAGAGTTCGCGATGATGTGCCGGCGTCCCGTCTTTCCCCGGACCGTGAGGATCCCGCGCTCGAGGTCGACGTCTTTCCAGAGCAGGCCGAACTGCTCCCCGCGGCGCATACCCGTGTGCAGCGCCAGGTCGAACTCCATCTCGTGTACTACGCTTTGCAATACACCGCGGATCGCGATTTCCTCTTCCGGCCGGAGCCAGCGCACGCGGGATTCGTTTTCCCGGTAGCGTTTCACTTGCTTGACCGGATTGGCCGCCATGCGGCCGGACCGCACCGCGAAGGCATAGATCGAGCTCAACAGCGAACGGTAACGATTCGCGGTCGAGCTGCTCACCGAACGCCTGAAGTGCGCGAGCGTCTCCTCGATGCGGTTCGGCGTGAGCCGGTCCGCGGGGATGTTGCCGATAACCGGAAGCAATTTTGAGAGACGCATGACGTCGGTTTCGTAGGACAACGGAGCCAGGCGCAGTTTCTTCTGTATCAGCGCGGCCGTGGCCAAATCGCGGAAGGTCAATCGAGCGCCGGCGCGAGGCGGGATGAAACGTCCCTCCTTCACCTCGAGCCGGCGTCGTCCTAGAGCATCCAGCGCAGCGGAGCGCCTTCCTGCCTTCTCACGGTGACGTCTGCCTTCGCCATCACAGTAAGAAATCCACCAAATGCCGCTGCGCGGTGGACGCTCGAAGATGCCCCGAATGGCCATTGATCAATTTCCTTTTTCCCTAGCCGATTGGTGAACGCGAGAATGCCGCCGCGGCCCGAAACGGTTCCGAGCGGACCTCGCGGGAATGCTGGTAGATTTCCTCAAGCGTCAGAGAGAATCCTCGCCGCCTGGCGATGCGCTGGATGGAGATGGCCTTGGCCGGATGCGGCGAGGTTTTCCCGCTCATCCAGTGGTAGACCGCGCTCGGCGCGATGCGGAGCTGCCTTGCGAGCTTTTCGACACCGTAGCTCTGCACGAACCCGGCGAACTTAGAGTTCCATCGCTTGTCGTCCGATTTTCTCGACACGGGAGCCTCCCAGCTTTCCCGGCCAGGAAAGACGCCCGTTAAAGCAGCAAGGGAATGAAGATGGAGCTCCGAGTTTCAGCGGTGAAGAAATCCGCAGAGATGCGGTTTTCTTCGTGGCTAAGGGCGGGGAGCGTGACCGCGATGCCGGAAACGATGTAATTGCTGACGTGGATTTCCGGAACCGTCGCGGCCAGGATCCTTCTCTTTCCTTCTCTGCCTAGAACGGGCCAATCAAAGAGCGGTGAGAAGGCTGAGGCCATTTCCCGGGCCGAGAGCGCCGGCATCGGGGTCTCACGCATCAGCATCTCTTCCGCGAACTTCATCTGCTTGTCGAGCGAAGCGAGCCTGGCGTCACGCTCCTCCCGAGTGAGAACTCCTTCAAAGAAGGCGTCCAGAATGCGCTCCCGTTTCTGCCGGAGCTTCCTGACTTCGCCTTCTAAGCCCGCAATCCTACACCTGATCGCCGCGGAATCATACTTTTTCTCTAGTTGAAAAATCAGTGACTTGAGGAAATCTCTGTCCGTCAACCGCAGCCCGAAAATCCCGTCGAGCTTCTCCTCCAGGCGGTCCCGACGCATGGTCACCGAAAGACACCTCGATTCCGATCGCAAGGCGCGCGCTTTGCAGACGTAATAGTGATACTGCCCGCAGAGCTTTCCGTAGATGAGCGAACGGCATTCCGAGCAAACCAAAAAACCGCCGTAGGTGAATGCTTGGCCCCCACCGGGACGCGAACGCCAATGCAGCCGTGACTTCGTATCCATGATCTGCTGCACGCGGCGGAATTCATCCTCGGAAACGAGCGGCCGGGCGATAACCTTCACACGGATGATTTCACTCGCGTCTCGCTTTATTTTGGGACGATCGCCCTGCCTGCCTCCGGCCGAGACGCGGCGGGATGCCGGTGAAGTATCGCGCTTTTTGTCAATGACCCTCCAACCGGTCCAGATTGGGTTGCGCATGATCATATGCATGCCGCGCGGCGTGACTCCCACCATTTCCGCGAGCTTCACATAGCTGTGCTCGCCTGAAAGAAAAAGCCGGAAGGCCTCGCGTACTCGCTCGGCTGCCGGCATGTAGAAAAAACCCTCGGCCTCGTGGTAACCGACGCCGAACGGCAGGCACATGGAACCCTGCGCGAGCTTTCCCGATTTGCGCTTTTCTTCCTTGGCGGCCCACACACGTTCCCGGATCTCGGCGAGCTCGTTTCCCGCGATGATGGCCCGCAAACCGGCCACGAGCTTTCCGGTTTTGCTGTTCAGGTCCAGAGGACCGTCCGGGAGATAGAGCATCGTCCCGGTGTCCTGGAAGGCTTGAAAGAGCACAAAATCCCCGAAATTGTCCGGGCGCATGACGCGGGAAAATTCGCGGACCACCACGCCGTTGATTTGCGGATCTTCGATGAGCTTCAGCAACGTCTGCATTTCCGGCGTGCGCAGCACGGCCGCGCCGGAAACGTTCACGAGCTCGATGGTCTTCACGATTTCGAGGCCATAGACTTCCGCTGTCCTGCGGTTAATGGCCCGCTGGGCGGGAATGCTGGCGCGATCGTCCTGCGCCTGGCTTTCGGTTGATACGCGAATCAGTTCAATGACTTTTTTCCCCGGCACCTGGCCCCTTGACTGGAGCGACGTCACGTAATCCGGTAAGTTCTTCAGCGCACTCGAAGACCGCCTCGAGATCCTTCTTCTCGACCGCTTCTCTCATCTTGAGGAGAATGCGCTGCCGCCGATTTCCCAATTCGATCACGGCGTCCAAGAGGTCAGAAGGGTCCATCGTGGCTCCCTCCACCCGCTCGGGGAAACGGGAGGTCCTCAAAGAGCAAGTGTATGGAATGCTACCAGAGATGTCAAGAGAGTGGTTGCTTAGTTTTCGGAGTGGTTACTATCAAGTTCGCCGCGCTTCACTTGAGCAGGCGCATGACGTCGCCAATTGCCGGTTGCCGGAGGCCGAACCGGCGCAAGGCCTTGCGGTTTGCCTGGTTCAGGCCTTTGCGCTCGAGCACCGCAAATAGAGCCAGGCGGAGCTCCACCGGCCGCGTATTCTTGGCGGCCAGCGCCAGCGCCAAAGCCTCGGTGAAAAGTTTGTCCTTCGAGACGCACAGCCGGAAAAGCGAGCCTTCGGTGACGTCGGCGCGCGCGGCGATTTCTTTCGTGGAACATCCATAGTACCCGCTGCGCGCGAAACACTCCGCCGCGGCGGCGAGAATCCTGGAACGAATTTTCGAGGCCATCAGCACTCCTCCGTTTCCGCGAACCGCCGGAAACGCATCATAGTGAACGCTATTATAGCGGGAGTTCGCCACGGGGACCGCATGAGAGTTCGTACAGTGTCTAGTGCCCGGAGAGTTTCACCGCGATGGCGCCCGAGGCGGCGCCGATGAGAAACCACTTGGTCGCGCGTTTGATGCGCGTCCATTTCGAGCCGCCCTTGGAGGCCTCGACCGCTGCGTCCCGTTCGGTCGAGAGGCCTTTGATCTTCACCGCATCGTCGGCTTTGTCCTGCTCCGCGACTGTCAACTTTTGTTGACATTCCTTGCAGGTTGCAGCGAAGTCGAATAGCGGTTTGAGATCCGCGGCGGGAATCACCGCGGACTGCCCGGGCTGGAGGCCGGCGGCCGCGGCCGGAGCTCCCTGGGCGAGCGCCTGCGGAATCGAAATAGTGATCGGCTGCGGGAGTGGGAGCACCTGCGGTAAAGTCCTGATCACCTGCGCCGGCGTCTGCACCTGCTTTTTGAGGTCCTCGATTTCAGACGTCGCGGTTTGCAGCGCAGCATCCCGATCGGCTTCCCGTTTATCTGCCGCGGCCATCACCGTTTTTTGCGCCTCGATCGTTGCGGCGAGCCGGATCTGTGCCTCGCGGGCCCCGAGCCAGGAGCCGCCCACAATTCCGAGCGCCGCGAGCGCCAGGATTCCGCCGGCGATTTCCGCCTTAACTCTTGTTGTCAGCATTGGGATCTCCCGCCGGCGGCGCGTCCGGTCCGCCGGCCGGCGGTGCATTGCGCGCCGCCCAGTCTTCCTTGATTGAATGGCCGAGGACCAGGCCGCCGAGCGTGCCCATGTACGCAACGTAGACCGTCGTGAGTTTTCCAAACCAGGCCATCAGGTGGCCGGCCACAAAAAACGCCATGAAAAAAGCGGTGGCTCTTCCCTGGGTAAACTTCAGGATTTTCCCAGGGAGGCCGGTAAGCCAGGCCATCACCGGAGGTCAGACTTTCTTCTCGAGCTCAAGAGCGATTTTCTCGACCGCCGCCTTTGCGTTTTTCTCGTCCTGCGCGAGCGCCAGGCGGAGCCGGCTCGACCACGTAGAGAGCTCGGTCTTGGTGGCGGCCTTCTCGCGCACCAGGAACGTGTGCAGCGCGAACCCGCCAACAAAACATGCGATGCAAGCCAAAATGACCAGAACAGTCATGATGAAACCTCCTGTGAATTTCCCGCCCCCGGCGGGGGATTATTGAGAGCCGCGGTAAGTGCGGTCACCGCGTCGATGAAACGCGGCCATCCGGTCAGGCCACCATTGACCCGGCGCCGCACCATTTCCCAATTTTTTTGATCCGCGTAGAGATGCACCTGCCGTTCGACGAAGTAGAGCGCCAATATATCGGCAGCCACCACGGGATCGAGGACCAGATCCGGATTCGAAAGCAGGTCGCGATTCAGTTCGTAGCCGAAATGCGAATATTCCCACCGGCCGGTGATCTGCACGAACCCGCGGCCGCAAAATTTCGCGCCGTCTCCCTGGTTGACATTCCCGAGGTCCTTCCGATTCTCGTAGAGATTCGTGAGGTAGGTCGGGCCGCCACGCTCTTTCACCGGCGCGAACCGGCCGGTTTCGACGGCGATGGTCGAAATGGCCGCGACGGCCGAGAGCGGCGAATAGATGCTGTGTCGATCGAGCGCGGCTTCGACGAGCGGCCAGTTCGCCTTCACTCGATCGAGTGGCCCGTACGGGCCCAGGATGGCAGAGATGATTTCTACCCGGAGTGGGAAGTTCATTCGCCCTGCTCCTCGTGTGATTCTTTGAGCAGTTCGGAGACTTTCTCCCTGTGCTCGTCGCCGGCCAAAAGCATAAGCGCCAGGCTCACGTTATGATGGCGGGTCGCCGAGCGCGCGAGCTCATCATTCAATTTGCGGCCTACACCGTTGACGTCCTTCCGGGACTGTTTCAGCAGCACATACGCGCCGCCGGCGCCAAACGCCAGCGCCATCAGGTAATACAAAACTTCGTAGCTCATAGTCGGTGCTCCTCCGGAATCTGCTGCTGGACCTCGAGAAGTTCGCGCTGCAGGACCTCCATGCGTGAACTCACCACGTCCCCGCACATTTTTCTCCGCTCGTCGATGCGCGCGAATAAGAGCTCCTGTTGAACGTACGGCCGGAGCGCATCCCGGAAGTCCGCATAGTCCGGTTCGGTGGGCCCGCTCCGTTCGTGCGAGTAACGCGCGAGAAAACTTTCTCGGAGGTTTGCGGCCACTGCGGCGAGACGTTCCTCCGGCGTGTTCCGCCTGTCCGCAATTCGGTGCATTATTTCCCCCCACTTGGTCTGTCACCGCGGCGCCTCTCAGGTCACCACGAAATTGATGTCGTAAATCCGGACCTTCAGTCCGCCGGTCGTCGAATCTCCCAAGAGCAATGCGCCGAAAAAAAACTGCATTTGCAGGATGCCGAGGGTGTAGGCCACCGGGATCGCCGCCGAATAAACTTGGCGCGCCGCGGGCCCCGCTCCGATCGCGACGTTGAGCAATTGCCATCGCAGAAAAGTGAACCCGACGTTCGCGCCGAGCACGGGAAGCACTCCGCATGCGAGGCCTCCGTTGTTTGCGCCGTTCGCATCGTTCTCGAGGATCTCCATATCGAGATTCGCGGTGATCGAGGTCGCGACGGCCGGACCATTCGGTGCTCTGCTGGCGACAAAGCCGGCGGCGCCGCCGGTGGTCTGCGGGGGAACCCGAAGCAACGGCGAGCAATAAAATTCGGTGTAGGAGCTCGTGTCGCCATCGATGACGTTCCCGAGCGTGTTGGCAAGGCCCGCGGTCATGCCGCCGATTTCTCCGGGATCCGCGCCACCGGCACCAATGATCGTAGGCCGCAACGTTCCGGCGGATCCGGGAGGCGCCGGCGGCGGCGGTGTCCAACCCGAGGGAGCCACAGGCAAGCCGGTCCACAGGTAATTCATGATGCAGGAAAGAGTGCGGGGAGTGCCGGCGAGGCCATTGGCGTTGACCGGGGTGATTGTGACCACGGTCGGATGCGAAAAATCCGGGTCGTCGATGAGACGCTGCGCGAGCGAATATGTGTAGGAATTTCCCGTGATGCTGGCGATCGTCTGCTTCACGACCCCGTTGATGGTGATGGTGATCGTATAGGTGCCCTCGGGGCCGCCGAGCACATCGCTCGCATCCTGGGCGACGATATACGGGCCCAGGCGATAGCGATGGTTCCAACTGATCACAAGATCGCCGGCTACGACTTGAGCAAACGGGTAATTGTTGAACTTCACGTTTCCCGGAGGGTAGGGAGCCTGCGCGCGCGAAGCCGGTGTCACGGTCTGCGCGGCGAGAGCCGAGAGCGCGACTTCGCCGGCCAGGGTATACGGCGCGAGTTTGAGCTTCGTGGACATTCTCTAACGCCTTCCCGTCGGAAAAATCTGTCCGCTTCCCGATGGGTTCACGCTCCCCACGACTTGTGTGAACCCTAATCTCGGGCGTGGCTGAGGGAGAACGATGAGCACAATCCCGGAGGTGTGTCCTACTGCGATTCCCAAAGTTGGTGTCGGCGCCGGCATTTTTCATTCCCCTTAGTCGTACCTGATCGCGATTCCCACCGAAGTCGCTAAGAGCAACTGCCCATTTTTCGTGTACATGTAGTTGTGACTGACGCCGTAAAGCGTCGCGCTGAACTGCGCTTGTTCGCTTTGATCGCCCGTCTTCATGCCGAGAATCGCCGTCATGCAATTATCGAAGTACCCCACGAAGGGGAAGACGGGGAAGACACCCGCATATGATCCCAGCGCCGCCGTTGTGCCGGGCAGCACGATCGTGTAAGAGCCGCCCGCCGTCGTCGTTCCCGGGCCGAAACCGCCCAGCGCGGCGCGAAACATCGATTGCTGTGCATAGGTGCTGTAACCCGCGATGAGCCAGGTAACGTACTGATTTGTGTATGTTCCGGTTGCGTCTAGTGAACGCTCGATAACGAGACAAAAAGACATCGAGGTTGAACCCGAAAGCCATCCGAGAATTGCGAAGTAACCCGGCCCGCCCGAGGCGTACCACGGGTAGGTCGTCGCGCCGGTTCCCGCCAGTGTCCCCGTCGTGTCGGAAATCACCCCCGAAACGTTCCCCGTGAGCGTCCCCGCGCCATTCGTCCCGGTTCCAAACTGGATGTCCAGTCGCGGCGCTTTTGTGGAGGAGCCATTGTTGTAGTACATGACCTTCATATAAACAGGGAAAGAAGTCGAAAGCGCGTCGTTCGAAACGTACATTTCCCATCCGCCCAGGCCGTTCGCCGCCGGCGAAGTAACCGTCGTCCAATTGACCTGGCCACTATCGCCCGCCTTCGTCCAGAACCCGCCCGTCGTCAGAAGGCCCGCGATTCCCGACCCCCAGGCGCGAAAGTTCGCGTCCGTCCCCGAGTCAAAAACCAAACTTGTGCTTGCAATCGCCATTTTCTAATCCTCTTCCGACGTGAACGTGAATGTGATCGTCAGACTCTCCGTCGACGTGCTGAGATTGGTCACCGCGTAGCTGATTCCCGTCGTCGGCGTGACCTCTTCATTTCCACCATATGCGAGCGGCGAAAGAATCCAGGTGAGCTTGTCCGTGGTGTCCAACACGAGGTCCAGGATGACGCCGTGCTGCGTGCTCAGAGGCGGCTGCACCGTCGAGGCACGCAAAGCGTCCGCGGTACGCGCCGCCGCCGTGGAGTACAGGCGGATCCGGCAAAAGTCACTCGCGACGATTTTCCCAACCGCGAAGGTCTTCGCCAGCGTGACACTGCCATTTTCGACCTCTCCCGGTATGAGCGTGCCGGTGATGAGCGTGGCCGTGGTGCGAGGTTCCACCGTTCCCGGAGTTCCCGCCGGGCCCTGCGGCCCGTCTGCTCCCGCGGCGCCAGGCGCGCCATCGGCCCCGGGAGGTCCTTGCGGACCGGCACCGCCTCCTCCCGGACTGGTCGGTGGTTTCAAAAAGTCGAAACCCGCATCGAAAAAAACCACGCGCGTGCCGAGTGGATGGTCTGCCGGCACCGTATCGAAAATGCCGCGCATCACGCCGGAGATTGTGACCGTGCCGTCGCTGTTTGTGGCGACCGTCTTCCAGGAGCAAAACTCGCCCGTGTCCAGGAACATGAGCAGGTTCTTTCCATTCGCCAGGCCGGCCGCATCGGTCGATTCGAGAGCATCGAGATCTCGGCCGCCGGTGGCCGAAAGAATGAACCCCGTCAAATCGGTGGCCGCGGTGTTGGCCGGATAATCGGCCGAGAGCAGACCGGAAGGCAGGAACCCTGCGACGGTGCCGTAGCTCGAGAATGAACTGCCGCCCGATTCGTCCGCAAACACCTCGAAACCTTTACTGATCTGATCGCCCCGCACGCAACCAACCGTGATGCGTTCGTCGGTCGATGCCGAGGCCGCGTACGGACTCTCGATCGCGAGCTGGTAATCCGGGACGGCCGGCGGGCCGTTCGGGTCGGTCCACCCCGAGGCCGGCGGAGCCACAAAGGCGACGCTGTTAATGCCGAAAATATCCTCAACCGCGTCGATCGTGATTTTCCCGTCTGTGAGTTCGCCGTACCCGATGCGCGTGATTCGGAACACCTGGTCCTCGACACCCAGGGGAAGCCAGGTGAAACGAAAGAGGCCGCCCGGCCGCCATTTCCAGGCAACACGGTTCGCTACAATTTTGATTTTGGCGAGCGGGTAGCTCAGGGTTTTTAGGACGCGGATCGCCACCAGCGCCGCGGTCGTCGAATTCGAAATGCCTTTGAACTCGATGGTTTGCGGCCGCACCTCGCCCGTGACGCGAATGTTGGCCGCGTCGTAAGCGGTGATGATGGCATCCGCGAAATCGCCGGCACGATCGCTGTATTTGATGGCAACGCGATTCGTGGTTTCCTGCCAGGAGGCCCGCGAGAAGTCCGGAGTTCCGATGACGTTGTCGACGGTGAGGACCGGGAGGGTGGACACAACATAGCCGCCGCGCGCGAGAACAATCTCCCAAAGGCCCGTGCTCGGGTCGGTGTAAATCAAACCGTCGACGTGGCGGAGAACTTCCCCGATGAGCTGGTCCGCGCTGCCCTGGGTATCGAACTGCATGGAGATGCCCAGGCCCTCGCCGGCGAGCGTCACCGCGGCGGCCATGAAACTCGCGTTGTCGACGGTAGCCGCGGGCAACCCGAGGCCGAAATCCGGGTTTGTCAGGAGTTCGTAGACGAACAGAGCCGCGTTGGCATCGCCGCCGATGTTGGCGATGGAAGGGCCCTGGCCGAACGGGTCCGGGCAGCGCCGAACAACGAAAGCGATTGGCTTCAGATAGTTGGACGTTCCGAAGTATGTCTGGCAAAACGCGGCATAGCATTTGCCGCGATAGGCCGGCGCCACCTGCGAATGCTCGGTCGTAATCACGAACGTGTCCCCGTTCGCAAACTGCGTCGAGCCCGTGAGAATCGTGAAGTTCACTGCGCTGCAGGAAAAGGCCTGGTCGGCCCAACATCCATTCGACCCGTCGCTATTGAGCGTGCTGTTCGTGTGCGAGCCCGACGTCGAACCCACCACGCTGAAACGCATTTTCTGATAGGTGCCGTGCGTGTTGTTCCCGTCGATGCCGATCGCGGTGATGGTGATCGTTTCATCGAGCGCACCACTGCCTCCGGATTCATCCGAAATCGTGCCGTTGCCCACGCCGGAAAATTCGTAACCGATGCCGGACTGATCGAGGACCACCCGCCCTTGTTTCGCGGTCAAATAAGCGTCGGGCTGCTGCGTCTGGAGCCCGCGGTAGAAGTTGATCTGCCCCGAGATTCCACCGCCGCCGCCCACATTCGTACCGCCGAACAGATTGTCGCCGGTCGCCTGGAGCTGGATGAAGTTCTCGCTGCCGTTTCCGTTATTCACTACCGTCGCGCTGTAGGGAACGTTTTTTTTGTCCGCCTCGAGCGACACCAGCGCGTCCACGGGCCCGTGGCACAACATGAACTGGCAGCCGAGAAAATATTTGTAGCCGGTGATGGTGGTGCTGAAAAACTGCAGGATTCCGCCGCCGGCCCGGACCGCGCGCGTCTTCAGGTCGCCCCACCAGGTGACGTTTCCTCCGGTGATTTTGCATGTGCCGGCGATGGCCGGGATCGCGCGGCCTTCTTCGGCCGTGGGCACAGAGAAATCCCCGAGCGCTGATGGCTGCGGGCCCTGGGGATGCGGAGCCAGCAAAGCGCCAACCGCGGTGGTCGCCACAAATAGCAGTAGGACAAGCCAGAAGAAGACTCACCACCCTCTGCGAGCTTTAACCCACGCTCGCGCTTCCATCGAACGGGTTCACCGTGGGAATCAGATCGAACCCGAGAAAACTGATCGTGCGGCCGTAGTGCGCGCAGGACGTAAAGTCCAGATTGCAGCCGGCCGTGCCCTCACAAGCCGCCGGCGTCGCCAGGCCGGGAATCGCGGCGATGAGCGTCACTGTCGCGCCGGCGTGGCCCACCACCATGCGGTATTCATTCCCGACTTTGAGATAGCCGGCCTTCAGCGAATCGGGAATCGAAGCGAAAGCCGGAATCGTGAGCACCGTGCCGGTTGAATCAATCGCGGTGATCGTGCCGTCGTAAGTATGGTCACCGAGAATGGCGCCGCATCCGGCATCACCAAAAACGTGCGAGCAGGGAGCTTCGTAGAGCTGCTGCGGAATTTTCCGCTGCAGGTAGTACGCGGCGGAATTGCAGGTAAGTTCGCATTGATCGGTGAACCGCGCGGAGGCCACCACGCCCACGAAAAGCACAACCGTCTCGGTGTCGCCGTAATGCGAACCGAAAATCGTGATGGCGATCGGCGACGAGGGGAGATAGGGCAGGAACATCTGCGCCACGGGATGGTCCTTGGCAATGTAGATTTTGAGCTGCCCGGAAACCACCTCATTCGATTGCTCCGATTCGGAGCGCATGATCGTCGCCGGCGTGTACAGCTGCTCGAGATAAGTGATTGGTTGGTCCGCGCTGGTGAGCGCGTACGAGATTCCCGTGCCCTGAAACAGAAAGAGCTCGTATGGTTCGGCGCCGAATCCGGATTGTTCCTTGGCATCAAACGTCACGGGAGCTCCCTGGGAACTTCCTCGAGCGAAAGCAGTGCCTCGGCATGATCCGAGCTGGCCCACTTGATGGCCACTGAATCCGAGGCCAGGCGCGCAAGCGTCAGAAACGAAATCATCGTCGAGCCCTTCGGGAAGAGTTTTCCTGTGGGAGATTCGAGCGTGAGAATCTCCGTGCCATCGCCATTGTCGGTGGCCGCGGTGACCTTTCGATATACGTTGCCCGACAGATCGGCGGGAATGAAGGCGATGAACTTCCTCGCCTCGTTGGGAAAGAAAAAGCGCGTGTAAAATTCCGATCGAACCGTGATGCCCAAATCCGTGGCGCCGGCGTCATTCACAAGGAGCAGATCCTGGTCCCATGTCGGGATCCAGAATGGCACGAGCTGCCCAAAGCGGCGCAGGATGAAGGCGCGAAACGCCGTGATCACGGGATGGGTATCGAGCCACCAGGGGAACTCCTGGCTGACTACCGCGCTCCCGCCTTTGTCGATGACCTCGATCGGCCCGATTTTGGGATCGATCGTCGCGAGCGAACGTTTGTAAGTTCGGCCGAGCGGAATGCTTTCCCAATTTGGAGCCACCTCGAGAACATCAAATCCTTTGAATTGCGTCAGTGCGATCGTTGGCGCCGGCGCCGGCTGCCCGGCTTCTCCGATGAACGTCAAGTCCATCTGGTCGATTGCGCTGCTGTGGCGCGAAACCTTGAGCGAATCGGGTAGCCGGCATAAGAACACCGGCATCACGCGCACACCGGAGGCCGCGGCCCAGGAAAATTGTGTTGGCGAGCTCACGGTGATGGAGTTCGGCGAGACGCTGAGAATGGCAAGCGCCTCGAAAGTGAACTCATCCTGCCAGATCGTCACCAGGCCGCCGGCGGCGAATTGCCGATCGACAGTATTTACCGGAATGGTAAATGAGCCTGCCGGTACGTCGTCCAGGAGCGGCTGCGCGTCCGGCCACCAGGGAACTCCATACGGTTGATTCTGCCAACCCCAAATAAGCGATTCTAGCCCGGCCGCATCTCGCGCATTGAGCGTGAGCGCGCGGAACCGGAGAGCGCGCCGCGGGAGCTGGCGAAGTGCACGCCGTTGCTCATTGTCAGAATAGGCGCGAAGCACGTCCGTGAAAAACTCGATCGTCTCCTCCACCCCTTCATTCCAATCGAGCGCCACCGAAAAGAGCACGATGCGCGAGCCGGTGACCTGGAGGGAGGTTCCCGGAGGCGAGCCGAGAAAAGAGAACAGGATCGTCTGGTTGATTTGCGTGGCCCCGGAGCCGGGTACCGTCGCCTGGTAGACGCGGGAATCGAAGGCCGCGATAACGAGCGGTTCGCCATATGGGTCCACGACGGTCAGCCCGCCACTGCCCGAAACGCTGATGCCCTCGAGCGTCTGATCGGCATCCTGAAACGCATTCCAGACTTCGATACCGAACTGCGAAAGCGTAACCACGTAGCCAAGCGCCTTGGCGGAGGGAATGAGGATGATCTTCCCGAAAAGTTCGCCGCCGAATGTTTCGATGCGTTCGCCAGCACGGTCCCCGTGCGCGATAGAAACCGCGGGCTGCGGCACTCCGCGGCTTGCTCCTAGAGCCCGCGCGCCAATGCCGATCGAAAGCGCGGCCGCGAACGCTCCCGCGATGATGTTCCCCGAGAGATTCTGCGGAGCAAGGCCTCCGGGAAACGCGAAAAGTTGACCAGGCGAATCGGACATGGAGCTCCTACTGCTTCACCACCGCAAAATTCGGAAAGAGTTTGTACGTCGTTCCCCCGAGGACATATTCATCCGCGGGAGAAAAACCGTTGCCCACCGCGTTCGCGACGAACACATTCGGAACCGTCCCGAGCAGGGAGTAGCCCGTAGTCGTTCCGTCGCGCAGTGCCCAAAGCAGAATCGGCAGAAGATTCGCGCGGCCGTCCTGCGCGCTCACCTGCTCATATTGAAAGTGGTAGGAATAGCTGCTGTACGCGTAGACGGGAAAGTTCACTGGCATCGCGTTCGCATATCCGCGAACGGAGCTGTCACCGACTTTTCCCTGATAGCCATAAGAGGCGTTGGTGGTAGGCGAGATCGCGAGCCATTTTCCGGTGAAAGTGTCCACATCTGCGCGAACGAAACCACAGGCCGCGTTAAGAGCGTCCATACGCACAAACGGACAATCACTCGTGATATTGAACCCTTCAGAGGCCCCGCCCCCGCCGCTCGTGGTTCCGTAACCGGAAGTGGAGCCAAAAAAATAAGGCCCGCCGGTCCACGAGCCGGCTTTGGTGAGCGAGAGTCCCCATCCGAGATGCACGAAGAGAACGGGCGAAACCTGGACGACAATGACGATATTGTCCCCGGCCGCATCCGCAAAAAAAAAGTAGTTGGTGAACGGGCCCGCGGATAGATGCATGCCCACTCCCACCGGAGCTCCGGGAATGCTCACTGGCGCGCCGGTGGCCTGGCCGCACCAACCGAGCGCAGCGTTGTAGGCGGTGCCGAGAAAAAGATCCAGCGCATACGAGGAGCCGCTGTTACCTGCGTACCACGGCGTACTTTCATTCATTGTCGCGCGCAGGTGCACGTAGTTCCCGCTCTTGTGAAG
>Ga0187803_10000619_pt1 | contig 14054 bp, 13 predicted proteins | sample NC_wetland_sal_i_2_FD_132425 | JGI IMG/M metagenome (GOLD analysis project Ga0187803, IMG submission 132425) | Wetland sediment microbial communities from Neuse River Estuary, North Carolina, USA - Control_3 | ecosystem: Environmental > Aquatic > Freshwater > Wetlands > Sediment | place: USA...
TGCCACGCCATGCCGAGCACCCAGGCTGCGGCCGCCGCCACTAACGCCGGCAGGTGGGCAAAACGCTTGGCCAGCGGCCGAACTGCCGGGATCTCGGGCTCGGGGATGGCTCGTTCCGCGTCCGGGAGGCACGCCTGGTCGCAGCCGGCACGCTCCGGCCAGCGGGAGCAGTCGGCCAGGCTGAGTTTCGGCTTGCCACTCATACCGGTGAAGGCGGCGCGCAATGCGTTGAAGCGCACAGCGACGGGCGAATGCGTCTCGGGACAGTTCACTGTCCGGTTGTCGCGATAGGCGTTATAGATGTGCTTGCCCCACAGAGCCGGCATCAGCAGGATCAGACAGGCAGCTACCAGGAAGAGGAGGACCCAAAATAGCAGCAACATGACGCACCTCCTGGCCCGCGTGGAATCGCGGGGCGCAACTCGTTCCGGCAGGCTGGTCCATGCGCCTGACCGTCCCTCTCTTCCTCTTATCCCGGCGGTCGCGGGCCCGCTGTGAGCGGGATCACCGATGCTGGTGAGGGGATACCGGCGCCGGCTTCTCGCGGGCAGGCGAACCCAGCTTGGCACGTCCGCAAATCCGCAGAAACATTGACAGTCGGGAGTACACTGTGCGTGTCCAAGCCAAGTGCAAAAAGGAGACAACATGAAACTAAACAAGGCTCGGGTGTGGCTGGGCGGAATCGCCGGCGGAGTGGTCTGGACCGTATTGAGTTTCTTGATCGGAATGAAGATGAATCCGTTTTACGAGGCGATGCAAAAAACAGGAGTCTTCCTAAAAGAACCGCGTTATCCGTTTTTCGTGGGACAGTGGATTCTCCTGCTGTTCGTGATGTCAATCCTGCTAGCGCATCTCTATGCCTGGAGCCGTGCAACCGCCGGCCCCGGACCGAGGACCGCCCTGAAGGTCGGCATGATCGTGGGATTCTGTGCCGGGGTTCCGGCAAACTTTGGCACCGCCACTTGGTCACCCATGCCTCGCGTGCTGCCGCTGGGATGGATGATCGAGATGTGGGTGGGCGCGATCCTGGCGACTCTGGTGGCAGGTTGGGTATATAAGGACGTGTAATTCGAGGCGCGAAGTTTGTCGCTTCTGAAGCCTATTTCGCCGGTTCCACCACGACGGCCGTTCCGTAGGCGAGCACTTCGGTGACACCTTGCATCACTTCGGTGGCGTCATAGCGTGCGCCCACGACGGCGTTGGCGCCGATTTCGGCGGCATGCTGCAGCATCAGGTCAAAGGCCTCGGCGCGAGTTTTCTCGCAGAGATTGGTGAGCAGCGTGATGTTGCCGCCCACCAGTGTCTGTAGGCCCGCGCCGATGGTGCCGAAAATAGAGCGCGAGCGCACCGTGATTCCGCGGACCACGCCCAGGGTGCGGACGACGCGGAAGCCATCCAGTTCGAATTGCGTGGTGACCATGTTGTGGCCGACCATGCGGCCTGCGCTGCCGGAATAACTTCCCATAAATTCTCCTACACGTGCGCACGCCCGGCGCGACTTTCTAGGGTGCGCAAATCATTTCCTGCAAACGGCCCGTAGCCAGTTGTTTGAAGTCTTTCAGATTGAAAGTGTAGATTCTTTGCGCTGGAGATTTCTCGGCGCAACGGAGGAGCAAAGCATCATAGATCTTCGCTCCCGGCCATCCAGAGTTGGACACCATCTCCAGCGCCTCCAGATAGTCTTCTTTGGCAACCGCAACGGACTCGAAGTTCTGCAGAATATTGTCGCGGATCAGGCGGGCGGCTTCCAACGGGTGAATGCGGGGCACGACGGGCATGCGAGTGAGAACGGCATACACTTCGGCGATGGAGTGTTGGCTGATGATGCCCTTGTCCTTGCCAGCTGCTACGCGAGCCATCGCAGCCGAGGCTTGGGCAAAATGCTGGTGCGAATCGCTTGACGATGCAACCAGCACGGTGGTGTCGAAGAAGACGACCATCGCTCAGCCCCGAATGATTTTCTGCAGGCGCTCTTCGCGAACGGATTCGAGCACCCGATCCAAACTGGCACCGTCTTCGACGCGCCCGTGGTGCACGAGTAGTCCATTGATCTTTATCAAAGACGGCCGCGACTCTGGAACGCGCAACAAGAACCCATCTGGTTGGTCTACAATCTCCAATTCCGTGTTGGCCCGCAGCCCCAGGCGCTGACGGAGCTCCTTGGGCACAACGATGCGTCCCGCTTTATCCATGGTCACATTCATGCCATTTAGTATGGCACATGCCATTTCTTATGGCAACATCTAGTTTACAGCTCCGCGATCGCGCGAAGCCGCTGCCCCTCCTCCATTGCAACAGCCAAAACCCGGGCTGCCGAAGCAGCCCGTTTGCGAATCAATAGCTGACCTGGGGGACTTTACGGCAGAGCTGGTAATGCCTCTGTGCCCTCGACCTGCACCGACTTCAGCATCTTCGGATTGATTCCGAGCGCGTGCAGAATGCTCGGCGCGACAGTGGGCCGGACGAGCGCGGTCTATCGCGGTGCGCCTTGCACGGTGGCTGTTCGCTTGGGTCGGCTTCTCTATAATGATGGCTCGCCGCAATCATCGCTCAGTCCTGGGAGGATCCCTTGTACTCACGCCGCCGATTCCTGCAAACCGGAACGCTTGCCGCCGGCGCTGCCGCCGCCATGCCGTCGCAGGCTGGGACTCCAGACGAAAAGTCACTGCCTCCCTCGATTGTCGCGCTTCGCTCGCGTGCCGCCGAGGCCCAACCCATCGCCGTGGACGAGCGGCGGGCACGTCAGGAGAAAGCCCGCAAACTCATGCGCGAAAACGGGCTCAGCGCCATCCTGCTGATGGAGGGCACCTCGCTCACCTATTTCACCGGCATTCGCTGGTGGGGAGGCGAACGGCTGTTCACCATAGTCCTGCCCGCCGAGGGCCCTTCATTTTGCGTTTGTCCGGCTTTCGAAGAAGGACGCGCCAGAGAACAGATCGCCAAGTCACCCGATGGAGACAAGGTCGACGTCCGCATCTGGCAGGAAGACGAGAGCCCCTACGAGCGCGTAGCGCAGGGCCTGAGAGAGCGCGGAATCGCCGCCGGAACCGTGGGCATTGAGGAGACCGTCAGATTCGTCTTCAGCGACAACCTACGCAAAGCTGCGGCCAGCGCCACGTTCACCAGCGCTACTCCGGTTACGGCCGGATGCCGCATGATCAAGAGTCCGCACGAGATTCAACTTATGCTGCTGGCCTCCCAGGTGACACTTGCCGCTTATGAAGCCACTTATCGGGCGCTCAAGGAAGGTATGAGCCAGCAAGACGTGCAGAACTTAGTCGAAGCCGCGCACCGCAAGCTCGGTTTCGACGGCGGAGCGGACGTGCAGGTGGGCGAGTATTCGGCCTATCCGCATGGCTCGGTCGCCCCGCAGAAGATTCGTGAGGGGACGATTGTGATGATTGACGGGGGCTGCACGGTGGAAGGCTACGCCTCCGACATCACGCGCACGTTCGTTCTCGGCAAGGCGCCCGGCAAGATGAAGCAGGTTTTCGAGATTGTCCACCGCGCGCAAAGCGCGGCGCTCGCGGCGGCTCGGCCCGGAGTCGAAGCCGGATCGGTGGACGCTGCCGCGCGCAAGGTCATCACCGACGCCGGCTATGGTCCCGATTACAAATACTTCGCACATCGCCTCGGCCACGGCATGGGCATGGACGGGCACGAGTGGCCTTATCTTGTCCGCGGCAACACCACCAAACTTCAGCCGGATATGACCTTCAGCGATGAGCCGGGCATTTACATTCGCGGAGAGTTCGGCATCCGCCTGGAAGACGACATGCACATCATGGAAAACGGGGCGGAGTTACTCACCCCGCAAAGTCCGTCGCTGGAAGAGCCGTTCGGGAAATCCTGAAGGCGGCAACGCCCTACTTCGTCGGCACGCTGTAGTGAGAACAGAGCACGCGCCAGCCGTTCCCAACCCGCACCCAGACGTCGGTGAAGCGATCGCGGTACTCGTAAGGCTTGCGGTTAGATTGTCCGCGCTCGTGATACGTCCCGGTCACGACGGCAATCATGCCGCCCCGCATGCGAACGTGCATGTCCGATTGTTCCGCAACTTCCACCTCAACCGTCGGATCCGCGGTGTGCGCGATATAGCCCGCCTTGCTGAAGGTAGACCCATCCTCGACGGTGATTACGAAGTCTTCAGTGAGGAGTGTGGACAGGATATCAATATTGCGCCCTTTGTAGGCCTGGGTCCATTTCTCCTCGAACTTGCGTACTTGTGCCGCACCGCCGCCCGGTTCCTGCGCAGCCCCGCGCATTGCGAAACACAGAAAAAGAACGAAAATGAGCCGTGAAACCGCTCGAAGCCACATGGTCTCTATGTCAAACCAAATCGTCCCAACCCGACAAGTTCCTTCCGTAACCAGCAGAGAAAAGGCCTTCATGCTCCGGTCGGCGGACTAGTTTGCGTTGTCGTCCATCGGAGTTCCGAGCGACAAGCGCATGTTGGCAAAATCAACCGTGAAATGACCGTAAGCATCGGTCAGATCGCGGCCAAGATTCCCGTAGTACTTGTTGAGGTTGGTGCCGAGCGGGGGAAGGACCGGCACATTGCGCAAAGTCGCAGTCGCCGGGCCGACGCCAAGCCGCGCTTCGGGTAGATAAAACACCTTCATCTTGCGAACTCCACCCACGCCTGCCATGCCATAAGGATGCTTATGAAGGCCGTGAAACTGCCCTGGAAAATCACGGAAGTAGCGGTCGGAAAACGCCGAGTAGTCGGCGCCGGAATCGTAGGAAAAAATGAGGGGGTGACCGCCGACGCCGCATTCGAGCAACGGAGTCAGTTTGTACATGTAGAGCGGCGCGCCGGAGTCGGAGCGTGGCGAAGCGGGGCCGGCGAGAAACTGACCGTCCTGTGTAAGAGTGAAACGCCCAAGCGCCTGCAGCACCGGATAACCCAGAACGGCCTGAATCTGATAGCGGTGTTTCGAGCCAGTGGGCACGTTTAGACTATCGTCTGGCAAAACGACCAAGGCGACGTTGCGCATCACCGTCCCGTCGAGATGAAGTTCGGGGAGGACGGCGGCGCGAAGCTCATTTTCCGCGCCGGTAATGCCTTGCGTCTGCGCTTTACCCTCGGACAGCTTCACTCCAAGCCGCCGCGCGAAACTCTCGCTGACGGTAGAGAAATTGGCTCCCGTATCAACGATCCATGATTCGGTTACGCCGTTGACCGTCAGTTCCGTGTCAATCGTGTGTAGCGCGTCGTTGCGGTGGGTTCGCAGCGCAACCGGGCCCTGGGATTGAATCGTCTGGGGCGGAGCATCACGCAAGAGTTGCAGCACGCGGAAGTCGTCTTCATCGTCCTTCCTCTGGGTGTCATCAAACTGGGCCGCGTAATGCTGAAACAACTCTTCGTAGGCACGCACCGCATCGCCATAGCGGAACGTTTTCGCGTAGTCGTCGGCCAGCGCTTCGAGCGCCCACGCAGCGCGCTTCGGGTCCGACTGCCTGGCCCAGGGCAAAGACTTTTCCAGCAGCAAAGCGGACTCGGCAGATTTGCCTGCGCGATTGGCGAACATCCCGGCGAAATAGTCGCGCTGGGACGACGGAGGAAGCGTCTCAACCGCGCTTCTCAGCTCGGCAAATTCAAAGCGCTCTATGTTCGCATCAAGAGCCTGGTAAGCCGCGATAGCCTGCGTGCTCGCAGAGCCGGTGGTTGGCGCAGCTTGCGGTTGTGCCGAGACGGAAAAGGCGGCCGACAGGAGAAGCAACAACAGACCGGCCCGCCGAAACACTCTGTGCATGGCCAAGCGTTTAGATTCTGGAGCGATATTCTAACCCGCGACCGGCTCCGGATGCAGGCCGGCTAATTGGTTCTTGATCGCCACCGACAGCCGCCGGATGCCTTCTCGAATCTGCTCTGGCGGCGCGTTCGAGAAGTTCAGGCGGAAGTGGCGGCGGCCTTCGTCGGCATAGCCGTTACCGGCGTAGAATGAATCGCCCGGTACGAAGGCTACGTTCTCTTTGAGCGCGGCCTCGAACACCTGATGGCAATCCATCCCTTGGGGCAAGCTCACCCAGAGGAACAACCCGCCCAGCGGACGAGTCCAAGTGACCTCGGGCGGGAAGTTCTTTTCCAGCGCCTCGAGCATCACATCGCGCCGCTCGCCATAGACGCGGCGAATCAGCTTGATGTGCTCGTCCAGGAAATTGTCGCGGGCGACCTCGTAAGCCACCATCTGCACGAACGTCGAAGTGTGCAGGTCGGCGCCCTGTTTGAGCTGTACCAATTTGGCGATTACATCGGGCGGAGCGACCATCCAACCCAGCCGCAGACCCGGCGCCAGCGTCTTCGAGAAAGTGCTCAGGTAGATGACATTGCCTTTGGAATAGCCGTCATCCCGCCGCAGGTTCTCGCGATCGAGGACGATCAGCGGAGTCAGGTGGTCGCCCTCATAGCGCAGCTGGCCATAAGGATCGTCCTCGATGATCGGAATGCCGTAACGGTCGGCGACCAAAACCAGTTCGTGGCGCCGTCCCTCGGCCAGAGTCGTGCCACCCGGATTCTGGAAGTTCGGGAGCACGTACATAAACTTCGGCCCTGAGCGTAGCGGTTTCTCCAGCACATCGGTGCGCAGGCCGTCGTTGTCGCTGGGCACGCAGACGTATTCCGCGCCATATACGTTGAAGGCCTGCAACGCGCCGAGATACGTCGGGGCCTCGACCAGCACGCGGTCGCCGGAGTTGATCAGCAGCTTGCCGATCAGGTCCAGCGCCTGCTGCGAGCCCGACGTGATCAGCACGTGCTCCGGTTTCGCCTTCACGCCATAGCGCGAGGTGTGCCGCGCGATCATTTCGCGCAGCGGCTCGTAACCTTCGGTGGGGCCGTACTGCAGAGCGAGACGTCCGTCTTTCTCCAGCACTTTGCAGCAGGCTTCGCGGAAGCGCTCCACAGGAAAAACATCCGGCGCGGGCAGGCCGCCTGCGAAGGAGATGATTTCCGGTCTCTGAGTGATTTTGAGAAGTTCCCGAATCGTAGAACTGCGGACGTTCTTCGCGCGTTGTGCGTAACGGGAAGTCCAGGCAGTTGACATGCATACCCTCCCGTTAATTGAGTCTACATCTCCAAGCGGTAGTTGTGCGGTGACCCACGGACGACCCTTTGTGACCGCGGTCACGCGACTCCCGTGATCCGACCGACCAGCCGGGTGGAAAGGTTTTTGGGCGCTCGGCTTTCGGCTTGCGGTTTTCGGCCTCGCCTGGCTTTTCGACTGCTAGAGCCAGACTCACTCCACCACCCATTCCCGCATCCTTCGCAGCAGCGACGCCGGCGCCTCCGCTTCAAGTTCCACCAACCCATCCTGGTACTGGCGCGAATAGATCCGCGCGCGCGCTTCGAGCAGGGCCAGCGTCTTGCCTTCTTGTTGCGGTATGCGCAAGCGCACCCGGCTGGGCCGGTCTTCTTCGAGCACGGCATCTATGCGGTCGAGCAGCGTGGTCAAGCCGATCCCCTTCACCGCCGAGACGTGAATAGTCTGATTGTCGTCGCGCAACGACTCGCGCTGTTTAGGTGGCAGGAGATCGATTTTGTTCATCACGAGCAGCCGCGGTTTTTTGTCGGCTTCGAGTTCCTTCAGCACGCTTTCCACCTGCGCATCCTGCTCAGCCGAGATCGGGCTGCTGGCGTCGGAAATTTGCAAAATCAGCATCGCCCGCTGCACTTCTTCGAGCGTGGCCCGGAAGGCCGACACCAGCGTGTGCGGCAAGTGGCGGATGAAACCGACCGTGTCGGAGAGCACAATCTGGCGCTTCGACGGCAGCTCGGCGCCGCGCAGCGTTGGATCGAGCGTGGCAAACATGCGCGGCGACGCAACCACGTTCGCGTTGGTGAGCGCGTTGAACAAAGTAGACTTTCCGGCATTGGTGTAGCCGACCAGCGCCACGGTGGCCACGGGCACCGATTCGCGGCGCTGCCGCTGCTGCGCCCGGATGCGCCGCACGTTTTCGATCTGCTGCTTGACGTGCCGGATGCGCCGGTAAATCCTGCGGCGATCGGTTTCGAGTTGCGTTTCACCGGGTCCGCGCGTGCCGATGCCGCCGCCGAGCTGCGACATTTCCACGCCCCGTCCCGCCAGCCGCGGAAGCAAGTATTCCAGCTGCGCCAACTCCACTTGCAACTGGCCTTCACGAGTGCGGGCGTGCCTTGCAAAAATATCGAGAATGAGCTGCGTGCGGTCAATGACGCGCGTCTTCACCACGCGCTCGATATTGCGCTGCTGCGACGGCGAGAGGTCGTGATCAAAGAGAATGACGTCGGCAGAAACCGAGGCCGACGCGCCCGCAATTTCCTCCAGCTTGCCTTTGCCGATCAGGGTAGCTGGATCGGGGCGGTCGCGATGCTGCATGAATTCGCCGGCAATTTCGGCCCCGGCGCTGGTGGCGAGAGCCCGCAGTTCAGCCAGGGATTCTTCGGAGCTGAAATCAGGCGCACCAGTCCGCCCGCCTGATCCTACGCTGGTGGCGTGGTCCCGCGCAGCCTGCGCTCCCGGAGTGATGGTGGGCGCCGCAGTTTTTCCGGGGCGGCTGCGCGTGCGGAATTCCACGCCCACCAAGAACGCGCGTTCCCGGCGCTGGGCCGGATTCAACAATGCCTTGGCCTCATTCCGCGACCTGCCAAGGCCGGTCAGTCTGGAGTCGTGTCTTCGCAAGCAAACCCAGCAAGCAAACCCAGCGTGCAAACCCGCATGCAAACTCGGCAGGCAAAATCACTTCATCCCTGCGTGCCGGAGTTCGAAATTGGCGTCTCCGCAATCGGCGTTACCGCCGCCGGCTTCACCTCGCCATGCGCATGCGGGCCGCGGGCAATCACCACCGTCGAGATGGCGTGCTTGAAAATCAGCTGCTCCTGATTGCTGGTTTCGAGCACAACGGAGTACTTGTCGAAAGAGCGGATCCGTCCTGTCAACTTCACCCCGCTGACCAGGTAGATCGTAATGTTGTGCCGCTCTTTGCGAGCCGTGTTGAGGAAGGAATCCTGAATATTCTGTTGCGCCGGCTTGGTTTCCATCTGCCGATCTCCTTCTTTCCCGTTCCATGCCGCCGCCGCGAGCATTTTGGGAAGGGCATTCACGGCGGCAATCTGTAGGCTCCTACAATACGGCCTTGTCAAGCGGTTTTCAACTTCCTAAGCAACTAAATTGATTCCTCCACTCTTTCCCGACACCCCTGGGCAAAGTTCGGCGGCTTCCGCGATAAGAACATTGCCACCGGCTATCATTTCCCTCGCCCTCCATCTACAATCGTCAGTCGCAACGCGGAGTCTCACAACAGGAGCCCTGACCTTGAGTAACCTCAACCTCCCCACCGACTTCGTAACAAACTTCCTCATGCTGTTTCGTTGGCTCCATTTCGTGGGAGGCGTGACTTGGCTCGGCCTACTGTATTTCTTTAATCTCGTCAACGTTCCGTTCATGAAGAGCCTCGACCCCGCGACCAAGGGAAAGGTCCTGCCCAGCCTGATGTCGCGTGCCCTGTGGTGGTTCCGTTGGGGATCGGTCGTCACAGTGCTCACCGGACTGGCCTATTGGGGCAGCGCCGTGGGGTCGGATGCCCGCAATGGCGGCGGATCGGCTGGCCCGGTTTTCGGAGCTTTCTTTGCGATCTGGACCGTTACCTGGGTCTTGATGTATGCCTGCGTGATTCCAGGTAAAGGCGCGCTTGACAATGGATGGGTGCTCACGGTGATTCATGGGGCCTTTGCGGTGTGTGCCTGCTGGTTATTCCTGCGCCTCAACAATCACGGCTGGGAGAGCAATCGCCTGCTCGCCATAGGCCTTGGAGGCGGATTCGGCTGGATGATGATGCTGAACGTCTGGGGCGTAATCTGGCGGGCGCAGAAGCGGATCATCCAGTGGACTGCCGACAATGCGGCCAACGGCACGCCCATGCCGGAGAAAGCAAAATACCTGGCCCGGCAGTCCTTCCTCGTTTCCCGCGCCAACTTCGTGCTCTCGTTCCCCATGCTGTTCTTGATGGGTGCGGCCAGCCACTACCCCATGTTTTGGCGATAGCCGTCCGCGCGATTCCCTGCCTTTGCAGCCCGTGGCGAAAGAGGGTTCGTATCAGGGCATCGCTTTAGCGATGCCGCAACCTCCCAGAATCAGACGCCCCTTTAGGGGCTGGGCATCGAGAATTGACTTTCACCACAGGCTGCGAGAGCTTCTCGTGGAGGCGGCTAACGAACGCACAACCGCGGCGTCTAGAAACTAAGGCATTCCTTGCCTGAGCACTATGTGGGGTGTTCCACGGAGACAATCCATGATGCGCTTCTCCTTGTTGCTGTGCCTTACCGCTTTGCTGATGGCCCAGGACACGCCGAAAGCCACGCCTAATAACTCAACCACTCCTCTTTACACGCCGGATGGCCGGCTCGTGTTTCCGTCCAATTATCGCGAGTGGATCTACCTGACCACCGGCATGGACATGGACTACAACCCCGATCTCATGATGATGGACCACTCCATGTTCGACAATGTCTTCGTCAATCCCGAAGCGTACAAGGCGTTCGTTGCGACCGGCACATGGCCTGACAAAACCATGCTCGTGCTCGAAGGGCGCATGGCGGCCAGCAAAGGCTCGATCAACAAGAAAGGACACTACCAGACGAACGACATTATGGCGCGGTCGATCCATATCAAAGACGAGTCGCGTTTCCCCGGCAAGTGGGCTTTCTTTGGATTTGGCGACGATAGCTCAGCAAAACAAATTCCTACAAAGGCAGAGTGTTACTCCTGCCACGAACAGCACGGCGCGGTCGACACCACGTTCGTGCAGTTTTATCCCACGCTGATCGAGATCGCGAAAAAGAAAGGCACGTTGGCCCCAAACTATCTCAAAGAGGCGACAGCCAGCGCGAGCGAGGGCGCGACGAAGAAGTAGCGCTAAACGACTGCGACGCTCTTCCGATTTTCTCTGTCCAAGCTAAGAAGCTGCTGGTGGGAGTCTTGCGGCTGTTTACCAGTTGGTACACCCTACCCTCCCTAAGTGGTCTATGAAAACAAAGGAGTTATCCGCTAATTTCCGCCAGGTCTTTGGGAATAAAGGAGTTACGGGATGGGGATTTGGCGATCTTTCGATGTTGTCGCTTTTGAAGTAAGTTATTGATAATACAATATTTAAGAGACTTACCTGGCTTGGCAGCAGCCTCTTTGAGTCTTGTTCCTGGAGCCTATTTACTTGGTCTTTGAAAACAAAGGACTTATCGGCATCGATCACGCTTCGTCTTTGAAAAATAAGGAGTTAGGACTGTCTGCCTGGATCGGTCAAGCTGTGAGCTCGACGCCATTGACTACAGCAGTTTAGGAAATAGTGCAACCCGCGTGGAGTCGAGGGTTGAAGCCCGCGACCTTGTTAATTGAGGAAGACGTTTACGGCGCGGCTGAAGCCGCGCCCCATCGGGGGATTTTGAGTGTAAACGGGAGTGGCTGTTGAAAAACTCTTTTCAGGGAAATTCAACAACGAAATTCATTTGTAAGTTATGGAATGTTCGTTCGCGGTAGACGCTGAAATTCGCTGAAATTACTGCTTTGGTTCCTTTTTCAACAGCCACGGGATTTATCGCCAACCGAACCCGTGAGCGGTCAGTCGCGTTCGTGGGCGGCCTCTTCCGGCTCATCTGGGGTACGACCTTCAGTGTGCTCTTCTGTCTGAGTCGTCTCTGTCTCAAACTGCATGCCGGAATTGCCGAAGATTCTTTTCAATAAATCATGCGTTACTGCGAATGCCCCGGCGCTGTATGCAAGCCCCGCATAGAAAGGTGCGACCACGTTTATTTGTTCCGCAACACGAATAGGATCAACCCCGCCAAAATCCGGAGCAAACGTCGGCATTGTTCGTTGGATGACGAAAAAGTACTCCCATCGCATCGAAGGATGGGGCGCAAGAACCGAAACCTGAGGCTCGGTAAACGTCAACAGCTTATATGCAAGTACGATCGTCGGCAGAATCCAAGCGTACTGCGCCAACCTCCCCAAATATCTAGACAGGAGATAACCGGCACCCAAAGCTGGAACGATGCTTATCAACTCAAAATGCTGAAGCCAGTCGTTACCTGTAGGCCTGTGGCTCGACATTCCTAGTAGCGGCATTATCCAAACGTACCAGCGGCTGAGCAGCCACGGACCTAAGTGAATTCCACACACCACAGCAGCAGCGGTATGCAGCGCAAATGGGCCAATTGCGGCATTTGCAGGCCACGCAAGGCCAGAGTGATGGGCAAGGGCATCTACTTCTTCCTGCTGAGCGCCTTTCCCCGTAAGCCATTTCTTCCAACTTGGTAACGCGACCGAGTACCACTGCCATCCCAACGCGATCCCCGCCATAACGTAGTACACAAGTAGAAAAGGGCCGAACATACGCAATCCGAAGAAGGGCACAAGAAGAACTGCGGCGATTGCAGGTGCGGTTAAGGTCAGATGGCCGATGACGACCGCACGTGATGTCAGTGCATTGTCCATTGCGGCGCAGTATATCGCCGCTTGTGCGAGTAGTCCATTTAGTCAGTTGTTGCAATCAGGCGATAGCACTCAAAATCCGTCACTGAAGTGGGCAAGCAGGTCAAGAATTGGCTTCACTAGATCCTGATCCTTTTTCGGAGGCACGACCGCGGCTATCGAGTAGGCAATCTGGGAAGCTAGAGCGGTTCTCGGGAAGGGGTATAGTGTGGGCCCCAGGGGCTGAAGGGCGAACTCTCGGCAACTCCTTATGGCACGACTAAAGAGGGTGCGGAAAAAGTCGCGGAAAAGCAGATTCCTCGCTCGTCCCTTCGGCAAGCTCAGGGCAAGCTCTCGCCGCGCAAGCGCGGCTCCGGACAGCTCGGAATGACAAAGTAGAGGGCTTAGCAGTGCGGCTAAGTCGTCCACCCCAGCAAGCCAAAACCGGGCTTGCTCGGGACCCCGGTCGTGCCCTTCCCGAACCCCTCTTCCTATGCAGCAATCCGAGAACTGCTCTAAGTGGCAGGCGTAACTGCGGGGATCTTCGTAGCCACTGCCTGCGGGGCCAGGGTCCACGGCTTGCCGTCAAAATGCGACGGCAGTGCCAGCCCGAACAGCTTGAGGATGGTCGGCGCCACATCCACGATCGCGGGCTTTTCCTCGATGAACTTGTGACTCGAAAACAGCACCCCCGGCACCAGCCGCGGATCAATGCAGTGGTCTCCGCTCCACGCCTTGACGTTATCTTCAAAAATCTGCGCCGTGACCTTGCCCATCACCGAATCCCACGACGCGCGATAGCCCGCGCCGTAGCCCACTAGCAGATCGGGTGCATTATCGGTATATGGACCGCGATAGACGTTGCCCGTGATGAAAACGCCAGTGATTCCAACCGCGCCTGAAGCGGGATCGACCAGCCCGTTCAGCTTCTGCTTGATTTCCTCTTTGAGCGCCTCGGCTTCGCTCGGGTCCACAATTCCCTGCTTCTCGCGTCCCTTGAGATTCAGGTAGAGCCCGTTGAGGCCCATGGTATAAGCGCGAGTGCGCGACCAGTCCACGTCTTCGAACCAATCGCCGCTTTCGGTCTTACCGTCCTTGAGCGTCAGATAGCCATTCTGATGCAGCCAGGCATTCAGATTCAGGCAGCGCGCAAAGGATTTGAATCCATGGTCGGAAATCACCATCAGCAGCGTGTCATCGTCAATCTTTTCCATCACGCGCCCGATCAGCCGGTCCATTCTCTGGTACAGATCCTGAATTACATCGCGCCGCTGATCTTTCGGCACCTCGCGCGCCGCCGGATGATCTTCTTCCAGATAGCGCCAGAACATGTGCTGCACGCGGTCGGTCGTGTCGAAGACGCACGTGCAAAGCCCTTGCCTGGTTTTGTCGAGCGCGTCGAACAGCATTTGCTCGCGGTCCTCGTGATTGCCGTAGGCCTGCGCCAGAAACGCGTCGTCGTCGAGCACGTGCTCATTGAGCGCCCATGTATCTTCGGCCAAGCCGAGAGTCGCAAATGCGCCATAGAGTTTAGCCAGATATATCGAGTAAGTGACGGGGTGTGAGATCGGCAGATCGGGATGACCGGGATCAATGTTCGCCGGCGTGACA
>Ga0187803_10000620_pt1 | contig 14043 bp, 17 predicted proteins | sample NC_wetland_sal_i_2_FD_132425 | JGI IMG/M metagenome (GOLD analysis project Ga0187803, IMG submission 132425) | Wetland sediment microbial communities from Neuse River Estuary, North Carolina, USA - Control_3 | ecosystem: Environmental > Aquatic > Freshwater > Wetlands > Sediment | place: USA...
CCGCGCAGCCGGATCGCGCTGGAAACAGGGATGCATTCGCCCTGGGTGAGCCGGTTGTTGAGCGAGTTGGGGCAGGAAGTGATCGTGGCCCATGCGCGCAATGTGCGCTTGATCGGGGAGAGCCGTCGGAAAGATGATCGCTTCGATGCTAGAACCCTGGCCCGGCTGGCGCGAATCGACCCGGACCTGCTGGGGCCGGTGCAACACCGCAGTCGAAAGGCGCAAGCGGATCTGACCGTCATCCGGGCGCGGGCGGGACTGGTGCGGGCGCGCACGGCGCTGATCAACACGGCCCGAGGGCTGACGAAGTCGTATGGCGAGCGACTGCGAGGCTGCAGCCCGCGGAAGATGAACCGAGAACTAGCCCAGGGGCTGAGCCCGGAGTTACAGAGTGCCTTGCAACCGTTGCTGGAGGAAGTGGAATCGCTCAGCGAGCGCATCCGGGAGTACAACGAACGCGTGCAACAAATCGCTCAGGCGAGTTACCCCGAGGTGGCTCGGCTGGAACAGGTGAAGGGGGTCGGAACGCTGATTGCGCTGACCTACGTGCTGACGCTGGAAGACCCCCGGCGGTTTGGCAAGAGCCGGGACGTGGGTTGTTATCTGGGATTACGGCCGGGGCGGAGGAACTCGGGGCAGAGCGAGCCGCAGCTGCACATCAGCAAGGAAGGAGATCCCTATCTAAGAACGATGATGGTGCAAAGCGCGCACCACATTCTGGGGCCCTTTGGCGCCGACAGTGATCTGCGACGCTGGGGTCTGAGACTGGCCGAGCGCGGCGGCAAGAATGCCAAGAAACGAGCGGTAGTGGCGGTGGCGCGGAAGTTGGCCATCCTGCTGCATCGACTGTGGGTGAGCGGTGAGGCCTATGAACCGCTCCGCAACCAGCGCGTGTTGGCCGCAGCCGCGTAGGCCCAGGATTCTTAACTGTCGAGTTTCGACCGCCGAGTTCCGGTGACTGCGATAAACGCCTGGCCCAACTTCCATCCTGGAGATGGAGACGAGGTCGATAATCAGGTGGCAGCACCGACTGAAACGAGAACGCCCAACTGGCACCGAGCGAACATCGCTCATCCAAGAGTGCGGATGGAAGGATGGCGGCAGAGGCGGTCCGCTCAGGCAAGGTAAGGACTGAGCGAAAACTGTTCTTGACACTGACCGGCCTTCTCATGGAAGGCGTTTACACTCAAACCCCCTGATCGGGGGTCAATGAGTGCTATCGCGATGTTACGCCAACAATGAAGAGCAAGTTTGGGTTGGAAACGCATCGCCAAGGGACCGACATACGGGACCAAACAGCGTGGAGGGGGTGCGTTTTTCTAACGGGCCGACGCATCCCTTGTCACCGTGATGGTGGAGAGCGGTTAAGGGGTTAGCTTAAACACCGTGCCGCAGCCGGGCCCCGACGACCAGCAACCGGAACCAGCAACGCCGCCGTACACGGTTGTACCGTAGAGATTGCCTTGCTCGTCCATGACTAGATCACCGAACGGGTAACCCCCGTCCGCGCCGCCAGTGAAGCTGTAAAGGACAGTCACAATTCCATCCGGAGCCATCTTGAAGATCGTGCCCCAACCGTAACCCCCGCCCGAGCCGCCTCCTACGCTGGTTGTGCCATAAAAGTTACCCTGTTTATCACGAATCAAACCCGCGCCGGGGCCTTGGCCGTCGCTCGGTCCCCCCTCAAAGTCATGAAGCACCGTCTCCGCGCCTTTCTTCGTCAGCTTAAACACAGTACCGAAGTTGTAGGCACCACCAAAGGTTGTCGTGCCATAGAGATTGCCCTTTGCATCCCTGACCAAGCCGGTGTCAGGACCTGCTCCGTCGTTTGGTGGTCCGCCGAAGCTGTGGAGTACCGTCTCCGTACCGGACGGAGTGACCTCAAAAACCGTGCCGCAGCCGTAGCCGCCATAACTGTCGCAACCCGAGACGCCGCCCACCATGGTTGTGCCATAGAGATTTCCCTTCGAGTCCCGGAACAAAGGGCTTTCCGGGTAGCCTCCGTCCGGACTTCCTTGGAAGTTGTAGAGCACCGTCTCGTTACCAGCCGGAGTGACCTCAAACACGGTGCCGTACCCGTAAGCGCCACCGAAGTTCGTTGCGCCATAGAGGCTGCCGAGAGCATCTCGCACCAAACCACCGAAGCTGCTCTGCCCGTCGTCGCAGCCGCCCAGAGAGCAGAAACTGTAAAGCACTGTCTCGGTGCCTTTCTTGGTCAACTCAAACACCGTGCCTCCGCCGTAAGTGCCGCCCCAATAAGTCGCGCCGTAGAGATCCCCCTTCCCGTCCCGGACCAAGCCTGCCCAAGGATTAGCCCCGTCCGGCGACCCGGCAAAACTGTGAAGCACCGTGCCCTTGCCGCCCGCACTTACCTCAAACACGGTGCCGTTGCCGTAGGTACCGCCGTTGACGGTCGTGCCATAGAGATTGCCCTTTGCGTCCCGGACTAAGCCGGCAGTTGGGTTTCCCCCATACGTTCCGCCAGTGAAGGCGTAAAGCGTGGTTAGCGTCTGTGCCCGTGAGGATCGAGCCGCCGCGACGAACAACCCTAGAACGGCCACAAGCATAAACAATTTCGAGCCGACATGTTTCAATGCAAAATGCGTATCCGACATGAGTCCTTCCGGCAAAGCGAAAAATATGTCTCGGCCCAGCGCGACCCAATCTTACGCCTGAGTAGGGGCCCGTGCCAGAGGAAGGCGACAGGTGGTGAAAGCAGGCGATTACACTCATTGAGAATTGCTGGGCCGCCGGCAGGACTTCACCGCCTGGTTCATGTCGGTGACGAACTTGATCGCGTATCTTAACTGTGTTCCTTCCATTTTGACCCCTCCACTGAACCGCTGAGTGCCAATTATCCCAACAGATGCTGGCGGCAGCAAATCGCCCCGGTCAATGAGTGAAATCGGGATGTTTCGCCAACAATCGCGTCCGGACTGCCGCACAGCCAGTGAGTCAGGTCCAATCGGTCGTCTGGCCTACTCAAGACATGCCTCGTGCGTCATGGGCTCTACTTTTCGTGGGATTTTGCGCCAGCGTAGAGGCCCTTCAAAGCGAAGTCTGATGCAATGACGGGGGCTCCTTTTTCGCGTACTTGAGCGCTACCAACGCAACAAAACATGCGGAATAGATGCCCATCGTTACCCCAAAGAGAACAATCCACCAAAGCAGCATTTCGACAGTGTGATCTTCGAGCGACTGCTGCGCAGCCCACAGGACACCGCAGATGATGCCGGATGCTGCACCCCAGCGAAATCCCGTTCTCATCGCCATCTTGCGGTTCAGTGCTGCCATCGCCTGCGGCAGGTACGCGCCCAACACTGCACCAGTAGGCAGTACGAACCAGAGCGTGATTCGTACAAAGAAAGCATCCCCTTCGAGAACCTGAACTCGGATGCCAACCATCCAGGCCAAAACAAAGGATGAATATCCAAAGGACGCGATTACGACCACAACCATCCCGAACATGGCATTCTTGACTCGTGTGAAAGTCATTGGATTCACCGTCATACTCTTCGGTGATGCTGCACGGTTCAACGCAGAGCATTGTACGACTGTTTCACTCAGTACCGTCCAATTGACGTAAACAGGCGATTACACTCATTAACCGGGCCCCGGCTCTCCCGCATCTGCTCCCCCGCCCCAGCGTTGTTTCATAAACCCTCCTATTTTCAGTGAGAATGCCGACTGGAACCAAAGGACTTGCGAGCGTGGCTTTCGCGTTCCGCAATCATTTGTTTTTGCAACAGGCTTCTGAGAGAAAAGGGTGCACGCTCACGGCTGAACGGTACGTGCTGCAGACCGCTTGGGCTCGGATTCCCTGATCTTCGCCGGTATCTGCTCACCGCTTCTCACGAAGACCACTCTCGCGTTGAGACTGGCGGGCGAGACTCACGACCGACACTCTGGGCCTATTAGCCGACGGGCCGATTCCAAGTTGACGCCAGACGATCCCGCCGTCAGGAAACTTTCTTCTGTGGAAATCTCGCTTCGGTGGCTTGTCTGTAAGTGGCTCAGTCTAATAGATATACAACCAAACTTGAAAGGCCAAGAAGCCACATTGCCCTCCAGACATACGCCTAGGTTTTTGAAACATGAACCTGCTCAAACCTGATCAAAGATGGTAATGTCGGGGCTCTGGGATTACCCTTGGCCCGAATGCGGTGGCCCAATGACCAAAGAAGAAATTAGGGCGAGGATTTCCGTACTGTCCGGTCAAGAGAGAACGCTGTCCGACCAACAACAAGCGGCCCTTGCGACGTGTTTGAGCTTTACAAACCTTGGCCGCGCCCTTAGACCCCATGAGATTGAGGCACTCAATGTGGCAAACCAGGAGTACCACAGAATTGTTTGCGAGCACATCAACGTCATGATGGATATTGATTTTTGGAACACGGTGCTGACTGGGCTGCCCTAGCCTCGGCACTCCCCCGCTGGCGTCAGGAGCGCGGCCAGACGGCGCGCATAGGTTTCGCCCGACTCTTAGCACTCCTGTTCAGATACCAAAATGAGCTTTGATGAGCGGACCGAATTTGTCCCACAAGATCGTGAGATTGTTTGCGGCGGCTAAGGCGGTTGGAAGCCATGTAACTAACGCCTTCACCGTTACCTTCGACCGTTCCTCGGGTTTTTTCGCAGCCTGCTCCGCAATGGTTGACAGCGCCTCCACAACGTCTTGCTTATCGGGGGCTGGCAAGTGTTGCCTGAAGAACCGCTTCTGTTAGCTGTTCAATTGCCCGCGCCAATTCCTGCTGAGCGGCATCGCCGCCCGAGATCGTCTGCAAGGCTGCATTGATCGTCCCAACTTGCGCCCCAAGGTTCAGGTTGGCGACGTTGCTGTTTTGGATGTGAACTGTAGGCTGCTTTACTCCGCTTAGGTCAGCATCCAATGGGGGCACGGCGCGAAGTTCGCACCCCATAACTTTCTGCGGCAGGTCCGGGTACGCGTCCAATATGATTTCGTGCACATACTCGCCCAGCACGCTGGGCCCTTCCGCCACGGACGTTACTGTTCCGGGCTGCGAGCCGATTCCTTTAAGCACGCGGCGGCCAACTGAAAAGCGCTTCTTGGGAACTTCTTTCATGCGGGCCTCATTTCCGATAGCAACTCTCTTCTTTTCGTCCTCTACCCGTGCCGCTTCGATCATCACCCTGATCTGGGGCGTGATCTTTCTGCTTCTCAAGTTGCCTTGCTGGCGCACGGCTAGAGGAATCTTAACGTCTGCTCCCCCTTGTGCTTGCATCTGAAGCGCCTGCCTGTACTGGGTTTCAAGCAGATCGCTGGTCGCTTTCACGAGACAATCGCAAAGCGGGCGCGTGAGTTCGATATCGTACAGTCGGCAGGTTTCAAATGCATCCTCAACATACCCTTTCGCGAGACTATCCCACAGCTCTTCCTTGTACTTCCACTCCTCCATCTCCTGCCAGCCAGAGCGCCCTTGATTCCTCGCCGCAAGCTGGGCCCGAAGCTCGCGGAGCCGATCTCTATATTTCCCCGTCTCCGCTTCGAGCCGGATGTTTCGTAGATCAATGAAGTGTTTTCTTGCGCCTTCCGGCAAGCAATCTTTGATTTCGGTCATAGCTCCGCTGATCCCTCTGGCGTCGCCGATATTCAGAAATTCTATAGCGAAGCGGGCTTGCCGTCAGCCTGCGTCTCCAGAATGCCCGCATTCGCCACAGGAAGCCCGCTGGCGGGCGTTTGAGCGTCGGGTGAACCATGCGCCAGCACGTTATAATCCAGGCTGAGTCACCTCATCGGAACTTACCTTGACTGAGCCCCTAAACTCCGGGACGTTTCTTCGGAAATTCTGGCCGAATTGGGGAGCGCTCATGAGCGGCGCTGCATCGGTGCCTCTAGCGATCTGCGCCATATACTTCCCCAACGCACCGCTGAAAGTTCTGTTCACTTGTCTTGCAGCGTTTAGCGTCGTAGGAGCCTGCTACCAGGTCTGGCGAGACTCTGTGCGCAGCCTGCACGCGACAATTGCCACACGGGACGCCGAAATCGAAAAGCTCAAACGCAGGCCGTACGACGAAGAGCACAAGCGCTTGGCGGAAGGCAAGGTCAACAAACTTTCTGAAGTGGGCAAAGACTTGGTGTGGTTTCTCCTGCATTACGGCGAAACTGAATACAACGACTTATGGAAGCGCTGTCGCCACACACCCGAACTCAACGATGCTGTTCAACGGGCACGCAGGGAGGGACTGGTGATAGACATTCGGACAGGGAATCCCGGCCAAGCAACTGACAGGTATTTCTGGAAGATCAACCCCCAGTTTGAGACCGTGCTTCAGGATTTGCTTGGCAGCAGAAAGACGACCTACTTCTAGCGTGGCAAGTGGCCCTTGACCGCCATCTTTCGGCTCCTTGAATTCAGAGCTAACTGACACAAGTGATAAATCCAACCTTCCAGACCTCCACGTTTCGTTGTACCATTCCTGCAAAAGATGCCTGAATTAATCTATCCCACTCGCGCGAAAATACGTGGTCCCATTCTCATCAATGCTGCGGCCTTAAAGGAGCTGGATGGCATTCTCGCCGAACAAATGCAGCTCCTACATGATCTGCGAGAGAAGATGGTGGAAGAAGAACTCGCCGAGAGGATCGCAGCAGCCCACGCCAGGGGCGTTGTGAACCCAAACCCGCAGCAGATACAACACTACAAAGACCTGGCTCAGATTTCTGTGGGAAAAGAGTCTATGAGGTTGGTGCTGTATTTTTCAAATGGAAGCCAACTCAAGGCGAAGTCTTTTCAGGAAGCTGCTGCCCATGCAGAAACCTCTCAAAACCTTGCGACAAGTTTTGATCTAGAAATGCAGTGCGGAACGATTTCTTTGAGATTGAGTGCTGAGTCCGATTCCTTTAGCACTGAACTCACCGTGGAAGTTTCGCCTAGCGGCTCTGAAGTCGCGAAAAACTTATTCTCCGCTGTCAGGCGATGGCAACGGGCAATTCAGGCTCCGAGATGGCAGCAATGGTGGTGCGTTGGTGGTCACTTTAGGTTTGTCATCTGGATTATATTCTTGTGGGCAGTGCTTATGGCGGTAGGAACATCGCTGGGAAGCTTAGACGAGAATTACTACAAGCAACAGGGCCAGCAGCTAGTTAAACAGGGAGTGACTCCAGACAAACAGCAGAAGGCTATTGAGACACTCTTGGCACTCCAATCGGGTTCTCCCGCACCCATCGAGCACAGAGTGGGTAACAGGTTTTGGTTTTTCTGCATCGGGGGTACCATCGTCTGCTTGATCCTCAGCTATCCGCCGAAACTTGTGCTGGGTTTGGGAGTCGGTGAAGACAGAATCGGCTACTGGCGAGCTTGGACGCGGTTCGTTTTTGTTGTAGTGCCAACATTCGTCGCATCGAACTTTCTCTGGCCTTATGTTTCTGATGTTGTCAAGAGATTAGCTGCTCGATGATTCCCCAAGCTCGCGACTTCCTCTCCGGTTTTGCCGTTCAGTTTTCCCGCGTAGTGAAATTTGAGGCAACCTCCGACGAGCCGAGAAAACTTGCGGGCAGGGAACTAGTGTTCAGAATTGTGTTCAATACGCGCCAACAGTGCCACACTCGGCCCCTGTAAACCCGCTCTATGTGCTTGATTCCACGTTGGCCGAAGGGTTGGCTGCAGCTTCCCAAGCTGGATGTCGCCGGTTCGATCCCGGTCTCCCGCTCCCGTGGTACCATGCCCCCTCATCAGGAGGTCAAAATGTCAGACAAGAAAACCCGGCAATGCACTGGTGAGCAACTACATGCGAATGTGGCCGCGGGAGATCTTCGATCGCGTCGACGTCATCGGAAAGGGAAAACAAAAAGAGCTGGATGAGCTGAACAAAGAAGGGGTCTACGTCCTCTACAGAGATGACGAACCCTATTACGTAGGCCAGGCGAAAAACATGCGCGGTCGAATCGGCAAGCATGCCACCGACCCCACTAGTCGCGTCTACCATTTCTGGAACTTCTTTTCTGCCTTCGTCATCAAAGACGCGCGGTTGAGGTCACAGCTAGAGGGCGTCCTCATCGCGGCGATGCCTACCGCTAACAACGCAAACCCGAAGCTGCCCAAGGAAGCAATGCCCGATAAGGTTCGAGACCTGCTCCGTGAACTACGGCTGATGAAAGCGCAAGGCACATCGTGAACCGCGCCGCAGGGCCGGGGAAGTGGTGAGGCAACTCCAGGCGAGCCGGTTTTTATTTGTGTCTCTTTACAATTGGACCCCGGGGTCCAACTAACCGCGCCCTGGAAACTCGTAAGCGAAATCAGGTCAACGAGATAGAATTTTCGACCCCTGGCTACGAACCAGAAGGTCGGGAGTTCGAATCTCTCAGGGCGCGCCATTCTCTTGCCTCAGGCCCCTTAGACAGCTAGCGACTTCTCTGCGGCCTGCGGGGCGCGGTTCCTGCCTGCGCTCTCGCTTTCGCTCGGCGACCGCAACGTTGACTCAGGTACAATTGCTCGCTTGTCTCCGAGGGGCGATACGGAAAGTGGTTGCCGGACAGGGCGACTCGTTCTGGTGCGGCACTGCGCGCGCCTCTCACCCAGGAGCAAGAACCGTTTAGCGGAGGCCCCATGAAGCGTTGGCTGTGGATGCTAGTCTGTCTTGCGTTGTGTTCGATTGCCCGAGCCCAGGACGGCCGTGTCCCCGAGGAAAAGGACCGTCTGTTTTCTCCTCGCGACATGATCTGGGGCTACGGGGAATTCGATGTCGCACCTCAGCACAACGAACCGGACCCCAACATCTGCGCCGCCGACGCGGGCAATTTCGGAGGCAAGGACGCTCCCTGCAATGCCTTTGCCCGTTATCTGCTCTCGGGTCACGTGGAAATACATCCCTTTGCCCGCACTCCTTTGCGCCGGCTCATGTTCTTCGGCGACCCCACCTTTGCTTTCGGCAGGAACGTGCCCCAGGCGCTCTACACCTGGTCGTTTGACGGAATCGGGTGGGAACGGTCTTGGGGAGCGGGAATTGAACTCGGGCACGGCTTTCAGGCGCGGGTCACGCAACACTACAACTTCCAGCGGTTCGGAGCGCGCGACCGCTACCTGGGACCCGCCGACCTCGGAACCGATGGTCCCTGGGGCCGTTACACCGTGATCGGAGTAAGAAAATACTTCGGACACCACCCCGCCGAATAGGCGGTCGAAGCCGGGAAGTCCGGCGGTAGCGGACCCGGAGTATGGGTGGGCCGGGGAAGAGAAACCGGGCCGCAGCTAGCAACCCGTGGTGATACTCGAGCGCTCAAGCCCAGCACCTAAAGGCGCCCTCATAAGGCGGCGCCTTCGGCATGCCTGAACCGGCTGCGGAAAAAGTCGATTTTGTACCCTCAGCCCCTAAAGGGGCCGTTGAAAAGAGGCAGGTTGCGGCATCGCTAAATCACCCCAACCGGCTAAAACCGGGCCGCTTGGGGCCCCGGCGCGATGCCCTGATTCGAACCTCGACCTTTTCCGCAGCCTGTGAAGGCATGCCCTGATTCGAATCGCATTTGCATGGATCCTATTGGACCCAGGGCAGCTAGCCCTGCTTCAACTTCAACTTGTCCTTGTTGTCCGCGAGGAAGTTCTTCAGATCGGGAGCGACCTCCAGGAGGCGAGTCCATTGCTCGTAGTAGAGCGTCACCGGAAAGCGCCCCAGTCCGTACACGCTGACGCCCCCTTTCTCGCTGACCCGGAACTCCAGGTTGCCGCTTCGCTTCTTGGTCTCCGCCTGCTTTTCCAGTTCCGCCAGGCGGGCTTTCAGTTCTTCATAGCTCGGTTCGCTCATGCCCAACCTCAGTCTTCTCTTCCATCATAGGATCAGGAACGTGTGCCCGTCGAGGGCGGCGACTCCGGCGGCGTGTACTCAAACGGCAGCTTTGCATGGCGCGCCTTGTCCACGGCGATCATCAGCGCAATTCTGCCCTCCGCAAGAAAAGGCGGGGCGGCGGCAGGAAACCACCGGTAGTCTCGCCCTCTAACCTCGCTCTAGGCTGCTGTCTCGGGCAGGACGGAAGGCCTCGGCCTTTGCCCATACCGGCACCGCACTTCCGCTTTGGTGAAAAACTATGCACATCCCTCTCGGCTCAGCCCACTTTCGACGCTAACTATCAATTTTTCATGGACTTGGGGCATCGCTTCCGGGCGGGGATGGGCACTCCCATGCTAAACTCTTAGGTAGAAAAGCTCGTAGGGGGATCGTGATGCCACGAATCAAGAAATCTCTTCTCGAAAGTATCCCGATGCTGATCATACTGGGGCTGCTCGCCGGCGCTCTTGGCGGCGTTGGAGTTGGCCTGATCCAGTATCGGGCTCTCACTTCTTCTGCGGCTGCCCCGCCTAAGTAACACGAAACCTACATCATTTTGGTGATGGCACGCCTCTGGACCTTCCCCTCGTGCCCGCGTGGGTGTGTTCCCCCCGGCCTTTCCGAGGCCGATCTCGGCCGTTGGGTTTTCGCTATCCTCCCGAAGAGCACGGACTTCATACTCTACACTTAGAGGCGCGCTGGCAAAGGTTCGATTGCATCTGCGCCACCGGCGGCCACTGCGTGACTATTCAGGCAATTGAAGGGACACTTGCAGACTAACCGAGCAACGCACCAAGGGCGGCCCAGTCGCGCGGACACGTTTGAACTCACGGTCCAGGGCCATCAGCTTGAAGTGCAGCGCATCCATGGTTGCGGGCCCCAGGGCTGCGGGCCCCATGCCACTGAGCTTCTGTTTCTCCACGAGGGACTGGGATCGGTCTCGCATTGGAAGAATTTCCCGGCGCGCGTCGCAGCCGTCACTGGATTGCCGGCGGTGGTCTACTCGCGCTACGGCTCCGGCAACTCCGACTTGCTCGAAGGACCTCGCCCCGTCACCTTCATGCACGACGAAGCCCTCAAAGCTCTCCCCGAACTCCTCACCAAGCTCAACCTGGCAGCGCCGATTCTCATCGGCCACAGCGACGGCGCCTCGATCGCGCTGATCTACGCCGGGGTTCACAACGGCGTGCGCGGCCTCGTGCTGCTTGCGCCTCACGTGTTCGTCGAGGACCTCAGCGTCAGGAGCATCGCCGAGGCCAAGGTGAAGTTTGAAACCACGAACCTCCCCGAAAAGCTCGCCCGCCATCACCGCGATGCCGCCAGGACCTTCTGGGGCTGGAACAATATCTGGCTCCATCCCGATTTTCGCCGCTGGAACATCGAAGAATATCTGCCCCGCATTACCTGCCCGATTCTCGTCATTCAGGGTTTCGACGATGAGTACGGGACCATGGCCCAGCCCGAAGCCATCGCCCGCCAATCCCGCGGCCCGGTCGAGATCCTTCGCCTAGCCGATTGCGGCCACTCCGCTCATCGCGATCAACCCGAGGCGGTGCTCGAGCGGATCGCATGGTTCGTCTCCGTCTATGGGTGAAGTTGCGGGGCGCGGACATTTCCTGTCTAGTCCAGTGCCCGATTCTTGTATGGTGTCGTTCCTCCGGGCGTGGCCGGCAGGAGGATGTGCTGGATAGATGGAGCGGGAGACCGGGATCGAACCGGCGACATCCAGCTTGGGAAGCTGCCGCCAACCTTCCGGCCAACGCAAAATCAAGCATTTGGAGCGGGCCTACAGGGGCCAAGTGGGGCACTGTTGGCGCGTATTGAACACAATTCTGAACACAACTTTCCCACGGAGGTACACGGCGGGTACACGAACTGGCAGGCCAGTGCAACGCGAAAAGCGATCAAGGCTTCTTAGGCTCAGCATGTCGGGTCAGGTCAGCGTCTTTCAACTTCAGCCTCTCGATGATTTCGTAGACGTACCGGATCGGCGTCATGCCTGCCACGTCCCAGGGTACGAAAGACCCAGATTGAACTCCTAGGAGAACAGGTCGGCGGTTAGAGAGCAACGGAGGCGAAAAGTAAATGGGCGAACCGCTATTACCTTCCACCAGATTGGCGGCTATGAACCATAGCTTCAAAGAATGCAAAGTGGGCTGTTGGCCGCACTTCGGGGCATCTACGGACTCTTCGGGGATGCTCGATACGTGTCCGTACTTGGAGATTGGATAGTTGCGCTTCTTGCCGGAAGCACCAGGTAGCAATCCAGCCGACACCACCTCATCTCCCGCTTTGAAGGTCTTCAGTTCCTCTTCGGTCGGAAAAAGAAAGATGGGTACAGCACCTGTATCGTATTCACTAAGTACCTTTCCATTCAATCCCGCAACCGCTGCGTCAACCTCATTATCTGGATTCACAAACCACTGCTTTGCCGCGTTTACCTCTCCTGTGAGGTCCAGGTCGACAGTTCCGACCTCTTGCTTGTTCGGGTCGAAGCTCTTTTTATTAACATGCAGGAACAACTTGGACGGAACCGGGCAACCAGACCACTGTGGATCGACCATGTGGCGAGCTGTAACCAGAAGTTTGTAGACTTGTCCCGGTTGCGACGTTATAGGCACGTCAACTACAAATCCTGTACTTGCTGGCACGATTTCCCCAGAAGCATTCGCAGCATACAGAAAAACGACCGACTTCTGGACGTTCTCCACGTTTATCTGTGCGAATGATGCGGTCGCCAGCAGAGCGATCACGAGACAGATACCGAGCAGTCTGGTCCGAACAATGGGTGTCAGCATAGCTTGATTGTAACCCTGCGCGATACTTATACTAGCGGGCTTCTTGTAGTGAATGCCGGGCATCCTGAGTTCACTGGCATTGCGGCTGGTGCTTCTCACACCAAGAGTTCACGGCAGCAATGTCGAAGGTTGGCATGTGCTCACCAGTTAGGTCACGAAAAGCGATGAACGCGATTCCCACCGCGTTGAGGTCTTGGTTCTCGTTGATTACCTGCACGGCACCCTGAACACTCGCCGCCGGTGGTTTCCCGTTCACCGTTGTCCCTCGGCCAGACAGGAAGTCAATTGGCTTCATGTTGGTGGCCTTAATATTGTTTACCCAGACTGCGTCGTACTGCTTTCCCAGAGAAGTCAAAGTGCTTTTTGCAAACTGAAGCGCTTGGGGATCGCGCGTGGTTTTCACGATGCGATCCAGCTCTACCAAGCCAACCCTGAGCCCGGTGTGCATCTGCGCTTCGCATTCGGAAATGCGGCCAATGAATAAGATTCGGTCCTCGATGGGTCGAAGTTTAGTACTCAGTTGGTCCTCAATCATCTTGTCGGTGACGGTTCCGACCTTCTCCTTCGCCGCCTTTAGAATTAGGTCGTTGATGTGCTTCTCGTCAAAAGCGGTGCTAACCGCTTTCTTCGCTTCATCAGTCGCGACACGGGATGCCTGCTCCTTGGCGTCCTGACGAACGTCACGTAGATTCGAGACGAGGAGGGCACCAGCAATTACGACGATGACAGTCACCGCCCCAGTCGTAAGCCAGACAAGGTGCTTGAAGTATGCGAGAAGGTTTGTAAAGTGAGTCTCAGCTTCCGCCGGTGTGCCCATTTTGCACACTCCTTTTTTCCTGCCACTATAGTGGGTTTGCCCACGTTTGAGTAGGTTCGAAAACCGAAAATTAGCCCGTGTGTCTGGGGAGCAATCGTGACTTTTCGCCTTCTAAGTTCGGTTGTATAGCTATTAGAATGAGTCACTTACAGAACCCTCGCTAATGTGGGATTTCCACAGAAGAAAGTTCCCAGACGGCGGGGTCGTCTAGCGTCACCCTGGAATCGGCCCGTCGGCTAATAGGCCCTGGGTGTCGGTCGTGAGTCTCACCCGCCAAGCTCAACTTGAGCGTGGCCTTCGGGGTAAGCGTGTGAGCAGACACCGGCGAAGATCAGGGAATCCGAGCCCAAGCGACCTGTAGCACGTACCGTTCAGCCGTGAGCGTGCGCTCTTTTCTCTCAGAAGCCTGTTGCAAAAGCAAATGATTGCGGAACGCGAAAGCCACGCTCGCAAGTCCTTTGGCTCCAGTCGGCATTCTCACCAAAAATAGGAGGGTTTATGAAACAACGCTGGGACGGGGGAGCAGATGCGGGAGAGCCGGGGCCCGGTCAATGAGTTCTATAAAAAGGGATGTCAAGAAAAAAGTTCTGCCTCGACCGGAGGCGAGATTTCTTTCTCGAGATCCAGCCCACTGAAGTTTCGCTTCTC
>Ga0187803_10000621_pt1 | contig 14035 bp, 10 predicted proteins | sample NC_wetland_sal_i_2_FD_132425 | JGI IMG/M metagenome (GOLD analysis project Ga0187803, IMG submission 132425) | Wetland sediment microbial communities from Neuse River Estuary, North Carolina, USA - Control_3 | ecosystem: Environmental > Aquatic > Freshwater > Wetlands > Sediment | place: USA...
CAGCTCTCCGTCCGGGCCAGTAGCTTCTCCGGGGGGATTGTCCGGCCCGAAGGGCGTTACGATCTTCTCTCCCTGCTTCCGCAGTTTGAACACTGGGAGGAGCGTTATCAGTCATTGAGCTCTACGCTGCAGGGTCTTGAGAATCGTCTGGAAAAGCTCCCTGATAAACCTGAGATTATCTTTGGCTTGATTCGTCGATGCCGGATGGTTAGCGCGGACTTGGAGTTCCTGCTTCGCCATGAATCGCACGACTTTGTTTACTGGCTGGAGTGCCGAGGAAGCGGTCGCCGTTCCGTAAGGCGAGATCGCCCCTCGCGAGTTGGGATATTCCTGCAAGCCTCTCCGATCTATGTGGCCAACTTATTGAAAGAGAAGCTCTTTGATCAGGTGAAGACAGCCATCCTGACCTCGGCCACGCTCTCCGTTGAGGGGAAATTCGATTTCATTCGGTCCCGCCTGGGACTGGATGATTCGCGGGGCACCCGCCGGATACGAGAATTACTGTGCGCTTCCCATTTTGACCACGAGCGCCAGGCCATCCTTTTCATTCCGAGTCATCTCCCCGCAGCGGGCTCTTCCCAATACACAGAGCAATCGACCGAACTGATCGCAAGGCTGCTGGAGCTTACCCAAGGACACGCCTTCGTCCTTTTTACATCCAATCACCAGATGGAACAGTCCTGCCGGCGGTTGAAGAAGATCGTGGACTATCCGGTGTACCTGCAAGGCGAAGCTGGACGCACCGCCCTGCTCAACAGATTCCGAAAGACAAGACACGCCGTCCTCTGTGCGACCGCGAGCTTCTGGCACGGTGTGGACGTGGTCGGAGAGCAGTTAAGCTGTGTTATAATAGACAAGCTTCCGTTTGCTGTCCCGGATGATCCCATCGTCAGGGCGCGAACCGAGGCCTTGGAAGCCGCCGGGCGCAATGGTTTCCTGGAGTATCAGGTTCCCGAAGCCGTCATCCAGCTCAAACAGGGACTGGGGCGGTTAATCCGTTCCACGCGCGACTACGGGCTCCTGGCTGTGCTGGATGACCGTGTGATCCGGAAAAATTACGGCCGCCTGTTTCTTTCCAGCCTGCCGAATTACCGGGTGACACACCATATCGAGGAAGTCCGCGAGTTCCTGGAGAAGTATCGCCAAGCGCGCCGCACGACCGATTCTCCGACCGCGACTGCCTGAGTTTTCTTAAGAAGAAAATCTGCGAGGTCGTGCGAAACCCCGGCGGCGGGCGGAACGGAATCGACTATTGTGTCAACGATAACCACTTCCCTGGCTTCGCCAATCAGTTCGTCCCCGGATTCGTCCCCATCCGCAGGAAAGGGTGGGGCTTCCCAACATGCCGAATCCGCGTCTCCTGATGGGCGCGATCCACCTGCACCGTGCCGGTCTTGGCGGCATGGAGGAACCTCCTCCAAAGGCGAGTGGGGCGGCCACTGCAGGACGCACTTCTGCTCTCTCCTGGCAATGCAGCTGCAGGTCGCCGTTTGAAGCGTCAAAGGATTAAATCTACTGTTTTTTGAAACAGGCTTAAAGGAAATAGCGTCACCATACATTGATTAAAATTTGTATCCGGTCGATGTAAAATTCTACTCCGGATAACACATCGACCTGTGGAGGATTTCATGGCAAGGAAAACTTTTTTCGTATTCATCGTCACTGCAATGATTGTCGCCTCGATTTCGCTCGCCCCCAGAGCAACGTTTGCGCAAACCAACTCTATCGAGGGGGACGCGAAAGGACTTGACGGTCAGCCTCTGGTGGGGGTCGAGGTCCAGCTCGATCGCAAAGACATCAAACAGCACTTCCAAACCAAGACTGATAAGAAGGGGCACTTTTTTCATGCCGGCCTGCCCACCGGAACCTACCGCATTTCGCTTTGGCAGGATGGGAAGGAAATCATCTTCCACGATAATGTCGCAATTCGGGGTGGCGAGCCCACAAAACATGATTTTGACCTCAAGGCCGACCAGGAAACTGCCATCAGGAGTATGACGAAAGAACAGAAAGAAGTGGTGGAGAAGATTGAGAAGGAGAAGAAGGCCCAGGGGGATATGAAAAAGCTCTACGACGATGGGAATACTCTCTTCGCCAACAAGCAGTACGACCAGGCCCTCGTGCAGTTTAAATCCGCCGCGGAGATCGACCCGAACCAGTACGCTATTTTCGGACGCCTCGCCGAGACATACGACCGATTGAAGCAATCAGATGATGCGGTGGCCAATTATCAGAAGGCGATCGCGCTCCTTGAACCCCAGGTGGCGCAGAAAAACGACCCGAAACTGAAGCAGGACCTTGCCAGCTATTACAATAATTACGGTGGAGCTCTGGCGAATGCAAAGAAGCCCAAGGAAGCAATGGACGCTTACAACAAAGCCGTTTCCATTAACCCCGAGTCCGCCGGAATGGTTTACTACAACATGGGCGCCGTGTTGACGAACACCCATGCGCCGTTGGACGACCGGGTCAGTGCTTTTAAGAAGGCGACCGATGCGGATCCGAAGAACGCCAATGCGTGGTACCAGTATGGGGTCACCCTTTCCGAAAAGATGAGCATTAACAAGGATGGGACCGTATCCGCTCCACCGGAGATGATCGCGGCGCTGAACAAGTACCTGGAATTGGATCCAAACGGGAGGTACGCGGAAGGAGCGAAGGGCCTGATCCAAGCCGCCGGGCAAACCATTCAAACTTCGTTCGGCTCGAACAAGAACGCCGCGAAGAAAACCAAGAAGTAATCTCTATCCGGCCAGGGGCTCTGCTCTTAAGCCTTTCGACCTGAACTTCACCTTCTAAGCAAGCGGCTTGATTTGCAGGGGTCGAAAAGGCCGGTTGAATTGGGGGTCCCCATTGACCGGCGTAGTGACGCGGACAGATGGGGAGAAGAGCCGATCTCCAACCCGTCCCGCGAGATCGAACGTCCACGCCGGGGGCAATTCTGATTCCGGGGCATATCGTCTACGGACGCATGCGGCATTGAGGTTAGGATTTTTATTATGCAGCCGACTTTGCAAATTCGAACACCGTTCTTTATCCTGACGATTGTCATGGCCGTGGTCATTGGCTTTCTTGCAGGCTACATTTACACCAACCAGGCCAACTGGAACTCGCAACGTGCCGCTTCGGGAACCACAGCGACTCCGGGTTTCCCCGGGAATGGCGCTCTTCCCCCGGCGGCCCCGGAGACGGCGTCGGGCTCGTTGCCCGAGGGCCATCCCCCGATCAACCCTGAACCGACGATCACAGCCATGAAGGCCGAGGCCGAGAAGGATCCAAACAACCTTGAGAAAACAGTGCAGTTGGCGAATTTTCTATATGACAACAAGCGATTCACCGACGCCATCGAATGGTATCAAAAGGCATTGAAAATCGACCCGAAGAATCCCAATATCGAAACGGACCTCGGCACTGCCTACTATTACACCGGCGACCCCGACTCGGCATTAAGTCATTTCGACAATTCATTGCGGATGGATCCACGCCACGTGCAAACCATTCACAATAAGTTCATCGTCCTCCTGGATGGGAAGAAAGATATCGCCGGCGCTCGCGCCACCTTGAAGCAGATGGAATCGATCGATCCGCAGAATGCTTCGTTGCCCAGTCTTCGCGATATGCTTCAGCGCGCGGAGAAAGGAACCTAGTCAACCCTGTCATTGCCCACTGGATCTTGTGCTTCAACCCCCCGCGGGCCTCGACGCAGCCGACATCACCATCCCGGCGATCCACACTGGCTGGATTTACTGAGCGCTCCATTCAGAAATCTTTGACCCCATTCCCATGTTTTTGCGACTTCTACTTCGCTTCTTTTATTTTCTATTTCTGATATTCATTATTCGCGCCCTCATTCGCCGACTCTTCCCGGGCTCGCCGAAGCAGGGCACTTCGAAACCTGCTTCTTCGTCTACCCCGAACAGTATCTCCGGACACATGGAGAAGGATCCTGTGTGTGGCATGTACATTGACACTCAAACCGCACTCCGCACCAACCGCAATGGAAAAGCGTTTTACTTTTGTTCTGAGTCATGTCAGAAGAAATTCCTCGCGTCAGCGAATTGAGGTGAGTTGAATATCCTGGAATCCCGGCCTTTCCCCATCGCGGACGGCACGAACGCGTGACATAACAGGCATGAGTTGGCGTATTGCCCCCCCTTAAATTATCATTCAAACTAACCTTAGAACTGAACTCAGGACGCTGACCAATAAAAAACGCTCCAAACCCGCCCGCTTGGGTTTGGAGCGTTCAGGAGTTCGCCGCTCTTACATCTTCACACCACAGCCGGCGGCGAATTCAATTTATGGGATCACGTGCTTTCAGAACATCTTACTGGTAACCGCCTGTGTAATGTTCTCATGCGCTCTCCCGGGTGAGCCCGCCTGACGAAGCCCGGAACTCTTCGCACTCTTGGAGAAGAGAATGGAATTCGAAGTAGGTGGAGCGCCGCCATATTGGCCTCCCTGCTGAAGCAGCGCGGTCGCTACGGCGCCATCACCCGTGCTCGCCTGTCCAGTGACGACCAGGTTTCCGACAAAGTTATGCGCGTTTCCCAGGGTGTTCGGAAATAGCTGGCTCAGAAAAAGCGCCGTGTGAGTAAAAGCATTCATCGTAAAGACATGTTGATCAATCACGTTACCCGAACCATCAACGAGTTGAGCCGTTTCAACGATGGGACCCCCCGACTGGTCAAATGGGTTTGACATGGCAAAACCTGTGTCCACGTTGGTCGTCACATCGCGCAACACCGGAATCGAAAACTGGCCGCAGATCGGAGTGGGAGAGACCCCCACCGTAAAGATCGGAAATCCGGTGAATTGATTCCCTTGCCAGAACGTAAAGGCAAGATATCCACCAATGGTATTGGTCGTCGTCTTCTCATCGACTTCCACCCATCCCGTAGTGAGAGATCCAGACCCATTGCTGGTAAACTGGCACGCAGAAAACGCAGGGATGGCGAAAAAGCCATTGGTGGGGTCCACCACAGTACAATTCGTGGTTAGTCCTAAACCCATTGGAACATTCGGATTGGCATCATTAAAGCTGGTAATGGCGGCCTCGACAGAGAAGCTGTTGGGGTTTGAGACCATTATGGTGACAACATACACCTGGGCTCCCGTTACACCGTTGGCGGCATGGGCGTACCAAAGGCTGGAACTCGGATTCGTTTGTCCGTACCCAGGAATCGACATCAACAGGAACAGGAAGGCCAGCCAGACGGCAGGAACAAACAAGGGGTTTCTGCTTTTCATGGACGTTCTCCTCCGATGAAACGGTGCAATCATCATTCCCTCCGCCGAGCGGATGCAGGTCGACATACTCACACCGGTTCACCTTCAATTCCCCGGGAATCATTCTATAGGGTCACAACCCGACCCGGCATTTCCTAATACACTTGTTGGAGGATAAAGTTTAACGAAAAGTTGCTTCACTTGGCAAATCCAAATCCTATTCAAGGACAGAAGCCCCGCGAAAATCCAAATTCCACGCTCCAAATACCAACGAACACCAATCGAGGGAACCGAGTTGGGAATTTCTTCGCCCAAGGCGTCTGACCTGAATCGAACTCCCGACACAACCAAGCTGTGCCGGAGGCGAGCGAGGAGTGTCACATTCCCAGATACGCTTCTCACTGACAACTGCGTATTGACAACTGATTACCGACGGCTGGCAACTTCCAACCCGATCCTGATAGAATGAGGCCCAGGAAGGATGGAACGAAGCATGCCTGAGCGGAGGATTCTACAACTGGGTGTCCCGTTGCTGTGGGAGCGATCGAGGATCGTCGCCGACGTGAAGGACGTTGGGATCCGCGGCGTGATTCAGGATCTTGAAGATACTCTGGCGTGGTTCCGCGCAACGACCGGCTGGGGGCGGGGGATTTCGGCGCCTCAAATCGGGGAGTTGAAGCGCATCAGCTTTATTCACGTCGACGATGCTCTATCGCACGAAAGCCGTCTCCTGAGCGAATCGGAGGCTCCACTGCCTTCTCAGTCCCGGCTGGTGCTGATCAATCCCGAGATTGCCTGGCGTTCCAAGGAGTCGTTTACGCTTTGGGATGACTGCTTCAGCTTTCCCAACCTGCTGGTAAAAGTGTCCCGAAATGTGGCGATCGAAGTCCAATATGCGGATACGACGGGCAAGCCCCAGCACTTGCGCGCCGAAAAGGGCTTGTCGGAATTGCTCCAGCACGAGATTGATCATCTGGACGGAATCTTAGCGTTGGATCGCCGGCTCGACGACCACTCGATCGCCACGCGTGAAGCCTTCCCACAAATGGAGCCGACCTCTCCAGAGGCATCCGCCCTGCATGTCCGAAGGCCGCGGCCGGAGAGTACTCTTCCCCGGACCGGCTCCATCCGCTCGAAACTCCTGAGACACCCAGGCGTCTTGATCCCGCAAAACCTACGAAATCTGTGGAGCAAGTATGTCGCGAAGCGATAGCTCTTCCATTCGTCCTTGTGGCTCTCGTGCAGCGTCGGGATCTCCCATTGCATTTTCTTTGTCCATCCACTACACTACCCGGCGCAACGATGGCGCTATCGTCTAGCCTGGCCCAGGACGCCGCCCTCTCAAGGCGAAAACACGGGTTCAAATCCCGTTAGCGCTACCAAATCCGTTGGGCTATTCATTGCCCGTTCCATGCCTCCCTTTTTTGCCCCCTTGAACTTATCAACATGAACTTACTCTCTGGCACGGTGCTGCTTCCGCGACTTGAAAGTCGCGCTACATCGTAGGGCGAGATTCATCTCGCCGCTGCGAATTACACAAATATGCTCGAAAGAACTCAAACATTGCCCTGCACAGGGCCGCTTTCTCGACTTGAAGGTTGCGCCACGCCATTTGGAGGAGCGCTCCATGCCTGAGATTTGGCCATTCTATCGACGCAGACTTCCCCACATTCAGCCCGCGCGAGGCATCTTCTTCGTCACCTTCCGACTGGCTGGCTCACTCCCGCAGGAAGTCATTGTCCGCCTCAAGGAAGAGAAACTGAGGGATGAAATGCTCATCCGTAACATTAAGGATGAAGAGCTTTGTCGGGCAAAACTCACCATTCTGCGGAAACGTTACTTTGGAAAATTTGATGAAATCCTGGACCTGGCAGCGACTGGCCCCCTTTGGTTGAATGATGAACGAGTCGCTCGCATGGTCGCTGACGCGATTCGCGGTCACGATGGCAAGAATTATGGGCTCATTACATACACGATCATGCCAAACCATGTGCATCTCGTCTTTGAAGTAGCGCGAGATTCATCTCGCGACCAAGATCAGATTCATCAATTTGACTCTGGTTCGAAAACAAAACATTACGTTGTAACCAATATCTTACGACTGTTAAAAGGCGCAACCGCGCGGGAAGCAAGTAAGCTGCTCCATCTCGAAAACACTTTCTGGCAACACGAAAGTTTCGACCACCTCGTAAGGGACGAAGAGGAATTGAAACGAATCATTGAATATGTTCTCAATAATCCAGTAAAGGCCGGGTTGGTCAAGAATTGGAAGGACTGGAAGTGGACTTATCTCGCAGGGGGAGATTCATCTCGTCGCAGCAAAAAACAATCGAAATAACCTGCTGCGCCCAGGATGATCATCCGTCACGACTTGAAAGTCGCGCTACATCGTAGGGGGAGATTCATCTCGCCGCAGCAAGAAACAATCGAAATAACCTGTTGCGCCCAGGATGGTCATCCGTCACGACTTGAAAGTCGCGCTACATCGTAGGGCGAGATTCATCTCGTCGCAGCAAGAAACAATCGAAATAGCCTGTTGCGCCCAGGATGATCATCCGTCACGACTTGAAAGTCGCGCTACATCGTAGGGCGAGATTCATCTCGCCACAGCCAATGACAAAAATGATCGAAGAAATTCAAAAATTACCCTGTCCCACAACTTGAAAGTCGCGCTACAGGGGCCACATACACTGTGAAAAACTGCACTACTCAAGAAGCTCGTTGACCGCGAGACTGGTGATGTATATAGTTCGTTCTTTCCACAATCATAGAGACGTTTCCTTCCTTTTTCCTTAGTGCACTCATTCGACCTGACAACGTAGGGACGCTCCAAGCTAAACTAAAGAGCCTTCTGGGATCGGCTATTGATGCTTTTACTTCCACTGGGGAGAGCATCTTCCCTGATTGGAAGAAAGGGCGATGACCATGGGATAAGCCCTGAAGCTGTTCGTCGCGGGCTTTTCCCGAAGATTTCATGGCCGCATCATGAAAACACGTGGTGCACATGTCAAGGTGGATTACACCAGCCTGAACTGAACGCCTCGAGCGTAAAGAAGTGCGAGTCTTCAGGGAAACGGAGGACTATTTTGAAAATCCGAATTGGTCTCGCGCGTAAATTGTCCGTAACCGGGCTGCTGGTATTCATCGAACTCTTTGCGCCACACATCCTGGGAATCAATGGAACAACAACAGTCTTTGCCCAGAACTTAAGTGTCAGCGGCATCTATTTTGGTACGGTTACTGATAAACCGACGAGCTGCTCGAATTTTTATTCAGGACCGGCCAACCTCCAAATCCCGGCCCAGGCAGCCGGCGGCTTCTTGGGATTTTTGTGTCAAGGCAATGGATGTGCCAGTGACCCGGAACCGCTTACACTTTCCTTCGACATGTTGAGCAACGTCGCTTTCCAGGGAACCCTCGCAAATGTTTCTTCTAATCCCGTCATCGCGGGCTTCATCAACGGCGAATTCACATTCAACCCAGATGGAACTGTTGATATCACTTTGACAAGTTCTAACTCTCATGTGTTCGAAAATACTAACCCACCCATTACGTGTGACTTCACCATGACGTATAATGGAACAAGACAGCAAAGCCCCCTCGCCGCCGACCTGAGCGTTACAAAGGTGGCGTCAGCAGGATCTGTGAACTCCGGCGGGCAGCTGACGTACACGCTCACAGTGACCAATAATGGTCCAAACCCCGCACAATTTGTGAATGTCGTGGACACACTGCCGCCGGGGGTATCCCTGGTATCGAGCAACGGCAGCATCTTCCAATGCTTCACTTCCAGTACGGGCGCCAGCTCCTTGACGTGCCTGGTGGACTCGATGGCTTCAGGCAGTTCGGGCACCATTACCATCGTCGTCAGTGTCACTGCCCCTTCAGGCTCAACAATCACCAACACCGCAACTGTCAGCAGCTCCAATTTCGATCCGAACACGAGTAACAACACGGCCTCTGTGACGACTACGGTCGGGGCCAGTTCCAGCCCGCAGGTTCAACGTTCGGTGCCGGCTGGCGGAGCGGCGACGGGCTCAACTGTGGGGGGAAGCGGGTCGGTGCAGGCCGGCTACGCCGTGGGCAACGAGACTCCAGCCAAGGATGCCTCGGGCGCGGCAGCCTCGAGTTCACTTCCTTTTGGCACGGCGGTTTTCTCAGTCAACCAGAATGGGAATGTGGTCAGCGAAGCAGGAGTACCCGCCTCACCCCCCACCACGCAGGGTAGGATCTTCATCGATTACCGGACGGGGGTTTCGGCGAAGTCGGATCAATTCAACACGGGCACAATCAACATTGACACGGGCATGGCGCTAGTCAATCGCGGCAATGCCATGGCGAATATCACTTTCACGCTGCAGGATAGCACGGGAAGCTCGCCGATCGTCGGGCATGCGGGCCTGGCCCAGGGAGATCACGCGGCGCTGTTCATCGATCAGCTCAACTCTTTAGCTCCGGACTTTGTGTTGCCCTCCAGTTTTGCTGCTGTCACCAAGTTTGGTTCCCTAGACATCAAGAGCGATCAGCCATTGTCGATCCTGGCGCTGCGGCTGACCACCAACCAGCGCGGCGAAACGCTGCTCACGAGCACTCCGATAGCCGATCTCACCCAGACGCCATCAGCGGCGCCGCTGTTCTTCCCTCAGTTCGTCGACGGAGGGGGCTACACGACCATGGTGGTCCTGCTCAACACGTCCAGCCTGACCGAAAGCGGGAGTCTTCAACTGTTCAAAGACGACGGTTCTCCCCTGGTGGTGCAGCAGGTGGGAGGCCCGTCGGGTTCTTCGTTTCACTACAGCATCCCGCCGGGAGGTGCTTTCGTGTTTCAAACCGATGGTTCGCCCTCCGTGGCTCACGCGGGCTCGGCGCAGGTGGCCGCAGATCCAGGCATGAACACTCCGGTGGGCGCCGGTGTATTCAGCTTCACGCAGGGAGGAATCCTGGTGACGCAGTCGGGCATTCCCTCCGCCTCTCCGACCGCCCATGCTCACATTTTTATTGACAAGTCGGGAGGCCACGATACCGGACTCGCCATCGCCAACCCCACTGGCAGCATCCCCTTGACCATTTCGCTCAGCGCATTTCAGATGGATGGGAGTACTCCGGCAGGGGTAAGCCTGGGACCGGTTCAGCTCTCGGGCAACGGGCACACGGCAGCATTTGCGGGTCAATTCATCTCTGGGCTTCCGAGCGGGTTCACGGGGGTGCTTGACATTTCATCGCCGCTCCCCTTTGTGGCGCTGACGCTGCGATCACTGACCAACGCGCGAGGAGACTTTTTGCTAACCACGTTTCCCATCGCCGACTTTACCCAGTCCCCGGTGACCCCGCTGGTGTTTCCGCAGATCGCTGATGGCGGTGGCTATCGGACTGAATTTATTCTTTTGAGCGATGGGGGCGCCGCCAACGCCACGCTGAGCTTCTTCAATGATTCCGGCTCACCCATGGCGGTGGGAAAGGCATCGCGATAGGAAAATCACTGAGTCGCTTCAACACCGAAGTCTTTGGCGCCAAAGTTATCTCATGGTGGGAAGGCCGGTTCAAATCCCGTTAGCGCTACCTTTCAAAGTCATGCCCTTTCATCGCACCCCTCCTTCGTTTTCTCCACTTCGGTAAAACCCTGAGAACGCGAAGAACAGAACGATGCATTGCCCGGAGAATCGTCGTCCCGGCATACGCTCGGGTTCCCGGTGAACAAGATCTCTCATAAGGCCTCTTCTGGGATATAATTTAAATCAACGTCCTGATATGAATGGAGGCTCAATAATGCACTTTCCACGGCTCTCGTTCTATTCTTCTTTTCTATTGATTTTCTTACTCCTCGCAATACCTGCCTTGCTGGCCCAACAACCCGTTGATCGGCCGGAGCAAGCGCCTGCCAAGGCTGTGGCAACAGTTGAAGAGAAAGCTTCACCTAAGGCCGGCTCGAGAGAGGAGACCCCTAAGGAGAAGGAAGCGGTCGAACCTGCACCGATCATCTCCCGTCACGAGATTCGAGTTGACGGCAGGGTCTTGAAGTACACGGTCACCACAGGTCGGTTACCCATCCGCAATGCCGACGGCGAAGTTGAGGCACACATGTTCTTCATGGCTTACACTGTCGATCCGAGCGGCCCGGGTGCGAACCGGAGGCCGTTGATGTTCTCCTTCAATGGCGGGCCGGGCTCGTCTTCTGTCTGGTTGCATCTGGGAGCACTCGGGCCGAAGCGCGTCAAGATGCAGCCTGAGGGTTACATGCCAGCGCCACCGTTCATCCTGGTGGACAACGAGTACACCTGGCTGGACAAAACGGACCTGGTATTCGTCGATCCCATCGGAACCGGCTACAGCCGCCCCGCCAAGAAAGATTTGGGCAAGAAGTTTTGGACTGTCCGAGGCGACATCGAATCCATTGGCGAGTTTATCCGGCTTTACCTCACGAGTTATGAGCGCTGGAATTCTCCGCTCTTCATGGTGGGAGAAAGCTACGGAACATTTCGCGCGGCCGGACTCGCGGGATATCTGATCGACAAGGGTATCGCGTTCAATGGAGTGCTGCTGGTTTCCACCTTCATGAATTTCGAAACCCTGAACACCTCGCGCGGAAACGAAAACGGCTACATCCTCTTCCTTCCGACCTTCACAGCGACCGCTTGGTATCACAAGAAACTTCCACCGGATCTTCAGAAGGATCTTCGAGCAACACTGCGGGAAGTCGAGCGGTGGGCGTTGACTGAGTACGCGGCGGCGCTGGCGAAAGGAGACCAGCTTTCTGGAGCAGAACGCCAAGCCACAATCGATCAATTGGCTCGTTACACCGGGCTCAACCGGACTTACATCGACAACAGTAACTTGCGCATTGAACAACCCCAATTTTCGGCAGAGTTGTTGCGCGACCAGAAGCGCGTGGTGGGCCGCCTGGACAGCCGGTTTACCGGCCAACCCCTCTCAGGCGTTGCTGAGATGTCGATGGAAGATCCGAGCATGTCAGCGATCCGGCCGCCTTATACCGCCACGTTCAATAACTATGTACGCCAGGAACTCGGATACAAATCGGACCAGGAGTACTACATTCTGGGAGGCGGTATCAGCGGTTGGGATACGGGAGGCATGAAGAGTACTGACGATGAACTGCGGAATGCGTTCATCAAGAATCCATACATGAAGTTATTTGTGGCGGCCGGGTACTACGACATGGCCACACCCTACTTCGGGGCGAAGTTCTCATTGGATCATCTGGGCCTGGATCCAGCCTTACGAGCCAATATCACCACCACATCTTACGAAGCCGGACACATGATGTATATCCAGAACGAGTCATTGGCAAAGTTGAAGCAGGACGTCTCCAAATTCCTGGAGTCAGCCATTCAGTAAGCCCATTCAGTTTCTCTCCACGGATAATCAGGGGGGTCAGCCTTCCAATTTGAATCAAGGTCTAAGTGTAAATCGCTGCTGTCATTCGTCGAAGATTTGTTGGGCCATTTAGGAACCTCGAAATTCGGCTAGAGCGTTCCTCGGACATTCGGCTTGGCATGACCCAAATGCACAGTTTCAGCTGCCTTCGAGCCCGGAAAAATGTATTCGTTGCGTACAACCTTTCCTCTTAGAATTTGTCGCATTATTTCGTAGCAGGCCCACATGGTTGCCTTTTTTGTCGCATACATTGAGCCGCCGACAAAGCCCACCGAGATGACCAACCAGAGCGTAATTAAGAGAAAATCGAGAATGAAGTGGACGATTTGTGGCCCGTTGACCATTCCTGAGCCCCCTGCGGCACTGGGGCGTCCGGGAGGAGGTTTTTTCCCATCATCGGAAGGCATCGAGGGGTCGAACGAATTGATCAACCCGTTTCCCACCTCAGCACCCGAACGAAAGATCACACGATGAGCCAGGTAGAGGTCGAGGGCCACAGCACCCGCCAGGGCCAGGAAGACCAGTGTCACTAGGGTCACATTCACCCAGCGTTGGCTTTCAGTCAGCACCCGGAGCACACGTTCCGGTTCTGTCTTGCAAAGAGAGCAGCGCTCAAAGTCGTCGTTGTTCAGCGTGCCGCACAGCAGGCAATGTGTCATGATGCAGCCTCCCTTGCCGATGAACGGAGACCATTCCGATTTGCGCTAAACCTCCCCAAGAGGCCTTCTTCGAGACTCACCAGGGCATTACGAGATAAGAAGTAGTGGATTTTTTTCTTACAGAGTCGCATTCAACCCTGTATCCTATATCTTTCAAACCGACAAGTTTTACCCTCCGACGCACAAGAATCCCCCATTGGAAAGGTCTTGCCTGGAAGAAGTCATCTCTCGCTTGGCCGGGTAAGTTCGTCCGACCCAGTCAATCGGGAGAGCATCGTCCAGGGTCACGAGGTGCTGCTCCGCACCAGGGTTCACGATTCGTTGATTATGATGTCAATCCTTGGGCGTCACCTCCAGGTTATAGAATAAGAACGAATAGACATCCGCATTCAGTTCGATAGCCTTCGTTGTACTGCTGGCACCATGACCCGACTTGGTCTCGATCCGAATCAGTATCGGATTGTCGCCGGCATTCCTTTCCTGCAAGGTCGCGGCGTACTTGAAGGAGTGCGCTGGAACCACTCGATCGTCGTGGTCAGCCGTGGTGATCAGGGTGGCCGGGTAGCTCACCCCTGACTGGATATTTTGAAGGGGGGAATACTTGTAAAGGGCTTTGAATTCCTCCTCATTGTCGCTGGATCCATAATCTGCAATCCAATTCCAGCCAATTGTAAATTTGTGGAAACGCAGCATGTCCATGACACCCACCTGAGGGACGGCAGCTCGGAACAGATCGGGGCGCTGATTCATGACCG
>Ga0187803_10000622_pt1 | contig 14035 bp, 8 predicted proteins | sample NC_wetland_sal_i_2_FD_132425 | JGI IMG/M metagenome (GOLD analysis project Ga0187803, IMG submission 132425) | Wetland sediment microbial communities from Neuse River Estuary, North Carolina, USA - Control_3 | ecosystem: Environmental > Aquatic > Freshwater > Wetlands > Sediment | place: USA...
AGCGTAAGCGGACGCCAAAAGGGATCGCGCCGGCATGAGATTCGGGTCGAGCTCAACCGTTTTCTCGAATTGCTTGACCCCTTCGTCGTATTTGCGGAGAGTAAAAAACATTCCTCCCAAGAAAAGGTTCATGGCTGGAGAGAGAGGCTCCAGTTCCACGGCCCGCCTGCACTCTGCCTCAGCCTCGTCGAGCCTCGCTTTGACTAGCAAGGAGATACCGCAGGTTAAGTGGGCCAAGGGATCGTCCGGGTTTAACTCCAGGGCACGCCGGCATTCTTCTTCACTTCCCGGCCAGTCCCAGTCCTGGGCGAGCCGTGTGAACGCCAGGGTGGCATGCGCTTGCGACAGCCCGTCATCTAGGGCCAAAGCGCGAAGCGCTGCGGCCTTGGCCTTGGGAAACGCTTCTCGGGGCGGAAGATAACCATAAGCCCCAAGGGTGTTGTAGGACCAGGCCATCACGGCATGGGCAGTTGCGAAGGACGGATCCTGCTCAATCGCTTGGCGGCAGTAGTCGACGGCTTTGTTCAGGTTCTCCGCAGACCACTTATGGGCGAAATACAAACCTTTCAGACAAAGCTGGTATGCTTCCTTATTTTTGGTACCGTGTTTGGCGAGCCGCTTTTTTTCTTCTCCCGTCAATTGCAGGCGCAGCTTTTCTGAAATTTCTCTCGCGATTTCTTCCTGCACGACGAAAATATCCGCCGTCTTGCGGTTGTACTGCGCGCCCCAGAGCTGTGACACTTTGGCAGCGTCGAGCAGTTCCGCACCGATCAGAAGCGTGTCACCACGCTGCATCACCCTTCCGGTCAATACCGCGCGGACGTTGAGCTCGGCCCCCAGCCGCTGCGGGTCGACTTCCTGGCCCTTGTATCGGAAGGTGAGACCACGCGGCACAACGCGGAGCTTGCGGAGTTGGGAGAGGCTATTGATGAGCGCGTCAGCAATGCCATCGCTTAGGTACTCCATCTCCGGGTCGCCACTCAAGTTGGCAAAGGGCAGGACGGCGAGCGAGTCAATCGTCTTGCTCAGTTTTTGGGGGCGAGGATGGAGCGCAAAGGCTTGCTCGCTGGCCGAGGCCGTACGGCCCGAATCCGCGTCGCGCTGTAGTCGCTTCAGATCGCTGTGAATATCGGCCGCGTGCCGATAGCGCAATTCACGGTCTTTCTCGAGGCACTTGTTGATGATGTGCTCCAGCTCCGTCGGGAGTTCCGGATTCAGCCGCACCGGCGAGGTCGGAGCTTTATGCAGGATGGCATCGAACAGAGCCGCGGAGGTGTCACCGCGAAAGGGAAGTGTTCCCGTGGCCATTTCGTAGAGCACGACGCCAAAGGAAAACAGGTCCGTGCGGGCATCGAGCTCTTTGCCTAACGCTTGTTCCGGCGACATGTAGGCTATCGTTCCTACGGCTGTACCCGGGCTGGTCAGCAGTTCATCGCTGATCGTGGGTGGAGATTGCGTCGCTGCGGTCATCTTGTCTTGCTGACCTGCCGCGGCTCTAGTCTTGGCTAAGCCGAAATCCAGAATCTTGGCATGACCGCGCTTGGTAAGAAAGATGTTGGCGGGCTTGATGTCGCGATGAAGAATACCCTCCGCGTGCGCCGCGTCCAGCGCGTCGGCCACCTCAACGCTGATCGGCAATAGCTGTTCCAGTTCGACGGGCCGCCCTTTGATCAGTTGCTTGAGGGTCTGCCCTTCTAGGAACTCCATTACGATGAAGCATCGGCCAGCTTGTTCTGTAATTTCGTGAATGGTGCAAATATTGGGATGGTTCAGCGCAGAAGCTGCTTGTGCCTCACGCTCAAAGCGGGCCAACGCCTGGGGGTCTTTGGCGATGTCATCGGGAAGGAACTTCAGGGCAACAAAACGGTGGAGTCGGGTGTCTTCAGCCTTGTAAACGACGCCCATCCCACCACCGCCGACCTGCTCAACGATGCGGTAGTGGCCCAGCGTTTGGCTGATGAGCGAATCTTCGCCAACCGTGTGATTCGCCATAAGGAAAACATACCCCTTTCCCTCCCCCGTGGTGAGTCTACGCTTCTGGCCTTGGGGAATCGACAAGAAACCGGCAGGCCGCAACAAGGGACTAGCGGAAGTTGCTGATCAGCACCACGTCGCTTGTGGTTTCGCCTTTGGCCAGCAGCAATTGCTTCCCATCGCGCGTCCAGGAAAAATCAAAGATGCGTCCCGAGGTGAAGTTGGTTACCTGGCGCGGCGCGCCGCCGGTGAGCGGCTGTTCCCAAACGTTCGTGGCGCCGTTCCTCGTTAAGAGGTACTGCAGACCCTTCTGATTGGGTGACCAGCGTAGTGCTCCTTGTGTGCCGCTCGGCCTGCTAAAAACGTGGAGTGGGGATCCTCCAGCGGCGGGAATCACGGCGAGCTTGGGCAACTGCACGGGGCTGCCTTCCTCGTATCCGTAGGCAATCCATTGTCCGTCCGGCGAGATTACGCCCTCGATGCCAGAGGGCGAACTGGCGACCTCCGTGGGGGTACCTCCTTCGATGGGAAGGCGGTACAGCGTACGGACTGTGCTGTACAACACCCACTGGCCATCGGGTGAGCAATCGGAAATTATTGCGTCTTCGCTCAGTTTGACAGGATTTGAGCCGTCGGTATCCGTCCGCCACAGCCGAAGCTTATTTTCTTCATAAGAATCGAATACAAGATAGCGGTCGTGGCAACTCGACATAGAGACCAAGTTACGAACATTCGGACGCAGGAGCGTTCGTTGGCTGCCATCCGCATTCATAAGAACCAAGTCGGTGCCGCGGCTGCGCACCAGGAGTTTGCCACCTGGGCCCGGCGCCACCCCACTGTCAGGGGTTTCCCCCGAGGTAATCTGTTTTGCTTGCGCCGTCTGTCCCTGGGGCAAAATCCAGATGTGAGAACTCTGCCGGTTTTCCAGCGCCACAAGCATCTGTCCATCATGGGTCAGGTCGAGCGTGAGACCATAATTTGAGAGATCGTTGGAGAAACGTTGCTTTTCGCCTCCGGGATAAGAAACGTGCCACAATTGCGTGCGATTTTCCGGCAGTATAACCATGGGGATCAGGAGAGAGTTGCCGTCGGGCAACCACGCAGGCCTTCCGAACCATTCCGGGCCGGAAAACACTTCCTTGACGCCGCCATCGGCTACGTTTATGGCGTTTAATACCCACTTCATTTCCTTGCCGAGTTGTATCAGTGGCGCGACGATGGTTTTTCCATCGGGCGACCAGGCCGCACCAAGCAGACCTGCAGCGCCTGTAAAGGCTGGCAGGGAGGCAAGTACGTGATCGCCGCCACCGTCCGCATTGGCGATACGAATTTCGATGACGTCGCGCTCCGGCACACCTCGAATGAACACAAACTGCTTGCCATCCGGGGAAAAGCTGACAGCGCTGTCAATATCGCGAATCAACTGGCGCGGTGTGCCACCCAGCACCGGCATCACATAGAGGTAGCGGAAAGCCGTAGTGCTCTTGTCGGAGCGCGCGAAATAGAGGTAATTGCCATCGGGAGAAAAAGTCACTCCAGCAAACTCCACCAGGTCTGGCGGCAGGACCTGGACGTCACTCTTGGTCGCCACATTGCGAACCCACAGGCTTTGCTGCTCGCCATCTGCCAGCACATAGACGATGTACCGTCCATCCGGCGATATCGCCACATCGCCGACTTTGCCGCTGTCGGTGAGCTTGGTGATGCGCATGTTTTGCGTGTTGAACCCGCGTGGACGCGTCAACCATTTGTACTCCGCAAAAGCCGCCAGCCCCAGCACAACGACTGCAACTGCCGCCACCACTTGTTTCGTTCGCCCCGTTGTTGCCGGGACCACAGTGACCGCAGAGCTTGACGCTACACCCATACCCGCTTGGCTAACCGTTCTCACTTTCCCTGAGCTGCTGTCCCTCTTCAGCCGCTTCAAATCGCTGCGCAAGTCCGCTGCCGTTGCGTACCGCAGCTCGCGGTCTTTCTCCATCGCCTTATCAATAATTCGCTGCAGTTCCGCCGGCACGCCTATGTTTAGCCTTACTGCCTCTGGAGCTTCCTTGTGCAGGATCGCCTCGAATACCGCCCCCGTACTATCTCCGGCAAACGGCAGGTATCCCGTGGCCATCTCGTACAACACCACTCCAAACGAAAACAGATCCGTCCGCGCGTCCAACTCTTTCCCGAGCACTTGCTCCGGCGACATGTATGACACTGTGCCTAGCGCACTGCCCGGACTCGTCAACTGCTCGCTGTCGACCGCCAGCGTTCCCAACGTAGCTGTCTCGCCGTCGCTGCTCCTGGCTGTTCTCGCCTGATTCACTTTGGCCAAACCGAAATCCAAAATCTTGGCGTGTCCCTTCTTGGTCACAAAAATGTTCGCGGGCTTGATGTCCCGATGGACAATCCCCTCGCTGTGCGCCGCATCCAGCGCGTCCGACACCTCAATCGCCAGATCGAGCAAACGTTCCAACTCCATCGGCCGCCCGTTGATGAGGTGTTTCAGCGTTGCACCATCCAGATGCTCCATGGCAATGAAGGCCTTGCCTTCCGCTTCTCCAATGTCATAAATGGTGCAGATGTTGGGATGGTTCAACGCCGACGCCGCCTGCGCCTCTCTCTGAAAACGCGCGAGTGCGTGTGGGTCTTTCGCTAGATTGTCAGGTAGGAATTTCAGCGCAACATTACGGTGCAGACGGGTATCTTCGGCCTCGTAAACCACACCCATCCCGCCGCCGCCCAGCTTCTTGATGATGCGGTAGTGGGAGAACGCGAGCCCGACGAGGGCATCTAGGGATTGCGCCTGGTCTGGCATGGGAAGATCTCCTTCCCAATTACACTCTTGCGCGAATCATAACCGAATGGCCGGTGCCACTTTGTGATATGCATCACAAAACCGGTCCGAACAGCACCGGCAGGCCAGTCCTTGGATTGCAGAAGTAGAAGCATTCTCGCCATGAACAAACGGCTGAGAACTTGAACTTGTGCAGCGGACGGTTGTCGCTAGGTGAGGCGCAAAGGGTGCAAACTCCCGATTAACGCAAGGATCGGAAAATGCCGCACTAGGCTAGACTATGGTGGGGCGCGACAGGTTCAGTATTTGCTGTGGAACAGCGCGCGGTTGACGTCCGGCCAGAATTCCTTGGCTAGATTGCCGAAGCCGTCTTGAAGCATTTGGCTCAGCCAGCGCTGGTAGGTTTTAACAAACTGATTTTGATTTGAGGGGTAGTAAAGATTGCCGATGCCGGAGGCCGCTCCAGCGCCGACGACTTCTGATACATTGACTGTTCTTTTCCCCGAGTCGGTTCTGGTAATGAGCAGGCGGCTTAAGGCATACCCAGAGCGTTTGAAGAATCCGCCGTGGCCGAGCGTGTAATAGCGCGGGTCTTCTTTCGTCAACGTGGGCACGACCGCTTCCACCATGTAGTTCTCGACGGTGTCATCGGCAAAGGTGTGCGCGAAGTAGATTCCGTAGCCGGCAGCGCCTTGGCCAAAATCGGGTTCCGACTTTCCCGCCATCCCGGTTCCGGCAAAAATGCCGGCATAAATGAAGGCCGAGTAGTCGAAGCTATCCTGGGTAGCAAGCCAGAACTTTTCCTTGAAACTTTGTGGAGGCAGGTAGGTGTTGGCGCTCACGGAGCGGTAATTGGGAATGATCCACAGAATGCGCTTGGTTTGTACGCCTTCCTCTTCTGGCTCGATTTTCGGTTTAGGAGATTCGATGGTGGGACTTTTCTTGTCGGCATCCGCTTTCGGATCGGGAGCGGCCTTGGGCTGCGTAGGGTCCTGCGCGGAGGGTGTTGTCGCTTGTGGGTTTGGACTGGCAGGGTCTTGCGGCTCCTGCCACGCCTGGGCAAGGGCCACAGGCTGTTGCGCGCGAGCGAAGGAACTTCCCAAACTGATCGATAGGAAAACAATCGGAAACAGTACTTGGCTTCGTTCCAAACTTTCCCCCGGCAGTTGGAAATTCAAGACGTTCGCGCCGCCTGCCTCTCGACGCAACTACACCTAGCGTAGCAAGACAGTTGGATTCGCAGGAGGCTGGAGGGGATGTACGCAAAATTTGTGTCGTGTCATTTACTGTGCATGATACCGGCCCACGGTGGGTGCCCGATTCGGGCAGGTATCTGATTGACTCCGGGCGACCGCGGCTCTAAACTCTGCCCCCAAGGGATCCTCCATTCCCAGCACGAGCGCGCCTGTCGGTCTTATTCTCAGAGAGCACGAGGTTCGCCGATGATTCTCCAATTACACAAATGCCAGCCTGCTCCCGACCTTGGCCAGTTTACGTTCACCGGGAAGCTCACGATGGGGAACGATAGCCGGCAGGTGGAATGGGGCGTCACTGAGATGCTGGGGACAGGCGTGAAGAAAGTGATTTTTGACTTGAGCAAGCTCGACGGCATCGACAGTACCGGTGTCGGCATCCTGGTGGTATGTCATGCCAAGTTGAAGCAGGTCGGGGGCAGCCTGCGGATTGCGGGAGCGCAAGGGATTGTCCTGGAAACGCTGCAGATGACGCATGTCGACAAGCTCGTGCAACTGTTCGCGACGGCCGAAGCCGCGGCGCAGGATTTTATCGTGGCGTGAGTTCCGGGCTAAAGGACGACAGTTACTGGAAAGAGGCGACGGCGGCCTCGGCGTCTTCAAACGTGGTGAAGAGGTTCAGCAGGCCGACCATCTTCAGCGTCTGCACGGTAAATTTGGAGGGCTTGAGGAGGCGGATGGCACCGCCATTCTGCTTGGCCGTAGTCAGGTGACGCACCAACATGCCGATGCCGCTCGAATCGATGGTTGGGACTTCTTCGATATCCAGTACAATGCGGTTCTGGCCTTGGTTTAGAAGTTCGGTCATGGTGGCGTTAAAACGATCGAGCGGCGGGCCCATGGACAAGCGGCCCTTCAGCTTTACGAGCTTCACTCCATCCAGCGTTTTCGTCTCAATATCCAAGGTTCTTACCCCCTGAGGGCCTGACCGCCGCCCACGCTACCGTCCGTTGACACTCAAAGTACCCTTTGTTAGAGTGCGCGCACAAGTTAGATAATCTTAGCGCAAAAAGCAAGAAACCCGGTCCGAGGGGAACCTTACGTCGCAAGATGTAAGCCGGACAGAAAGTTAGACATTGGCAAGTTCCGAACAGCAATACGTTCTGGATCTTTCCCCGCTGTGCAGCCAGCTTCTTGCGGAGCAAGAAGTCGCGGCGCGTGCGCGGACGTTCGCCAAATTTGTGGCCGGGCTGCTGGCGGACTGCGCCGTCAGTGTATACACGCTGGGGGTAAGTGAGGAAGGGGATCTTTGGGTGCCGCGGGCGATCGTCGGGGACGCGGCCATCCACGAAGAGGTGATCTTGGCGGAGTCCGGGCTGCTCGGTTCGCTTCTGGTCGACGCCGTCCCCACTCTGCGCACGGCGGACCGGTTAAAGCGCGAGGATTACCCGCACATCGACACGCGCAAAACCCTCCATTCCCTTGCGTGCATTCCGCTGATTCAAGGAGAGAACCTGGTCGGCGCTCTGGAGATCCTCGCGTTTGAAGAGCCCAATTCCGAAGACGATATCAAGACGTTGCTGCAGGCGGCGGAAGTGGCCGCCGTAGCGCTGGCTGCGGCGCAGGCTTACGAAGACGAGCGTCAGGGCACGCTCAATTCGATCATGAGGCTGACGCAGTTGTACGACCTGGAAAAAGTATTTTCTTCGACGCTGGAGATGCAGGAGTTACTGCCGCTCATTGGGGCCAAGTTCTCCGAAATTCTTGGCTGCCTGGCGGTGAACATCTGGCTGTTGCATCCCGACGAATCCGTGGAATTGATGCATCAGGAGGGCGAGGACCCGAGCAGCTTCAAAGGACAGGTTTTGAAGGCGAACGAAGGCATTGCCGGGACCATTTCCGACACCGGGGAAGCGGTGTGTCTCGCCGATGCCGCCGATCCTCGGCTGGTGCAACGAAATCAGGTAGCGCCAGAGTATCCCGTCACTTCCCTGATCGCCGCGCCCATCATGGATAAAGGGGCACTCGTCGGGGTGGTCGAGGCGGTCAACAAGGCGGACGGAACGCCCTTTGATGACGACGACTTGTTCACTCTGAACAGTTTGACGGAGGCGGCTTCTATCGCTCTGCATAACGCGAGTCTGCTGCTGGCCGAGCGGAAAGTAGAAGTTCTGGAAACACTGATTACCGTCAGCCACGAGATTACTTCGACTCTGAATCTGGAGCGCATGCTGCAGACGATTGTCGACGCGCCGCAAGCAGTGATTCCGTATGAACGCGCGGCAATTGTTCTCGAACAGCGCGGCCGCTTCAAACTGAGCGCGGTGACGGGCCTGACCCAGGTCAATACCGATGCCCCGGGTATTGCCCCACTGAATGAAATCCTGCAGTGGGCAGCGTTGTCCGAGGAGGTTATCCACGTCCGCCAGCATGGCGAGGAGATTGACAGCGACCGCGAAGAGACGCGGGCGAAATTCAAGAAATACTTCGCCGACTCCGGAATGCGTGGGTTTTATGCGCGGCCACTGAATGACGACACGGGTCGCGTCGGCATGCTGGCCATGGAGAGCAGCGATCCCGATTTTCTGGGGCCGGCGCACATCGAAATCCTGGAAGTACTTGCTGGCCAGGCCACCGTCGCGTTGCGCAACGCGCAAATGTACAAAGAAGTTCCGTTTATCTCCGTGCTGGAGCCAGTGCTGGTGCGCAAGCGGAAGTTCATGGCCATGGAGAAACGGCGGCGCACGCTGTTCCTAGGGCTTGGAGCCGCGGCACTGTTCTTTCTGGTGGTCTGCCCGCTCCCGTTGCGCGTTGACGGCGACGCCGTAGTTTCGCCCGGACGGCGCGCCCTGGTGCAACCGGAGGTGGAAGGCGTAGTAGGCAAGGTCTTAGTACACGAAGGGCAGACTGTGCGGCAGGGCCAGGTGCTGGCGGAGATGGAAGCGTGGAACCTAAGGTCGGCGGTAGCGGAAGCACAATCGAAATACGAGTCCGCCATGCTGCAAATGAATCACGCGCTGGCGGCCAACGATGGAACTGAAGCGGGCGTATATCGTGTGCAAGCAGATTTCTGGAAGGCGGAAGTTGACCGCGCAGGGCAGTTGCTGGGAAAAGCGCAGTTGCGTTCGCCGATTGACGGGGTGGTGGCGACACCGCATGTCGAGAACTTCGCCGGGCGCAAACTGCAACAGGGTGATTCGTTCGCCGAGGTGGTAGACACTTCACAAGCCACAGTGGATGTGGCTATCGATGACGCCGATGCGGGATTACTGAAAGCAGGGCAGAAAACGGTGGTCAAGCTGAACAGCTATCCCACGCGCACGTTTCATGGCGATGTGGTGATCGTCAGCCCCAAAGCCGAACTGCTTCACGAGACGCCCGTGTTCTTTGCCCGCGTGGGAGTGCCCAACGCCGATGGGGCGATTCGAGCGGGGATGGAAGGGCGCGGCAAAGTTCGCATCGGATGGTACCCGGCGGGTTATGTGTTTTTCCGGCGGCTGTTTTTGTGGGGCTATTCAAAAGTGTGGTATTGGCTGGGGTGGTAGTCATGGGGTGGGGCATGAGTATGCGAAGTTTGACCGTGGCGTTCGCTTTGGGTGCTGCTCTCTTCGCGATGGGCTGCGGCGAGAACCGACCAACTGCGCCTGCCGTCACCAATGCTGCGCCGGCACCGGCTGCGCCCGCTCCGAAAGCGGCGGCGCCGGTGGAATCCGCAGATATGGGGTTGATCGTCACGGGACCGATCATTGTTGAACATCAGGTGGATATCACGGCGCAGCGCGACGGCGTGCTGGCGAAGGTCTTTTTTGATGCGCCAGCGCGCGTCAAAGCGGGAACCGTATTGGCTCAACTGGATGACCGGCAAATTTCCGCGAACCTGGAAGCTGCACGCAGCAAGTCTCGAAGCATTGCCGCGGACTTGAAAAATTGGGAAGCGGAAGCGGAAGTGCTGAAAGCGGATTACGTCCGCGCGCAACGGTTATGGGATTTGGGCTTAATCTCGCAGGAACAGCTCCAGCACGCGCAATACAAGGCCGAGTCCGACCAGTGGGATATCAAACGCGTTGAGGAAACGCTGAATACGTCGCATGACGAGGAGCGCTCGCTGGAACTGGAGCTGGAGAAGACGAAAATTACCGCGCCGTTTGATGGGCTGATCGCTCGCCGGTACGTCCGCGAGGGCCAATCGGTGTCCAAGGGAGAGCGGCTGTTCTGGGTGACGGCGGAAGCCCCGCTCCTGATGCGTTTCACGCTACCGGAGAAGTACTTTGGGCATGTGCAGCCCAGGCAACAATTTGAAATTACGTCGCCCGATGCACTCGGCGAGAAGCATGCCGCGCGGGTCAAGGAAGTCAGCCCGGTGGTCGATCCCTCGAGCGGCACATTCGAAGTGCTGGTGGAGCTGACGGGCGAGCGCGGCTCCATTCGTCCCGGCATGACGGTGAACCTCAGAGTCGAGAACTCCCACTAGAAGGTCCATGAATCTTACCCGTGTTCTCAACAACGCCCTGCCGGATATTCCGGCGCGGAAACTAGCCGAGAGCTATCCGCGGCTGGATCCGGGAACCACATTCCGGGAGCACATTGAGGGCGGAAGACCAGTGGTCCGGGTTTATGTTCCCAGCATCAGTGTAATGCTAACGCTCGACAAGAGTGAGTGGGCGCTCATGCAGCTTTTTGATGGCAAGCGAAGTTACGAGCAGATCGCGGAAGTTTACTCGCAGCAAAATGGAATCCAATATGACGCCGAAACCGTGCGGGAATTCGCCGCCAGCCTAGACTCGTGCGAATTATGGTATAAGACGCCGCAAGAAAAAAACATACAACTGCTGCAATTAAGCCGCGAGGAGAGAAAAAAGAAGCTAGAGAAGAAAAGCGTCTGGGCCGACCTGTCCGACGTGACCTTTCCCGCGTTCAATCCGGATCGCTTTGTCACCTGGGTGCACAGCAAGACGAAATTCATTTACACGCCGTGGTTCACGGTTGCATGCGTGATGGGAGTGATCCTCAGCTGGGGGATTACGATCTCCCATTGGCCGGAGATTTTGCAGGATACAGTTGACTTTTATACTTTCTCGAATAGGACGTGGGTAGACGTTGTCAGGCTCTATACGCTTGGCATGTTTGTCGTGGCTTTACACGAGTTTGCACACGCCCATGCGTGCAAACATTATGGCGGACGCGTCCCGGCGATGGGATTTGCGCTGGTGTATCTCCTGCCGGCGTTTTACACGGATACGACGGAAGGGGCCGTCCATGGCACACGTTCTCAACGGCTGATCATCTCGTTTGCCGGTGTTTGGTCCGAGATGCTTTTATACGCCATTGTGACACCCATCTGGTGGGGAACACCCCCGGGAACCCTGGTGCACAACAGCGTGCACTTCCTCATGATGATGACTGGGTTTATGTGCCTGCTCATGAATTGGAATCCCTTGATCAAGCTCGACGGGTACTACATGCTCTCCGATATTGTGGGGATCGCAAACCTGAAAGAAGATTCGACAGCGTACGCGTCAGCCTGGGTAAAGAAGCACCTGTGGCGATTGCCCGCTGAAGTGCCGTACGTTCCAAAGAAGCGCCGGCTAATGTTTGGAGTTTACGCGCTAGCCTCCGGGGCTTATAGCTACACCATCCTTTACATTCTTGCCCGCTTTGCAGGAAACTTCGTACGTAATTTCAGCCCAGAGTGGGGTTTTATTCCGGAGATTGGCGTCGCTGCCATCATCTTTCGTTCTCGAATTCGCTTACTGGTGAACTTCATGAAATTCCTTTATTTGGACAAGAGGGACCGGATTCTGGCGTGGTTTACGCCGAAGCATACGGCGGTTGTCGGCGGCATCCTGATGCTGTTGCTTGCCATTCCGGTCTGGAAAGAATCCGTGGTCGGAAAGTTTGTTCTGGAGCCTGTGAACGAAGCCGTGGTACGTGCTCACGTGCCAGGCACGATCTCAAAGATCTTCGTCCGGGAGGGCGACGCGGTCTCGCAAGGCAGCCCTTTGGCCACCTTGAGCAACTTGCCGCTGGAGTCTGGCCTCAGTGATGCAAAGGCCAAGCTGACGTTGGCTTCGGCACAAGCCAAAGAGGCGGCGCTGAGCTACCAGGGCTACGGAAATGCCTTGATGGAAAGAGAACGGTTGACAGAGCAGTTTGGGCAGATGTCAAGGATGAGCACCGCCCTGGAAATAACCGCCCCCCTTACGGGAACTATCCTTACGCCGAAGGTCCAGGACCTGCTAGGGGCCTACTTGAAACCAGGGGGCGAACTGCTGCAAATAGGCGACCTGACGAAAATGAGAGCAAGAATCTCTATTTCGGAATATGAAATGTACAAAGTACGGAAGGAAAACCAGGTACTACTACAGTTCGACGGTGCACTGCGGCGTAGGGATGGGCAGGTAACTCTGGTTTCCTCGTGGCCGACGCAGCCTTCGAGGGAGGATTACAACGAAACCCAGGCCGAATCAAGCGCAGCTCGGCATCACTTTTATTTGGTGGACATCGTGGTGGCGAATCCGGACCAAGCATTAAAACCAGGTATGACCGGCGTCGCGAGAGTTTACGGAAGCCGGCGAAGCGTCGGCGGCATGGTTGTGGAGGAGATCAAGAACTTTTGGGGCCGCAAGCTGTGGTAGAGCAATTCGAGCAAGCCTGGAACCAAGAAGGCTGCCAGTTGGCAGCCTTCTTGGCAATCTGTAGGAATGTTGGAAGCAACTTAGGCAGGCATGCGCTTGGCTCTCCTTGTGCTGATGACCTTGGACCTGCGCGTGGAGATCACTTTGCTCATTTGCTTACTGACCGCCGGATTGCCGGGGGTGCTGGCTACGTTGGCCTTCTTGGTGGTCTTGAGGGTGCTGATTAAGCTCTTCTTTTCGATTGACATGGTTTCTACTCGCTCCTTGCTTGAAATTTTTGTCCCGCTGACGCTGCCCGTAAGTGCAGGAGAGATGCCAAACTCACGGCGGGCGGAAAGAAAAGCGGGGACGCTGAAAACAAGCCAGTTAGTACCAAAGTACTAGTGGTCCTTTGAATTGCTTCGGTGAAAATTTCCACTCCGGTTAAAATTTAACCTTCCTAGGGTTAAAAATTCACCGTTTTTGAGAATCTGCGCTCCTGCTACTCGATGCGGTGCTTGCGGCACAGGTATTTCATCCGCTGGGAGTCGATCTGGAGAAGCGCCGCGGCCGCTGACTTCTTGCCACCGGTCCGGCGCAGCGCGGCATTCAGGTAAGCGACCTCGATCCGTTCCATTTCCGCGTCAAAATCCACCCCAGCTTCAGGGATGAGGATGGCTTCCTGGCTGGCTGTGCTCGAATAGAGGAGGTTCTGTGGGAGATGTTGGGCGGTGATGGTGGGGCTATCGTTCATGACCACCAGCCGCTGGACCAGATTCTCGAGCTCGCGCACATTTCCGGGCCACTTATAGTCCTCCAGGATTTCCAAGACTTCGGGCTGTACGCTTTTCAGCGGCTTCTTAGACGCGGCGCAATAGACCCTCAGGAAATGGTCCACCAGGAGAGGCAGGTCGCCTTCCCTTTCGCGCAACGGGGGAACGGCGATGGGCACCACGTTAATGCGGTAGTAGAGGTCTTCGCGAAATCGACCCTTCTGCACGAGGTCTTCGAGATCGTCATTAGTGGCGCAGATCAACCGGAAATCAATTTTCTTGGAAGAGCGGCTGCCCAAGCGATGTAGCGTCCGTTCCTGCAGGACGCGCAGAAGTTTGCTCTGCAATCCTGGATTCAGGGTGGTGATTTCATCCAGGAAGAGGGTGCCGTTCTGCGCGGACTCGATGAGCCCGGCACGTGCCGCATCCGCCCCGGTAAAGGCACCTTTCTCGTAGCCGAAAAGCTCCGACTCGATCAGGGATTCGGGCAGGGCGGAACAATTCAGGCAAATGTAGGGCTGCTCGGCACGGTCGCTCGATTGCACAATCGCTTTGGCAATCAATTCCTTACCAGTGCCGCTCTCCCCGCGCAGCACCACCGTGGTGTTGCTGTCCGCAACGGCCTGTATGGTCTGATAGAGTTTTTGCATCGCCGCGCTCGCGCCGATGAGGGAAAAGAAAGCGGACCTGCTTTCC
>Ga0187803_10000623_pt1 | contig 14028 bp, 10 predicted proteins | sample NC_wetland_sal_i_2_FD_132425 | JGI IMG/M metagenome (GOLD analysis project Ga0187803, IMG submission 132425) | Wetland sediment microbial communities from Neuse River Estuary, North Carolina, USA - Control_3 | ecosystem: Environmental > Aquatic > Freshwater > Wetlands > Sediment | place: USA...
CCCGGCGGGGGCCGCGGCCGTCCTCGAGTCGTGCCTACACTTGGATCATGGCCATCCTGTCTCCACATCGATGGATGATTGGATCTTCAGCGTCGAATATAGCGAGCGCGTTTTGACTCAGCATTTCGGGGTCATGACCTTGGCGGGGTTCGGCTGTGAGGGCTATCCCCTGGCAGTTCGTGCAGCTGGAGCAATCATTCATTATTTGCTGGAGACTCAGCGTGCCGCGCTGTCCCACCTCACTTCACTTTCGACTTACTGTCCCGCCGAATTCTTGATTCTCGACCAGATCACCCAACGAAATCTGGAGCTCGTGGAACCCCAGTTCATTGAGAACAAAGAGGCCACCCTGTTAAAGACCCTGGACGCAACCTCTACGGCAATGGGAGCGCGCCTTTTGCGTACCTGGATTCTGCGCCCGCTGTTCGCGCTTGGCCAGATCGATGACCGCTTGGGGGCGGTTGAAGAACTCAAGTTTTCGACGATTAACCGGGAAGAAATTCGGAATGACTTGAAAACAGTATGTGATCTGGAGAGGGTGCTCGGCCGGATCTCCCTGGGGACCGTCATGCCTCGCGAGTTGATCGCCCTCAAGTCTTCCCTATTTCATCTCCCCGTCATCAAGACGTTTATTTCGAACTACACTTCACCCCTGGTCCAGCAGATTCACGATCGCATTGATCCACTTGAAGATGTCCGGACCCTGATCGAAACGCAGATCAGGCCCGACCCTCCACCCACGCTTGCCGAAGGCGGGATCATCCGGGACGGTGTGGACACCGAACTGGATTCACTGCGTAACATCAGCTTGAATGGCAAGACCTTTATCGCCCAGCTTGAGGCGCGCGAGCGGGATCGAACGCATATTGGGTCGCTCAAGGTGAAATTTAACCAGATCTTCGGCTATTACATTGAAGTGTCCAAACCCAATCTCAACTTTGTCCCCTCGGATTACGAACGAAAACAAACGCTGGTCAACGCCGAGCGCTTTACCACGCCGGAACTGAAAGAGTATGAGACCAAAGTGCTGAGTGCGGAGGAGCGGATTGCCGAATTGGAAAAGGCGCTTTACGAGAAGGTCCGATTGCGTATCGCCTTGGAGTCAAAACGGATTCGCGCCACGGCTCAGGCTTTGGCAGAACTGGATGTCCTGTCCTGTCTGGCCCATATCGCCAACAAACACCGCTATGTCCGGCCGGCCTTCAACCCGGAAGGAGAGCTGATGATCGTGGCCGGGCGGCATCCAGTGATCGAGCGACTGTGTCAAAAACAACAGCTGGGAGAGTTCATCCCTAATGACGTATATCTGAATTCCTCCACGGACCAAATCATCATCTTGACGGGCCCCAACATGGGCGGTAAGTCCACCTACCTGCGACAGGTCGCATTGATCGTCGTGATGGCCCAAATCGGCTCATTTGTCCCCGCTGAGAGAGCCTCGCTTCCCCTCATCGACCGCATCTTCACCCGGATAGGCGCCTCGGATAATCTGGCGCGCGGCCGCTCGACTTTCATGGTGGAGATGACCGAAACGTCGGCCATTCTTCATTCGGCTACACCCCAGAGCTTGATTATCCTCGACGAGGTCGGTCGAGGCACCGCTACCTTCGATGGCCTGTCCATCGCCTGGGCGACAATCGAATATCTTCACCAGAAGCTCAAATCCAAGACGCTCTTCGCCACCCACTATCATGAACTCACGGAACTGGGTTCCCTCTTTCCGGGAGTTAAGAATCATCACGTTTCCGTACGCGAATCGGGGCATCAGATCGTTTTCCTGCGGAAGGTGGAGGCAGGACCGGCGGACAAAAGCTATGGAATTGAGGTGGCGCGCCTCGCTGGACTCCCCCTCCCGGTGGTGGAGCGAGCGCGTGACATCCTGCGTCGTCACGAAAAGCGCGAGCAGGAGGTGAGTGATGATCTGCTCTCCCAGCCCCTGGATCGGGTCACGGGCCGCCGAATCACACAGATCCCCTTGTTCGAAATACCAAACAACGGCGTGCTGGAAACCTTGCGCAACCTGCAGCCCGATGAGCTCAAACCCATCGAGGCGCTGAACTTGCTCAATGACCTCGTGAAGAAGGTCCGCTCTTAAGGATGCCGACCGGTGTTCATGGACGCAGCCAAATCCGGCGGCTGTCACCCTTTCTTATGAAACGAATCATTGGTTTGATGTCGGGAACTTCGGCAGACGGTGTCGATGTGGCTGTGGTCGATATCCGGGGGTCGGGTCTATCAACCCGATTCAAACTGGCAGCATTCAATTCGGTCCCTTATGGCAGGCGCATTCGACAGCTGATTCTTCCCTATCTTGATGGACAGGGGATTTCCGCGGCGGAAATCAGCCAGCTGAATTTCCTCATTGGAGATCTCTTTGCCGAAGCGGTCCTTGAAGTGTGCCGTCGACACAGAATTTCGTTGCGAACTGTGGACCTGATTGGTTCACACGGACAGACGGTTTACCACCAGTGTGTACGCTCGACCTTTGGCGGTCGGCAGATCGCTTCCACCCTGCAACTGGGTGAGCCAGCCGTTATTGCCGAACGGACAGGGGTCACAACCATCTCTGATTTTCGCGCTCGCGACGTGGCGGCCGGAGGCACTGGCGCGCCGCTCGTCCCCTACGTGGACTATTTGTTGCTCAGGAATCCGGCAATAAACCGCGCAGCCCTGAATATCGGTGGCATCGCCAATGTGACTTTCATTCCGAAAAATGTTCGCTTGAAAGGACTCCTTGCGTTCGACACCGGACCGGGAAACATGATGCTTGACGCCGCGGTCGCCATTCAAACCAAAGATAAGCTAAGATTTGATCGGAACGGCGCTCTGGCTGCCCGGGGGCGAATCATTCCCTCTGTGCTCGATCAACTGCTGCAGCACCCATTCTATCGACAACGGCCGCCGAAGGCAGCGGGTCGCGAGCAATTTGGCATTCAGTACACAACCGAAGTCTTGCGACTGATGCGGTCGGCTCATATTGAGGATATCCTTGCAACCCTGGTTGAACTGACGGCACGAACGATTGTAAGCGCCCTGGAACACCGTGGCCCGACCAAACATTCGATTGATCAACTCATCGTCTCCGGCGGAGGCGCAAGAAATAACTTCTTGATGTCCCGGCTGCGGGCCCTTCTGCCGCGCACCGGGGTGGTGACATCCAATACGGTCGGCATCGATCTGGAGGCTAAAGAGGCCATAGCTTTTGCAATTCTCGCTAACGAAACGTGGCATCACCATCCAGCCAATGTCCCCTCTGTCACAGGCGCGTCTCGCCCCGTCATTCTTGGGAAAGTTACATCCGCATGAACTGGAGACTTCTGGGTCACGTGCCGGCCCCGGCTTGGAACAAGGTTTTCCTTCGATCCAGCCCCTGCTGGAAATTTGCCCTGTTGATCGCACTAAGCGGGGTCCTTTCCTGCAGCCATCCCAAGCCCGATCCGCAGACTCTGGTCTTTCTGCTCGAATCCAGCCCCTGGAGCCTGGACCCCCGTATTGGAACCGATGCTTTCTCCGAGCGGCTGCATCAACTGCTTTATAACTCCCTGGTGCGTCGCGACATTCACGCCAATTTAATTCCCGACCTGGCTTTGAGCTGGGAAACGCCTGATCCCCGGACCTATGTGTTTCACTTGCGAGGAAACGTCCTATTTCATGACGGCCGTCCTCTGACTTCAACTGACGTTCGGTTCACCTTTGAAAGTATCCTCGATGGCACAGTGAACACGGTTAAGCGCAGTCAGTATCAGAACATTTTACGGATCGAGACACCAAACGAAGGCACGGTCGTTTTCCGCCTCAAGGAACCGAATGCCAATTTTCTGTGGCTTCTTTCCCTGGGCGAAATCGGGATCGTTCCTCGCACTGCCGGTGGAGAATTTGCGTCTCATCCCATCGGAACGGGCCCATTCGAGTTCGAAAGCGCAAAAGAAGATGAGAATGTGACTCTAATACGAAACCCCTGGTACTTCGGCGGCCCACCGGAGCTGAGGCGTGTCCTCTTCAAGATTGTTCCCGAAGCTATTGTTCGCGCCCTGGAACTAAGGAACGGTTCTGCGGATGTCGCCTTGAACGAGCTGACACCGGATATTGTGCATGCTCTGCGCGAGGATAAGAAACTGGAGATCATCGAGGAACCGGGGACCACCTACAAGTATCTGGCATTCAATCTGAAGGACCCGATCCTACGACACCTGAAAGTGCGCCAGGCGATTGCCTACGCCATCGATGTCCCATCGCTCATCAAATACCTCTGGCGGGGGGAAGGCGATCCCGCCACGGGAATCCTTCCGCCCAGTGTGTGGGCTTACGATCCGGGGGTCAAAGCATATTCTCGAGACCTTACCAAAGCCAAAGTATTACTGGACGAAGCGGGATACCCGGATCCGGACGGGGAGGGGCCTCTTCCCCGGTTTACCCTGACTTATAAAACCTCCACTGAGGAGTTAACCCGTTTGGAAGCGGTTGTCATCCAACAACAATTGAGAGAAGTGGGCATCAAAATCGAAATCCGCTCCTTTGAATTCGCCACGTTCTATTCAGATATTGTGCGGGGGAATTTCCAGATGTATTCTCTCCGATGGATTGGCGACAATTTAAATCCTGACATTTTCGACGCAGTGTTCAACTCAAAGAATATTCCACCAGATGGCAAGAACCGCGGATACTACCGGGACCCCCGGGTCGATCAATTGATTCAGTGGGCACGAGCCGAACCGGACCAAACCATACGGAAACGGTATTATGCTGAGATCCAACAACTTCTCGCCCAGGACCTCCCGTATCTGAGTTTGTGGTATATCCACAATGTCTGTGTCGCGAACCGGCGAGTCCGGAATATTCACCTATACCCTTCCGGGGACTTTGATTTTCTGAAATCAGTGACGCTGGATGGAAACTGAACCGATGGAATCTGTTGTGATCTATCTTCTCCGCCTCCGAAACCATCTTCTGACATCCGTTGTTCTGATCCTTTGCGCTGGCACATCGATGGCCCCGGGATTCCAGAAACCGGGTAGCGTTGCGCCAAATACGAAGGGACAGCCATCAGCGACCGCCCAGTCCGCTGACAACCTTCGGAAGCAGGCTCAACAGGCCATCGAAAGAAAGGACTGCCCTGCGGCCATTGACCGGCTCAAGAAAATTATTGCGTTGGAGCCGCAGGACGCGGTCGCCTGGTTTAATCTGGGAAATTGCTACGCCTTGACAAACGAGCGAGAGGCCGCAATCACCAGCTTTAAAGAGGCGATCCGAGTTGAGCCCGAGCTGTATGAGGCTGTCGCCAACCTGGGACTTCTCCTGACCCGGGAGAATGAATACGAGAAGGCCCTGCCCTACCTGGAACACGCCATTCGAAGAGAATCCAAGAATTTCAGCCTCCGCCTGGCAGCCGGGGTGTGCCTCTTCAATCTCCAGCGATACCCGGAGGCCATCCTCCAGTATGAGGCCGCAGTCGCCCTGCGTCCTTCTGAGGTGGAGGTCCAAGCTCAGCTCGCCCAGACCTATCTCAAGAATCGAAATGTGGATGAGGCCAAATCGACTCTGGAAAAAATCCTATCGTTGGATCCGAAGAATGAAAACGCCGAGCTTGGCCTAGCCAATATCGCACTCGAATCGAACCAGACCGTAGAGGCGATGAAACATCTAAGGGCCATTTTAGCTGTTCACCCCGACAACTTGGATGTCCGGGAACAAGTTGCGACGCTACTGATGGAGCAGAAGCAGTATGCAGACGCCGTTTCGGAGCTGGAAATGATCCGGTCTGTCGACGCGAAACGCACAACTGCGACGATTAAGTTGGCCCATGCTTATGCAGAACTGAACCAAGCCGACAAAGCCATCCCTCTCTACACCGAACTGCTCGCCAAGGATCCCAACAATTTTGATTACCGATCAAATCTGGGCAGACTTTATCTGCGGCTGAAGGATTTCCCCAAGGCAGAGGCCGAATTTCGCGCGGCCCTGGCCCTCAAGCCCCGGGACCTGGAAACTGCTAAAAATCTTGCCTCCACATTCGTGCTGGAGGAAAATTATCCAGCTGCTGCAAACCTCCTGGAACAGATCGTACGACTGGAAGGCTCGAGCGCAGGCGATCACTTTTTCCTGGCCATGTGCTACGATAGAATGAATCAGGTTGAACAGGCATACACTCAATACCAGAAATTCCTGGAACTCGACCAGGGCAAAAACGATATCCAGGATTTCCAGGCACGGCAACGAATGAGAATTCTAGAAAAAAGGAAAAAGCAATGAGGAAGGTCGGGCCGGCGCCTTCTCATTTCCGGCGGGCCGGTACACAACTGAGGTTTTTCAAGAAGTTGTTGCACGCCGCCCTCGTCTTCGGCCTATTAGGTCTCCTTCCACTCCCGGCAGCGGAGAAGAATCCCAATCTGCTGAGAGAGATTGAGCAGACGGTCAAACAAGCGGACACGACGCTCGACAGTGTCGACAAGAGCCTGAATACCAACCAGTTCAACGACATTCAGGCCCAGCTGAAACGGTATAATTCACTTCTCGAAACCGCGAGAACCGACGCCGAAGAGTATCTACAGGCACACAACAAGACTCCCCATCAGTTCAAAGATGCTGAAATCAAGCTCCGAAAGCAGATTCGCAGGCTGGAGGATCTTCGCCCACAGTTGCCGATCGCATTGCGCGTGGATCTGGATGCGGCTGTGGACTCTGCCAATCGACTGCGAAAAAAATTCGTCGGAAAACTCTTTAACATAACCCCTCCTCCCCCTTCTAAAACCGATGCAAGGAACAGCAACTGATTTTCAAAAGCCCTTTCTTCTGAAGGCGCTCCCCTCCGGGATACGCCTTCGAACCTTTCTTTCCCTCATGACGGTCGTCTTGATCTGCCTCTTCGACGCATCCACTAGCCAAGCTCAATCAGAACGGAAGGAATACCTCTCCCCCACCGAGATCAATCAGATCCGTGAAGCGCAAGATATCAATGACCGGGTCCCCCTTTACCTTGAATTTGCCGGAATCCGACTGGCGGCTGCAAAGCGACTCGCCGGCCTGGAGAGCGCTGAAAAACCTAAAGAAGGGCAGAAAGAAACCAGCAAACCGTCCACTCAAAAACCTCCCGAGGCAAAGCAGGAGCCCCAGAAATCTCTGGGTGACAATCTCGAGGAATACGACGAAATCTATGAGGAAATGCTACGCCACCTGGATGAGCGCCTGGACCAGGGGGAGGACGCGCGAAAGGCGCTGAAAGCCATCCTCAAGGAATCGCCGCTCCATCAGGCCTCCTTGAAAGCGATTGATTCGAAGTTGGGTGATGACGCTCCCGACATCCTCATCGAAGCGCTGAGTGATACCTCGGATGCGATTGATGGAGCTCAGAAGACACTTCCCGGACAAGAACAGAAGTACAAGGAGGAAAAAGCCCGACAAAAAGAAAAGGCCCGTGATTCGAGAAACTAAAATATTTGAGAGAGTACTTCTGAAATGGAATCCTTTGGCGACTCCTCCGAAGCTCGAAGTTCGCTATTATCCCTACTCCACCCTCACTCATACCATCCGTCTGCGCCGCAACGTTATTAAGGTTCGCATCAATCAATTGTTTATGAAGGCGCCTCCCTCCGTCCTCGAGGCGGTCGCCCAGATTTTATTTTCAAGACTGTACCAGCACAAAACTCCCCGGGAAGCCCTACATCGCTATCACACTTTCGTGGAACGCAATCAGCCGCGCTTTCGCGTGTTGCTGCGGTCACGAGCCGGCATGGCGCCCCGGCTGCATCATGCCAAAGGATCTCATCATCACCTGGAGCTTATTTTTGACCAGATCAATCGGCGATACTTCCATTCTAAACTGCCGCTGCCGATATTGAGCTGGAGCCGCCGAGCGGGTCATACGAAGCTGGGTGAATTTCATAGTTTGCAGCATGCGATTGTGATTAACCGGCGACTCGACAGCGACCGCACGCCGGCGGTCGTTTTAGAGTATCTGATGTTTCACGAAATGTTACACATGAAGCACGGAGCCGAGATCCGTAATGGCCGACGAGTTGTCCATACCAAACCTTTTCGAGAGGACGAAAAACGATTTGAAGGATACCACGCCGCAAAGGACTGGATTCGCCGAATGACCCAGCTGCCGGAATGGCGTCATCAAAACCGCAATTTCTAATCCCCTCCCCCAACAGCCGGAGATCCCCATCGACAACTGAAATCCAAGACCCGGGTCTCACAACGCCTCAACCACTACTTCAGTAACTCACTTCAGTCATGAACTCCCGTTTCCGGGGCTTCCGTCCCGCCAGGGAGCGACCTGGGTCGTTCACTTTTGATCACGATTATGTTAATTTCGGCGGTACCGATTTTCGTGGAATGGAAACAGAGTGTGCGGTACTCCGCACACTGAGAGCAGGAGACAGGACGATGAATTCAGTTCAATTGTGGGACCGTTACCGCAAATACCTCAACGTGAACGAGTCTGTCGGCGTGACGGTCGACATCAGCCGAATGAATTTTCCCGAGAATTTCTTGCGCGACATGGACGATCCCGTCCGCCGTGCCTTCGACAGGATGGGTGAACTGGAGCGAGGTGAGATCGCCAATCCCGACGAGCACCGGACGGTTGGACACTACTGGCTTCGCAATCCTGCCTTGGCGCCGAATATCGACATTCGTCATGCGATCGAGGAGACCCTGGTCCGGATCAAGACTTTCGCAGATGACGTTCACTCGGCGAGGATCAAAGCCGAGCGGGGCGTCCCGTTTCGTCACCTGCTTGTAATTGGAATTGGAGGATCCGCCCTGGGTCCACAATTCGCTGCACACGCTCTGACGACCCCAGCCGACAAGATGAGCGTCCATTTCCTCGACAATACCGACCCTGACGGAATAGATCGAGTCCTCGCCCGGCTTGGAGCGCAGTTGAACGAGACGCTGACCCTTGTCATCTCAAAGTCCGGCGGGACGAAGGAAACACGGAATGGCATGCTGGAGGTCAAGGCCGCCTACGAAAGGGAGGGACTTCAGTTCGAGTCCCACGCCGTCGCCGTGACCGGGGAAAACAGTGATCTTGACCGAATCGCCAGCTCCTGTGGCTGGCTGGCCAGGTTTCCCATGTGGGACTGGGTTGGGAGGCGGACATCCGAATTCTCGGCTGTGGGCCTATTGCCGGCCGCTCTTCAGGGTTTCGACATTGAGGGGATGCTCCGGGGAGCACATGCCATGGATGAAGTCACGCGCCGAAAGGAAACTCGCAATAATCCCGCTGCCTTGTTGGCGCTGATGTGGTACTACGTCGGGCATGGTCATGGGTCGAAGGACATGGTGATCCTGCCATATAAGGACCGCTTGGAGTTGTTCAGCCGATATCTCCAGCAGCTCGTGATGGAGTCGCTTGGGAAAGAGAGAGACTTGGATGGAATAACGGTTCACCAGGGAATTGCTGTGTACGGCAACAAAGGATCAACCGACCAACACGCCTATGTTCAACAACTGCGCGAGGGTGTCAATAATTTCTTCGTCACTTTCATCGAAGTGCTGAAGGACCGATATGGTGAATCCATCGAAGTGGAGCCCGATGTCACCTCGGGCGATTATTTGAGTGGATTCTTACAAGGGACGAGGCGAGCACTATACGAAAACGGCCGGGAATCCATTACTATCACTATTTCGGAAGCAAACGCAGAATCTGTGGGGAAGCTGATTGCGCTCTTCGAGCGAACAGTGGGATTTTACGCCACCCTGGTCAATATCAATGCCTACCACCAACCGGGTGTTGAAGCCGGCAAAAAGGCAGCCGCCGGCGTCATTTCCATTCAAACCAGGATTCTTTCGCATCTCGAGCAAAACAGGGGACGATCATTCTCCCCGGAGGCCATCGCCAATGCGATTGGCGCCGCGGAAGAAATCGAAACTGTTTTCAAAGTCCTCCGGCATCTGGCTGCGAATATTGACCGCGGGGTTGTAAGGACGCCCGGGAAAACGTTGTTTGAAGACACATACAGTACAGAGCGAAAGAGCAAAAAAGTAAAAAAAGGCTGAACGGCCCGTTTACTCGCTGGGTTAACAAGACTTGCGCCAGAGAGGCGTGGGCCCTTTGAGACAACCCTGGACTGCCACATCCAAATGCATCGGTCCCGCACGACGGACCGCGGTCTCAAGTCAAAAACGCCTGATTATGCGGCTGGAGCTCAGATTGATTCTCGATCGCACCCCGAAATATCGGGGTATGGGCCACCCGACCGGTCGCTTCATCGGCCGGAACTTCTATCCTCTGAATAGATTGGTCACCACGAACCAGACGTTTTCCTTTCGCTCTCGGAGCCTTCGATAAAAGTAAGGCGCCCAGTGTGTGCCAAACGGAACATAGATGCGCATGCGATATCCGTCGCGGACGATCGACTCCTGCGTGCCGGTACGAATGCCATAGAGCATTTGAAATTCGAACTTGTCTCGGCTGATGGCATGATCCGCCGCGAATTGCTTCGTCCATCGGATCAGGGAATCATCGTGCGTCGCAATTGCCGGATAAACGCCCTGCGTTAGAAGCTTTTCAGCGAGCTTCTTATAGTTCTTCCGAATCTCGCTCATCTTTTGAATGGCGAGTGAGGGAGGCTCTTTGTATGCTCCTTTACAGAGGCGAACCCGCGCTCCGGCGGCGATCAGTGCGTCGATGTCTGTCTCGCTGCGGTGCAGGTATGCCTGGATAACGATTCCGACGTTCGGAAATATTTTCTGTAGCCCAAGGAAAACCTTTAAAGTCCTGTCCGTGTAAGGAGTGCCTTCCATGTCGATTCGGACGAAATTGTTCCGCCCCCTGGCTTTCTCCAGGATGCGGGTGACATTCTCCACACAGTAGTCATCGCCAATATCCAGGCCGGTCATAGTGAGTTTGATGGAGACGTTGGATTCGACCTTGGCCTGATGAATATCCTCCAGCAGATTTTCATATCCCTGCACCGCGCGCTCCGCGGTTGCCTTATCATGTACATTTTCACCTAAGATATCGAGTGAGGCAGTCAGCCCCTTTGAATTCAGCTTGCGAACGGCTGTGATTGCCTGATCCACCCCCTCTCCTGCAACAAATCGGCTCGCAAAACGAAAAAGTAAGCTCATGGAATCCTTATGATGAAATGAATTTTATGTGACGAACATTAGAATTTGACGGGCCCGGGTCGAAGGTCTCTAATGAAGACTTAGGAGTGCTTTTGCATACGACGCCACGACTCTCTTCATGCCGAAGTAATGACGCCAATCCACGTCCGCCATTATAAACATTCGTCTCCTCCCTTTCAACCTTCCTCCGCAGGCCGGACCCGACCAGAGGCCGTTCCCAGAACAAGAAAATGCGTTGACAACATTCTCAAGCCCCACTTAGAATTTCGTTGGAAGCCATGATTCATGGCCCTGATCAGTTATCATTATATAACCAGAGACTACTCATTTATTTCCGCTAGCCCTTTTCAAAGGGTAGGAGCATACTTCTGGAGCACACAAGACGGCGCACTCCTACCGAACGGCTGATTTATTATCCGGAGGCATGACTGTCATCCCGTCCGAGGAGCACTTCGACCACTTTATTTTACGTCATGCTGTTGAGGTGTAGACGACAGAGCGGCACGGCAGCAACCCGGGGCGGTCAATGCAGGATGACTGCGGGAAAAACAACCATCGGTCCAGGGAGAACAAGTAATGATCGGAAAAGAGATTGAGGGGTTTCAAATCATCGAAAAGCTGGGGGAAGGTGGCATGGGCGAGGTCTACCGTGCAACGGATACCTCGCTCGGGCGTATTGTTGCCCTGAAGGTGCTGCATACTGACTTGACCAACGATCCGCAATTGACCGAGAGGTTTCTTTCGGAGGCGCGAACCCAGGGGCAACTGAATCATCCCAACCTCGCCACGCTCTATCGTCTGTTCCAGTTTGAGGGCAGGTACTGCATGGTCATGGAGTTTGTCGATGGAGAGACCTTTTCCCAGATGATCCGGCGCGTGGGACCGATCGCTCAGGAGCGGGCCGTCCCCTTGTTCAAACAAGCATTGGCGGGTCTTGCTCACGCCCACCACGCTGGAATTATTCACCGCGACCTCAAACCCTCGAATCTGATGGTGAACAGGGACGGAATTGTCAAGGTGATGGATTTCGGCATCGCAAAAATTCTGGGAGGGCGCGGCTTGACCGCCACGGGCGTGCGGCTGGGGACATTGTATTACATGTCGCCGGAACAGATCCGCAACCAGCCGCTTGACATCCGGACGGATATATATGCCTTGGGAATCACTCTTTACGAAATGCTGACTGGCAGAGTCCCGTTCGACAGCAACAGTGATTACGATTTAATGCAGCAGCACATTCATCACGCCCCCCCACCCCCTCGCCACTTCTTCCCTTATTTGTCTCCCTCGATCGAGGATGCGGTCCTGCAGGCCTTGGAAAAAGAGCCCGCGCGGAGATTCCAAACCGTGGAAGCGTTCTCAAGGGCGTTGGATGAGGGAATGAAGGCTGCGACGGCGGCTGGTGGGGTCACCGTGGCAATTCCGGCTGTTGGCATGGATCAATCCGTAGCGGCAGCCAGACAATCTCAAGCTGTCCCGCGAACCCCCTTCCCGCCCGCAACGGGGGGTGCTCCGATATCAACACCCCCCCGGGTGGTGACTCCCACTCCACCTGGTCCTGTTGTAAGGCCCAGGACGCCGATTCCTCCGTTCACAGGACAACCGGCGGTTTCTTCACCCCGGGTAAGCACTCCGCTGTCGCCTCCGCCGGTGAGGACACCACGCACTCCAATGCCATTATCCGGAGCCCAACCTCCGATCCCTCCTCCTCGGGTTAGCACGCCCATCCCGCCTCCAAGCGGCTCTTTCCTGAAGCCATCGACACCGGTGCCGTCCGGCCCATTTCATCGAGCAGGAACGCCTATACCCGCCACTGGTGGTCAGGGTCCTGTCACGCCTCCACCTTGGACTCCATCCACGCCGGTGCCCAGCGGATCGTATCCACCCATGCCGGAACAGCCTGCACTGCCCATGCCGGGGCAAAAGAACCCAGTCTTGTTGATTATCGCCGCAGTGGGAGTTTTGGTCGTAGTGGTTGTTATGGCAGTCGTGGCAAAGCGTTTTCTTACCAAACCCAAAGCGGATGTTACGGCTTCGGAAAGTGCCAGCAACACCACATCGCCGAACCTCCCCTCGTCTGGGACGACGAACAGCCCGGCTGCCGGAAGTACGGCTACTCCCCCGAGTTCCGAGCCTGTTGTAACTCCGCCTCCCCAGGCAGGCGCCGAGCCGACTAAGCCCGTAGAAACCAGGCCGGAGGTCAAGCAACCCAAGGAACCGCGAAAAACCAAACCGACCTCAACGCGTCCGGCGGATCAAACCAACCCGGTGCCGACCTTAACCCCCGAGCAACAGGCACAGATCCAGCAGCAGATCGATCAGGAAAAGCAGCGCGAGCTTCAGCAGCAATTAAAGGAACAACAGAAGTCGGCTCCTCCACCAACGCCGCAGCCGCCTCCGACAACCGCGGAAACCAAAGCGCCTCAATTTTACAGCTATCGCGTGGCGCATTCCCACGGTGGCTTTAACTTTGATCAAAAGTGCACCGGCACTCTTACCGTCGGCAAAACCCGGATCCAGTTTGTACCGGATAGCGGTTCTCACGCTTTTGACGTCCCGATGGAAGATGTTAAGGAAATTAAGAAGAACAGCGGCTTCTGGTCGGTCCCCTCATTTCATATTCGCCTGAAGAATGGCGAGAATTACAACTTGGCACGATTCACATCCGACAACCGCGTGGTTTCTTCTGTTGACATTTTGGGTCAGATCGACTCGCTCCTGCCCCCAAGCGTCAAACACTAATACCCGGAGTCTGTTCGGGAACGTTCATTGTTCCATCGGTGCATGGTTCTCGCATAGGTTAATGAAAATTCAGGTCGCGCAAGTCTCCCATATTGGATTGCATCGCCGTGAGAACCAGGATTCAATGAATTTTGTGAATCCTGGAGAAAAACGCCTGCTGAAGACCCGGGGGTGTCTCTTAATGGTTGCCGACGGGATGGGTGGCGCGGC
>Ga0187803_10000624_pt1 | contig 14024 bp, 21 predicted proteins | sample NC_wetland_sal_i_2_FD_132425 | JGI IMG/M metagenome (GOLD analysis project Ga0187803, IMG submission 132425) | Wetland sediment microbial communities from Neuse River Estuary, North Carolina, USA - Control_3 | ecosystem: Environmental > Aquatic > Freshwater > Wetlands > Sediment | place: USA...
CGACGGCCTGCATTTCTCGCCGTGGCTGTCGATGACGCCGAAAATCTGCGCCGTAATCTCATTCACCGCCTGGTCGGCATTCACCCCTACCAGCCGATGCCGTGTCTCAAAGTACTCGACCAGCGGCCTCGTCTGGTTCTCGTACGCGGCCAGACGCTCCGAAATGACTTCCGCGCGATCGTCATTGCGGATCGTCAACTGGGAACCATCCACATCACACAGCTCGTCGACGCGAGGTGGCTGGAAGTGAATGTTATAGAGCCGTCCACAGGTGGGACACAAACGCCGCCCGGTAAGACGCAGTAGTAATTGAGTATAGTCTACGACTAACTGAATCACAACCGGCGGGCACATTCCCGATTTTTCAAAGAACTCTTTTTCCAGGAAAGCATCGAGCCATCCTGCCTGAGCGGCCGTCCTGGGAAAGCCGTCCAAAATAAATCCGCGCCGGCAATCGGCCTGCCGCAACCGCTCGGCGACAATGCCATACATCAGCGTGTCGGGAACCAGTTCGCCGCGCGCCATGATGGTCTTGGCTTCCACTCCCAAGCTGGTTCCGCGCGCCACGTGGTCCCGTAAGAGGTCACCGGTTGAGATCTGCGGGATCCCGTAGCGCTCTACAATTTGTTTGGCCTGCGTGCCCTTCCCGGCCCCGGGAGGCCCAAGAAGAATCACCGGACCTACGATCTGCGCGGTTTCGTTGGCCATTCTTAGCTTCTAGCTTCTAGCTTCTAGCCTCTAGCTTCTAGCAAAACCTAAGGTCGTTGGCGCTTGCTAGGAGCTAGCAGCTAGAAGCTAGAAGCTAGAAGCTGCACTACCAACGCCGTCCGCGTATGCGTCCGCTCTTCGGCGTAAATCCATCGTAGTGCCGCATGATCAGCTGCGCTTCGATCTGCGTAACCGTGTCCATTGCGACGCCGACCACGATCAGCAATGAAGTACCGCCAAAGTAAAAATTCACGCCTAAGCCGTTCGTAATCGCCGTGGGAAGGTTTTCGAAGACTCTTCCTACTAACGGCAAGTGGTTGAGCTTGATACCGGCAATCATCCACTCGGGGATCAGCGAGATCATAATCAGGTAGATCGCGCCTACCAACGTGATGCGAGTGAGGACGTCGTTGATAAAGTCCGAAGTGCGCTTCCCCGGCCGTATGCCCGGAACAAATCCGCCCCACTTCCGCATGTTGTCGGCCACCTCGTTCGGATTGAAGACGATCGAGATATAGAAGTAGGCGAAGAACACGATGCCCAGCGCATAGAGCAGCGTGTAAAGCGGCTCGCCCCATTTCAGCGCTTCGAGCATTGGGCCAACGACGCGGTTATTGTGCAAAGGCGCGGCCAGCATCTGCGGCAGAGCCAGAATCGAGGAGGCGAAGATGACCGGCATGACGCCGCCGGCATTGACCCGCAGTGGCAAATGCGTGGACTGGCCGCCCATCACTTTTCGCCCCACGACGCGCTTGGCGTACTGCACCGGAATGCGGCGCTCGCTGCGCTCGACGAACACGATGAAGGCCACGACTGCGATCATGAAGATTACTAGCGCTACCATCAGGACCGGGGTCAGGGCGCCCCAACTCCCATTCTTGGCCTTCTCCAACAGGTCGGCGACGCCGCGCGGCAGGCCGACGACAATGCCGGCAAAGATCAAAAGCGACATGCCGTTGCCGATACCGCGCTCGGTAATCTGCTCGCCCAGCCACATGATGAACGCCGAGCCCGTGGTCAGCGTTAGCATGGTCATCAGGACGAATGCCGGGCCCGGAGTGTTGACGAAATCGCCCGCCTTCTCCAGGCTGATGGCGATGCCGAACGACTGAATGGCGCTTAGCACAACGGTCAGGTACCGCGTCCATTGCGTGATCTTCTTGCGGCCCAGCTCGCCTTCCTTCTGCAGTTTGGCGAGCGGCTCATACACCACCGTGAGGAGTTGCAGAATAATGGACGCGGTGATATAGGGCATAATGCCCAGCGCGAAGACGGTCAAGCGGCGCAGGTTACCGCCGCTGAACAGGTCAACGAAACCGAGCACCGTGCCGCGGTTCTGCTCGAAGAACTGCGCCAGCCGGTCGCCGTTGATGCCCGGCGTGGGAATATGCCCGCCGATGCGGTACACCGCCAGCAGCCCAAGCGTGAACAGCACGCGCTTGCGCAGATCGGGAACCCGGAAGATATTCGCCAGTTTTTCCAGCATTACTGCAAGACCTCGAACTTGCCGCCTGCCTTGGTGATTTTCTCCTGCGCCGACTTGGAGAACTTGTGAGCGTGAACGGTCAGCGCCGACTTGAGTTCGCCATTGCCGAGAATCTTGACCGGCTGGCGGCCGTTGACCACCCCAGCCTTCTTGAGCACATCGGGCGTGATCTCGGGCTCGCCGAGAGCGGCCAGGCGGTCAAGATTCACGACCGAGTATTCTTCGCGGAAAATGTTCTTGAACCCGCGCTTGGGCAGACGGCGGTGCAGCGGCATCTGGCCGCCTTCAAACCCGCGAATCAGGCGCGCACCCGAACGAGACCACTGCCCCTTGTGGCCGCGCGTAGAAGTCTTGCCCATGCCGGACCCCATGCCGCGTCCGACGCGCTTGCGGTTCTCCGACGCCTTGCGCGGCGCTTTGATTGTCGAAAGATTCATGACGTAATTCCGTTCTCAGTTCTCAGTTGTCAGTTCTCAGTAAAGGCAAAACGGTTTTACTGAAAGCTGAAAACTGAGAGCTGACAGCTTACCCAACAATCTCTACCAGATGAGGCACCTTCTTCACCATGCCGCGAATTGCGGGCGTGTCCGGCCGCTCAATCACCTGGTTCAGCCGGGTAAAACCCAGCCCTTGGACCACCTTCTTGTGTTTGACCGGCGAGCAGATCGCCGAACGGACCCATTTGATCTGGATCTTCCCGCTCACCGATTTCGATGTCTTCGTCGTCATTTCACATCCCTAAGACTAGGTTTCAAAGTTCAAGGTTTCAAGGTAAGAACAGCCAACCCCGCAGCTTACTTTGAAACTTTACGACTTTGAAACCTTGAAACCTGCTACTTACAGTTCCTCTGCCGTTTTACCTCTCAGGGCCGCGACCGCTTCCCTGTTCTTGAGCTTCTTAAGCGCGTCAAACGTTGCTTTAATCACGTTGTGAGGATTGGTGGTGCCGATAGACTTGGTCAGCACATTCTGCACGCCCGCGGAGGTCATCACCGCGCGCACCACACCGCCAGCAATCACGCCCGTGCCTTCCGGCGCTGGCTTCAGCAACACCATTCCCGAACCATAGCGTCCCAGCACCGTGTGCGGCACCGTAGTCTGGGTCAGGTTGATCCGCATCAGGTTCTTCTTCGCCGATTCGATTCCCTTGCGGATGGCCTGCGGCACTTCTTTCGCCTTGCCCGACCCGTAGCCCACCACCGCCGCCGTAGGATCGCCCACCACGACCAGCGCCGCAAAGGAAAGGTTCTTGCCGCCTTTGACAACCTTGGTCACGCGGTTAATCGAGACCACCTGGTCCTTCAACTGATACGCACCCGCATCGAGTTTCTTAGTAACTGTTGGCATCCTGAAATCTCATTTCGGCTGCTAGCTTCTAGCTGCTAGCTCCTAGCAAACCCGTTTCGTCGCGATTGCTAGAAGCTAGAAGCTAGTGGCTAGTAGCTTGATCTAAAATTGCAATCCTGCCTCGCGCGCGGCGTCGGCCAGAGCCTTGATGCGTCCGTGATAAATATAGCCGCTGCGGTCGAACACGACCTTGGTAATGCCTTTCTGCTTGGCCAGTTCGGCGATCTTCTTGCCCACGGTCTTAGCCGCCGCCACGTTGCCGCCGGTCACGCGTTCACCCTTCTTGCCTTCGGCAGTGGACGCTGCCGCCAGCGTCACGCCCTGGAGGTCGTCAATCACCTGCGCATAGATGTGGTTCAGCGAGCGGTACACATTGAGTCGCGGCCGCTCCGCCGTTCCGAGCACTTTCTTCCGGATCCGGTCGTGCACCCGCTGTCGCGTTTGGTTCTTTGAAGCTCGTGTCAGCATTCTGAACCCTTCGTCGTTCGTCGTTCGCTATTCGTCGTTCGCTGTCCGTTGATTCGCGAATGGCGAACGACGAGCAGTGAACGACAGATCCCTCACTTCGTTCGGGATGACGCCCGCGAGGCTCAGACGCCTCGCGAAACGGCGTCATTTCGCTCCCGTCTTTCCAACTTTCTTCTTCAACCGCTCGCCGGCGTAGCGCACGCCCTTGTTCTTGTACGGATCGGGCGGGCGCAACGAGCGCATTTCTGCCGCGACCTGCCCGACTTTCTGACGGTCAATGCCAGTCAGGGTCAGCTTGGTCTGCTTCGGATCAATGGTGCACTCGACCCCCGTGGGAAGCGGATACTCAATCGGGTGCGAATACCCCAGGTTGAAGACCACCGTCCCTTTGCCCTTCAACTCGGCGCGGTAACCGATGCCGACGATTTCCAGTTCGCGCGTCCAGCCCTTGGTCACGCCATCGACAGCGTTATTGACCAGCGCGCGCGCCAACCCATGCACCGCCGCCTGCGAATCGTTTTCGCGGATGGCAACCAGGTGGCCATCCTTTTGCTCCATCTTGATGCCGGAAGGCAGCGGAGTGTCCAGCTTGCCCTTGGGGCCCTGCACCAACACCGTATTGCCGTCAATTTTGACCGTGACCCCCTTCGGAATCGCGATCGGCTTTCTTCCAATTCGTGACATAAGAGCTTCTAGCTTCTAGCTCCTAGCTTCTAGCTAGGTCGCTTGATTTGAGGGCCAAAGTTTGTCAGCCCTGTTTTCAGTTCAAAACTCTACCAGTTTGACGGCTCCAGCTAATAGCTAGCGGCTAGTCGCTCGAAGCTGTCTTTACCAAACCTCGCACAACAACTCGCCGCCCAGGCCCTGCTTGCGAGCTTGGCGGCCCGTCATCACGCCCTTGGGTGTGGTCAGGATATTGATGCCCAACCCGCCGAGGACGCGCGGAATCTCGGTGCGCCGCACATAGACGCGGCAGCCCGGACGCGAAACCCGTGCCAGGTTCGAAATCACGGCCTCGTTATTGTTGCCGTACTTCAGATAGACGCGCAGCACCTTGTGCCCTTCTTCTTCCGTCGGCTTGAAGTTGGCGATATAGCCCTCTTCTTTCAGGATGCGCGCGATTTCCGTCTTCAGCTTGGAAGCCGGAATATCCACCTTCTGATGACGCGCGCGGATCGCATTGCGAATGCGCGCCAGCATATCTGCGACCGGATCGGTCAACCTCATCGTTTGCTTCTCCTCGAGCCGCCCGTTCGCTCCGCAGCGAGCGGAGAACCTGCCAGCGGCTTACTTGCTTGGTCGTTGGTCGCTGGTCGTTAGTCGTTCGCGAGCCCCTGTCTTACCAACGACAAACGACTGACGACGCTTTTCTTACCACGACGACTTCGAAACGCCGGGGATCTCGCCGCGCAGCGCCAGTTGCCGGAAACACAGACGGCAAATACCGAACTTCCGGAGGTAGCCGCGCGGGCGCCCGCAAATCTTGCAGCGGTTGTGCTTGCGTGACGAAAACTTCGGCTTCCTTGCGTCCTTAACTCGTTTTGCTGTTGTAGCCACTTAGCTTCTAGCTCCTGGCTGCTAGCTTCTAGCAACCCATCCGTGGTCGATCTTACTTCTTCAATCTGACTTCTTACTTCTGCAATCGAGATCCTTCGCTTCGCTCAGGATTTCGGCGCGCGGCTCAGGCGCCGCGCAAACGCCTCAACTTATGCTCTGAACGGCATTCCCAAATGTTTCAGCAAACTCCGCGCCTGGTCGTCGGACCCGGCCGTCGTCACGATGGTGACGTTCATGCCTTTCAGTTTGTCTACCTTCGCGTAGTCAATCTCCGGGAAGATCAGCTGATCGTGCAGACCGAGCGTGTAATTGCCGCGGCCGTCGAACGACTTGGTCGAGACGCCGCGAAAATCGCGTACACGTGGCAGCACGATGCTCACCAGGCGGTCGAAAAATTCGTACATGCGGTCGCCGCGCAGCGTCACCATGGCCCCAATCGGCATGCCGGCGCGCACTTTGAACGCCGCAATCGACTTCTTCGCACGCGTGATGACCGGTTTCTGGCCTGCAATCTGCGCCAGTTCGTTCGCCGCCGGGTCGAGAATTTTCGCGTTCTGTGTCGCCTCGCCCACTCCCATGTTCACCACAATCTTGTTCAGCCGCGGTACCGCCATCGGATTCTTGAGATCCAGCTCCTTGGCGAGCGCGGGCGCCACTTCCTTTTCGAACCGCACTCGCAGCCGCGGACGCTCCTTCGCCGAATGCCGCGGCGCCTCCGGCCCCGCCTTGGGCTCCTGGGCCGCCTGCCGTTCTCCTTTGCCCGGCTTCCCCGGCTTGGCTTTCTTCTGATCGTCTTTCGCCATGTTCGTTGCTGCCTTCTCTCACGGTTTCGAGTGAGCTACTAGCTGCTAGCAAGCAGAGCGTCCTCGGTTCGTGAGCACCTTCAAATCTCTCGGCCTATTCAGGCGCTGTCTGACTTCACACGATTTAGCTAGAAGCTAGTAGCCAGTAGCTCGAAGCTACTTCTCCAACGTCGTGCCGCACTTCTTGCATACGCGGACCTTGCGGTCGCCGCGTACCTCATGTCCCACGCGCACCGGCCCACAGGTTGCGCATACCAGCGCCACGTTCGACAAGCTGATTGCCCGCTCCTGCTCGGCAATGCCACCCTTGATGTTGCGCTGCGGGTTCGGCCGCACGTGCTTCTTCACCGTCATTACGTGCTCGACGAGCAGCTTGCCCTCGTCAGGAAATACGCGCAGCACGCGTCCTTCCTTGCCGGCGTCACGCCCCGTCATTATCTTCACAGTGTCGTTGCGACGGATATCTACGCGCTTGTGAATCGTCGTCGTTGCAGTTCCCATAAAAATCCAGGTTTCAAAGTTTCAAGGTTTCAAGGACATTTCCGGAATTTCCAAGGCTCATGAGTTCAAGGCACCTTGAAACCTTGAAACTCCGCAACCTCGAAACCTGCTCTTACAACACTTCCGGCGCCAGCGACACAATCTTCAAAAACTTCTTCTCGCGCAGCTCGCGCGCCACCGGACCGAACACGCGTGTCCCGACCGGCTCGCCCGTCTCGTTGATCAGCACCGCCGCATTCTGATCGAAGCGGATATAAGTGCCGTCGCGCCGGCGGTGCTCTTTGCGTGTGCGCACGATCACGGCCTTCACCACTTTGCCCTTCTGCACCTGCCCATCGGGCGCGGCTTCCTTCACGCTCGCCGTGATGACATCGCCCAATCCGGCGCTCAGACCGGTCCCGCCGCCCAGCGGCAGAATCATCTGCAGCTTGCGCGCGCCGGAGTTATCGGCTACCTCGAGCATGGTTCTCATCATTACGGCCATGTTCGTCTTCTCCTCTGCCGTTAGCGGCCCGCCACGACATCGGCGTCGGCGGCGATTTCCGGCACCAGCGCCGTTTTACGGACAATCTCTTTCAGCGTCCAGCGCTTCAGCCGCGACAGAGGCCGCGACTCCTCGATGCGCACCACGTCGCCGATATGCGCCTCGTTCTTCTCGTCATGCGCATAGAACTTTTTGCGGATCGAAATCACGCGCCCATAGAGCGGATGCGCCTTTTTCCGCGTCACTTCGACCACAATCGTCTTCTGCATCTTGTTCGACGTGACCTTGCCGATAAGAATCTTGTGGCTCGGACGCTTTTCCTGGCCTGTGGTTTCCGCCATTATTTGTTCTCCGTCTTGCTCGCCGCCAGTTCCTGCTCGCGCAGGACGGTCTTCACGCGCGCGATGTCGCGGCGCAGGCCGCGAATTTTCTTCAGGCTTTCAGTCTGTCCCATGTTCATCTGGAACTTCAGCTTGAAGAGCTGATCCGCCAGATCCCGCTCCTGATGCTTCAGCTCGACATCGGTTAAGTTGCGAATCTTTTCTACTTTCATAAACTCAGGTCTCAGGTCTCAGGTGTCAGGTCTTAGGAAAAGCTTCGCCACTCATTCACTCGGCTTTTCACTTCTGCCTTCTGACTTGTTACTTCTGACTTCCCTTACAGCACTTCCCGTCTTACGAACGCTGTGCGCAGCGGCATTTTGTGCGATGCCAGACGCATGGCTTCCTTCGCTTCCGCGATCGTCACGCCTTCCATCTCAAACAGAATCTTGCCCGGCTTCACGACGGCGACCCAGTGGTCGGGAGCGCCTTTGCCTTTGCCCATACGGGTTTCGGCGGGCTTCTTGGTCACCGGCTTATCGGGAAACAACCGGATCCAAATCTTGCCGCCGCGCTTGATGAAGCGGGTCATGGCGACGCGGCTGGCTTCGATTTGCCGGTCGGTAATCCAACCCGGCTCCAGCACTTTTAGTCCATACTGCCCAAACGCCAGTTCCGAGCCGCGCCAGGCCTTCCCGGTCATACGCCCGCGTTGCTGCTTCCGGTACTTAACTTTCTTCGGCATCAACATAAAGTTCTCAGTTCTCAGTTGTCAGTTCTCAGCAAGACCTCTTGCCTTGGAGGTTCTTACTTCTGCAATCTGACTTCTAACCTCTGCAATCTCAAAATGCGCCCGTGCTGCTAACTTCCCGTGCCGGCGTCGCTTCCCGCTTTTTCGTGGGCAGAATCTCGCCCTTATAAACCCAGCACTTCACTCCGATCACGCCATAGGTCGTGCGCGCCTCGGTGAAACCGTAATCAATATCGGCGCGCAGCGTGTGCAACGGCAGACGCCCCTGCAGATACCATTCCGAACGCGCGATTTCATTGCCATTTAGCCGCCCGCTCACCCGCACCTTAATGCCCTTGCAGCCGAAGCGCAGCGCCGAGTCTACCGACTTACGCATCGCCCGGCGGAAACCCACGCGCTTTTCCAGTTGCAGTGCGATCGATTCCGAAACCAGCTGCGCGTCCAGCTCCGGCTTGTGCACTTCCTGGATATCCACATGCACTTCGCGCGCCGTGCGCTTCTGCAGCTCCTGCTTCAGCTTGTCAATCTCCGCGCCCTTGCGCCCGATGATAATTCCCGGCCGCGCCGTCTTAATAATGATGCGCAGCTTGTTACCTGGACGCTCGATTTCGATCGAGCTCACGCCTGCCGACTTGAGCTTCTCCTTCAGCTCCGCCTTCAGCTTGTGGTCTTCCAGCAGCAGCTTGTCATAGTCGCGCTCCACAAACCAGCGCGACTTCCAAGGCTTGGTGTAGCCGAGCCGAAAACCGTAAGGATGGACCTTCTGTCCCATAGTTGCTCCTAAAACTTCCACTGTAGGTTTCAAGGTCTCATAGTTGCGAGGTTTCAAAGGGAAACCTGTAAAGAGCTTGCCGCTCTTTGAAACTCTGAAACCTTGGAACTTTGAAACCTTCTTGCTCTACTTCTTCGCCTTCGCCTTCTTCGCGACTACTTTCTTCTTCGCCGGCGACTTCACTTTGGCTTTCGGCTTCGCCTTCGGCCTCGCCGGAGCCGCTGCCTGCGTCTCCTCGCCCACCGTGTGGGCGAGCGGCGCACCGTTCTTGCTGCGCTCCGCCAGCACGATTTCCAGATGCGCAATCCTCCGCACGTAGCGGTAGGCACGCCCCATGGGCGCCGGACGAATCCGCTTCATGCGCGGTCCGTCGTTGGCAGCCGCGTGCTTCACATACAGGTTGTCGAGGTCAACATCCAGGCCCTTTTCGGTGCTTAGGAAATTCGCATTGTCCACTGCCGACTGCAGCAGCTTCCCGACCGTTGCCGCCACACGCTTTTTCGTGAACGCCAGCGTGTTGCGCGCTTCTTCGACGCGCCGCCCGCGGATCAAATCCAGCACCAGCCGCGCCTTCTGCGGCGAAACCCGCATGTATCGTGCTTCCGCTCGAAATTCCATAATCGGCTCTTCGCTCTCAACTCTCAGCTCTTAGGCGTTCGCTCCTAGCTAAGAGCTAAGAGCTGAGAACTAAGAGCTGGTTTTTACGCCTTCGGCGCCGCCGGCGCTGCCGGGGCCGCAGCCGCAGCCGGAACCGGAGCACCCGGTCCACCGGGTATGCCTGCCGGTCTCGCCGCCGCTTCGGTCGCCGCCTTCATCGAGTGCCCCTTGAACTGGCGCGTAAAGCTGAACTCGCCCAGCTTATGGCCCACCATGTTCTCGGTCACGTACACCGGAATGAACTTCTTTCCGTTGTGCACGGCGATCGTGTGCCCGACCATCTCCGGAATAATCGTCGAGCGCCGCGACCATGTCCGCAGCACCTTCTTCTCGTTGCGCGCATTCATGGCTTCGATTCTCGTCGCCAGGTACGCATCTACGAACGGCCCTTTCTTTGTCGAACGTCCCATAAATTCAGCTCTCAGCTTTCAGCCGTCAGCTCTCAGCAATTCTGAACCGAGGCTTTGCGCTTTTCCTTGAAACTCTGAAACCTTGAAACCTGACTCCTAACCTTTCTTCCTGCGGCTCACAATGAACGAGTCTGTCCGCTTGTTGTTGCGCGTCTTGTATCCGCGGGTCGGCTGGCCCCATGGCGTAACCGGGTGGCGTCCGCCCGAGGTCTTGCCTTCGCCGCCGCCATGCGGATGGTCCACCGGGTTCATCGACACACCGCGGTTATGCGGACGCTTTCCTACCCAGCGCGTGCGTCCCGCCTTGCCCCAGGTGACGTTCTCGTGGTCCACATTGCCAACCTGTCCGATCGTCGCCAGGCAGTCGAGCAGCACTTTCCGTGTTTCGCCAGAAGGCAGCTTCACCAGCCCATAGTCGCCTTCTTTTGCCACCAACTGCGCCGCACCGCCCGCCGAGCGCACCATCTGCGCGCCTTTACCCGGCTTCAACTCAAGATTGTGAATCGTCGTGCCCGGCGGAATGTTGCGCAGGGGCAGCGCGTTGCCCACCAGAATGTCGGCCTCGGGCCCGCTCAAAATCTTCTGCCCGACCTTCAGCCCGTCCGGTTGCACGATATAGCGCTTCTCGCCGTCGGCATAGCTCAAGAGCGCAATGCGCGCCGAGCGGTTCGGATCGTATTCGATCGAAATCACCGTGGCGGGAATGCCGTGCTTGTCGCGCTTGAAGTCAACCAGGCGCAGCATGCGCTTGTTGCCGCCGCCCCGAAAGCGCATGGTGATGTCGCCCGAATTGCGGCGCCCCCCGCTCCTCAGCTTCGGCTCGACCAGCGCCTTGTACGGTTTCGACGAAGTGATGTCGTCGGTCGTCAAGTGCGTGCGGTAGCGCAAAGTCTGCGTCGTTGGTCTGTATGTTTTGATGGCCATGTTTCAGCTCACTGTTTCCGTCGTTCGCTTTTCGTCGTTCGCCACTCGCCGCTCGCAAAAACCGAACCGCGAATAGCGAACGACGAACGACGCTACAAATTCTGTGCGTACTCCGGCATCTTCTCGCCGCTCTTCAGCCGTACGTACGCCTTTTTCCAGTCCGGACGGTAGCCAGCGAACTTGCCCCGCCGCCGCTCCTTGCCGGGATAATTCGCGGTGCGCACCGAAGCCACCTTCACTTTGAAGATCGCCTGCACCGCTTCCTTGATTTCCGTCTTCGTCGCTTTGGGCGCCACCTGGAAGACCAGCGTGTTCTGGGTCTCTTTAATACCAAGGCCCTTTTCGGTGATCACCGGTTTGCGGATGATCTGATAAGCGGACTTCATCAGGCCACCTCCGCCTTCGCCGAACGCCGCGCCGGTTTCTTCTTGCCGGCGGCATGTTCGCGGCGCGACGCCGTCTTCTTCAGCGAATCCTGCAGCCTTTCGAGCGCCGGTTGCGCAAAGATGACGTGCGAGTAACGCATCAGGTGATAGGGATGCACTTCGTTCGCACGCACCAGTTCGAGCCCGTCAATGTTGCGCGAACTCAGTTCCAGATTGCGGTTCTCCGCGTTGGAAACTTCGACCAGCAGCGTCGTGCCATCGCCTTTCAGCTTTCCGAGCGCCTCGGCAAACGCCTTTGTCTTTGCCTCTTTCACATCGAACGAATCGACGACGACGAGCTTGCCGTCAGTAAACTTCGCGGCCAGCGCCGAACGCAGCGCCCCCAGTAGTTTCTTTCTCGGGAAGGCGTAGTCATATGATCGTGGCTGCGGTCCGTGCACGGTGCCTCCGTGCCGCCACAGCGGCGACCGGATGGAGCCGATGCGCGCCCGCCCCGTGCCTTTCTGCTTCCACAGTTTTTTGCCCGAACCGGAAACGCTTCCGCGGACTTTGGTGGCGTGCGTGCCCGCGCGGAGGGAAGCGCGATAGTGCTTCACCGCCTCCCAGAGCAGGTCCTCGTTGACCGCGCCGAAAACTTCATCGGCGAGGTCGAGCGTTCCGACCTTCTCCCCGCCCAGATTGTGTACATCTATCGTTGCCATATGATTTCTCTTGTATGGACACGGGGCTGTGCCCCGTTCAGGCGGAGCAGAGCGCCGCCTCCCATTTGTCTTATATCTTCTTCGCCGCTCTCTTCGCCGCCTTTAATGGATCCACCGTCGCCGCGCCCGCAAATCCGCGCCGCTCTCTTGGGGGCTTTTTCGCCTTATTGATGACGAGGTACCCGCCGTTCGGCCCGGGAACGCTGCCTTCGACCACCAGCAGATTCTCATCTTTGTCGACACCCAGAATCCGCAGGTTACGTGTCGTAACCCGCGCGTTCCCCATGTGTCCGGACATGCGCATGCCTTTGAACACGCGCGACGGAAACGCCGAAGGGCCGATCGAACCGGTGATCTGAAACATCGAACCGTGCGACTTGGGGCCGCCGGCAAAGTGGTGCCGCTTTACCACACCCTGGAAACCGCGTCCCTTGCTGACTCCGACGATATCCACAAACTTCTCGCCGGCGAAGATGTCGACCAGCACGCGCCCGCCGACCTTCACCGCGCCGTCAGATGCATCCTCGCCCGGCGTTTCGACTTCGATCGCCACTTCGCGCAGAAACTTCATCGGCGGAAGGTTGTTCTTGGCAAAGTGTCCGCGCATCGGGTTGGTCAGACGTTTTTCCTTCACGAACTCGATCAGCCCGAGCTGCGCCGCGTCGTATCCATCCTTGGTGTTGGTCTTGTGCTGCGTAATCACGCACGGCCCCGCCTGCAACACCGTCGCCGGCCGCACCTCGCCCTTCGAATCGAAGAGCTGCGTCATGCCGACCTTCTTGCCCAGAATTCCTGCAACCTTCGCCATTTCCTTCTCCGTTCCCAGCATGGCGCGTCGTTCATTGAACGGCGGCTATTGGCTGGGGCTAGGCCTCAAATGATCCTTGACGCGGTCCGTAGGCAGCAGATGCAGCTTCCGGTACTCGCGGTAGTTTCTGCCATCTCTAACTGCCCTCCAAACAATTCCCGCCGCAAATAAGAAAGCAGCCAGCGCGCGCAGCAAATAACTGCTTGGCCCGTAAAAAGAGCAGCCAGCGAAAGCAAAGGCAAGAATCCACAAAATTGATGGCCAGTCAATTCCTTCGCGATATCCGCATTTCGGACATCTCTGCATGTCGGCCTCGCTTGCTCGTAGCTCGAAGCTCGCGGCTCGGAGCTATTTGTGTTCCTTTCCGAACGCCTTAATCTCGACATCCACGCCAGCCGGCAGATCAAGCTTCATCAGCGCGTCCACCGTCTGCTGCGTCGGCTCCAAAATGTCGAGCAGGCGCTTGTGCGTGCGAATTTCGAATTGCTCCCGCGACTTCTTATCCACGTGCGGCGAACGCAAAACGCAATACTTATTCTTCATCGTGGGCAGCGGAATTGGGCCCGCGATCTGCGCGCCCGTGCGCTTGGCTGTTTCCACGATCTCGCCCGTCGACTGGTCGAGGATGCGATAGTCGTAGGCTTTCAACCGGATGCGAATTCTCTCTTTTCCAATCACCGTTTCACTCTCTAACCCCTCCCGGCCGATCTTCACTTGGAAGCCCGGAAGGAAAGATCTGGCGGAATGCTGCAATCCGCGTTTTAGGTTTCACTTCTGCAATCTGACTTCTTACTTCTGACTTCTCTTACTGAATAATCTCCGCGATCGTGCCCGCTCCTACCGTGTGGCCGCCTTCGCGGATCGCGAACCGCAACCCCTTCTCCATCGCCACCGGCGTGATCAGCTCGATCACCAGGCTCACGTTGTCGCCCGGCATCACC
>Ga0187803_10000625_pt1 | contig 14012 bp, 15 predicted proteins | sample NC_wetland_sal_i_2_FD_132425 | JGI IMG/M metagenome (GOLD analysis project Ga0187803, IMG submission 132425) | Wetland sediment microbial communities from Neuse River Estuary, North Carolina, USA - Control_3 | ecosystem: Environmental > Aquatic > Freshwater > Wetlands > Sediment | place: USA...
TGAGGATTTTGCCCGGCTGGCGAACCCGTGGGTTTGTTCGTTTGCTGAGAAGCCCGGCCGGACCCGTGCCGCCGCGTGAAGTTTGGCCGAGAGGCTAAAACGGTCTGATGGCCTCGCGTAGGCATGGGATGTGAAGTCGGACGCGGATCCTCAGCACCACAAGTTTACTCCCAGCGGTAGAGATGATCGCCGACAACATCACCTAGTTTGTCAGTTCTGCCGTGTGCAAGATACCAAGAGCTTGACGCGTTGCTTTCCAGGCCTCGACTTGCTTCTTCATCGGCTCGAAATTCCGCTGGATCCGATCGACCCCGATCGAAAGGACGTCGACGAGGCTGAGGTGTTTGGTGTGCTTTGCGAGGACCGGACTGAACACGCCTGGGACAATGTTGCTAACTACGAATGCGAGTTGTCTGCCCGGGGAACTCTGTCGCTGACTCGCCAGCACACATCTGGCCAGTAATCATTGATACGCAATTAGGTTTCGGCTAAGGACTTCCAAGCCAAACATGCACAACCCAGGAGATTGGCTTTGTCTCCGAGCTTACTCACCACAATCCTTATTCGCTTCGCTGCGAGCGGTTGGGCACGTTGGAGCATCGCCCTTTGCAGCGACCTAAGATACAGATCGGCGGCTGCTGCCATTCCTCCGCCGAGGACCACAATTTCCGGGTCAAAAAGACTAACAAGGTTAGCGACTGCAAAACCGAGAAATTTGCCAGTCCTGTTAAATATATCCAGCGCCAGCACGTCGTGCTGGCGCGCGGCGGCTGCAACGTCGCGAGCTGTTATTTGCGCCGGGTCCAATCCTGACAGCCTGCTCTTTTCTCCCTTCAGCAGTTGTTCGCGAGCAATACGCGCGATGGCTGGTCCAGCAACCAAAGACTCCAACTCTCCCAACCGCGGAGCATCGAGGACATCCTCCCGTGTGATTGTCATCCATCCAACGCAACCGGAGAGCTCGTGCGCACCCCGGATGACGCTCCCACCGCTCAAAATGCCGGCGCCAATTCCAGTGCCGACCATCAATAGAATCGCATCGGACTTGCCACGCGCCGCCCCAAGCCAGGATTCACCGAGGATCGCGGCGTTGCGGTCGCTCTCGACAACGACACGAAGTCCGAGCGATCGTTTCAATCGGCTCGCGAGCGGCATTCGATTCCAGCCTGGGAGATTTGGCGCCCAGACTGTCCCGTTCTTACGCACCAGCCCGGGCACGGAAATTGCCGCCGCCGCGAAGGCCCTTCTAGGATTCTTCCCGCCGGAGAATTCCCCTGCAAGTTGACGAATCTGATGGATAGGACCCGACGCAGAACTGAGGTCCACCGGCAAAGCACGACAACGAATGATTCGGCCAGCTCGATCCACCGTTGCGGCCGAGCACTTCGTGCCTCCGAGGTCCGCCACAAAGACGTGCAAGGGCATCCTACGGTCCTTGATGCTGATACTTGCGCAGCGAGGAATAGTAGCGCATGTTGGAGTCCAATGGACAAGTGTCCTGCAGCGGCAAATTCTCTTGACATAGATATTGGCTGGCCATATATCCACGAATCATAGCGAGAAATGGGAGAGCCGAAAGATGTCTGCGCAAGAGTACCTAAATTGCATCAGCGGAATTATTGCCAAGATCCAGACTACGCAAAAAGAAAAGATTGTGGCCGCCGGGGAGATTCTTGCTGCGTCGATCGCTAGTGGCGCGCGCGTTTATCTGTTCGGCAGCGGCCATTCGGTCATTCCGGTTCTGGACGTGTTTCCGCGATACGGAAGCTTTGTAGGATTCTATCCGGTTTATGACCCGCGTCTGATGTGGTTCAACGTTGTGGGCCCGGGTGGGGCGCGGGAACTGCTATGGCTGGAACGGCAGGAGGGATACGCGCGGGTTATCCTGGCCAGCTACGAAATCGATTCACACGATTCATTTCTGATTTTTTCCCACGGAGGCCTGAACGCTGCGCCGATCGAAATGGCCATGGCGGCGCGCGACAAGGGAGCCCGGGTCGTTTCCATTTCTTCGCACCAGAATTACAAGCAGGCCGCAGCGACACATTCGAGCAAGAAGAAACTGCCGGATGTCTCCGATATCGCTATCGATAACTGCGTTCCGCCGGAGGATGCTCTCGTAGCGGCCGATGGGGTCCTGGAGAAGTTTGCGGCGGGATCGACCGTTGCCGCTGTCTCGATCGCGATGGCGTTGGTGGCGGAAGTTGGCGTGTGGCTTGTGCGAAGCGGAAAGCGCCCGCTCACTTTCGTTTCGCCCAACATCGGCTCGTCCCCGGGCCACAATGAGCAGGTTTTTCAGGAATACGCTCGCAGGATGGCGGGCCGAAGCTCCTGAGACGGAAAGGTGAACGTAGGTTGGGGCTTGAAGTCAGCTTGAGAACTGTCAGAACCTTTGCGGCGTTCATCTTTTCTCTAGGACGGAGAGGGTGTGCACAAATGGCTGAAGGGCGGCGGCCGCATGCCTAATGCGCGCAAGACCAATCCAGTTTTGCTTGTGGCAGCAGCCAACGCCTGCATGTTTGTGTTTGGTGCAGTGCTGCTACTGATGGGCTCGCTGCTTCCTTCATTGCAGTTCACCTATTCGCGCTCGGGGAATCTCGGCTCATTCCCGCTCGCTGGAATACTCGTTTCGACTCTACTGGTCGGCCCAATCCTGGACTTGATGGGCGCCAAAAAGGTCTTAGCGATCGCGCTTGTGCTGGTTGCGGCTTCGCTGGGAGTGATGCCGACGCTCCATTCGTACTCTGAACTTGCGGCAGCGTCTTTCGTCTACGGTTTGGCCGGAGGAGGTCTCAATACAGCTACCAACGCGCTGGTTGCGGACATAAGCGTTGCCGGGCGCGCCGCCGCACTCAACCTGCTCGGCTTCTTCTTTAGCCTGGGGGCGATCTCGGCCCCTCTGATGCTGTCTTCCGTGGGAGGCAGTTTTTCTACGTCCGTTGTTCTGCGGGCTCTGGCAATATTATGCTTGATAGTCTTGCTTTTCGTGCTTTCGCTCCAATTCCCGTCGCCGATGAAATCCGGAACATCGCTGAGGAGTCTTCTCAGGGTTCTGAGCTACGGCACCGTGTGGCTTTTTGCTGCCCTGCTCTTCTTCGAATCGGGGAGCGAGAACTGCGCGTTTGTATGGACCAGCAAGATTGTCACCGATGCGCTGCATACTTCGGCGAACCGCGCGAATATGGCTCTCGTGGCATTGAGCGCTGCGCTGGGTGCGGGCAGGATCGCGGCAGCGCTCTTTCTCAGGTGGCTCGGTAGCGCACGCACGATTTGGCTATCGGCTGCCGTTATCGTGGCGGGCAGCATCGTCATGCGCAACGCGACGCAAATGTCCGGCATGATCGTGGCCGCCATCATCATCGGTCTAGGACTGTCTGCAGTTTTTCCGACGGCCCTCGGCATGGCTGGCGATCGCTTCCCCGAAGAGACAGGGACTGTCTTCGGCGCCATCATTGCCGTCGCGCTAGTGGGGGGAACCGCTGGCCCAAAGATTGCCGGCTGGATTGCCCCCTACGATATCAGGCTGGTGCTGCTGATTCCGATTTTCGCCGCCGTAGCAGTAGCCACTCTGGCTGTCATTATCGCCAAGCGCCCGCTCCAACCGGCCCTTAAATCTTCGGTTCCGTCTTAGACGAATCACGCAGCAGGGAGGAAACATATGAACCGGCGCTCCTTCGCTCAAGCAGTAGGAAGCGCGGCGGTGCTGTCGGCGCTCTCGAAAAGGTCACCGCGGAGTGAGTCAGGCGAAGCCGAAGCCGCGCGTCCGGGCAGGATTATGGCGGTCGCAGCTCATCCTGGAGACGGACTGTTCACCATGGGGGCTGTTCTCGCGCAGCAGGTCGAGCGTGGGGGAGCGGCAGTCTTGGTGAACCTTTCACTGGGAGAGAGGGGGGCTCCGAAAGATATTCCCGTAAATGAGTACGGTGAAATGCAGCGCACGGCGACTGAGAAAGCGGCGCGCCTGCTCGGCATCGACACCGTCTTCTTGGATTACCGGGATGGCGAGATCCCCTTCAAAGAAGAGAGTGCGCTGCAAGTTTGTGACGCAATCCGCGAGCACAAACCGGATATTGTGGTGACCCACTGGAACGGAAGCTGGCACAAAGATCACCGAAACTGCCATAGGATTGTCCGTGATGCGATTTTCTTCGCAGGACTGGGAACTCTTAAGCGGAGCCGCGCCGCGCATTCAGCCTCCAAAATTTTCTACGCGGACAACTGGGAGGATGCCAACGGTTTTGTGGTGGACACGTACATCGATATCGACCCTGTTTATGAGAAATGGCTCCAGGCTTGTGACTTCTATCCCATGTGGCGAGGACAAACAGGGTTTTTTCGGTACAACGATTACTACAGCAGTCTTTCGGTCATGCGCGGGTGTGTTTCCGGGTTTAAACATGCCGTCGCGTTGATGGCAGACGAGAGCCAGCGTATACAACGCTTGCAGTTTCTCTAGCAAAATGAGGCACTAGCGAGTTGCCGCTTGAGCCGAGAAGCTTACGCCAATTGCCGCTGGGTCGTGGCTAGCTTCGCCACAACCGCCGGGAAATCGCCTGGACGCGCCAACAAAACCAGCCGATGATTGCGCAGAAGTCCATTTTGGGCGGACCGTCGCGTACCGAATGCGTAGCACCGGGGCGAGAATCGAGCTGTACCCATTTTGGGAACAAATGTATAATGTGACCATGTCTCCTGAGACTTGGCCGTGAGGGTAATCGCGCGGAAGACGCTGAGGCAGTTCGTCGAGAAGCTCAGAGGCAGCAAGGATCAGAAGGCGGTCAAGTCAGCACTCGACGCGTGGTTCCATGAAGTGCTCCGAGCTGATTGGAAAACGCCAGCCGATGTTTTGAAAGCTTATGCGAATGCCAGCATCGTGGGGGCGGACAGAGTGGTTTTCAACATCAAGGGCAACGACTATAGGTTGGTGGCGACTATCAACTACCGGCATCAGATCGTCTTCATTAAATGGCTGGGGACGCACGCAGCATACGACAAGATTGACGTGAAGACAGTGAGATATGGACATCAAGCCAATTAGGACGGAGGCGGATTACGAGCGAGCCCTGCATCGTGTGGAGGAATTGTGGGATTCTCCGGAAGGCTCTGCCGAGAGTGATGAGCTCGATATAGTGACCACGCTGATTGAGGCCTATGAGCGGGAGCACTATCCGATTGACCTCCCGGATCCGATCGAGGCAATCAAGTTTCGGCTCGAACAGACAGGCAAAGACTCCAGGGCGCTGATCGGGGTCATTGGCCAGCGAACGCGCGTGTATGAGGTGATGCGCGGCAAGCGGCCTCTGTCTCTCAACATGATTCGCAATCTGCACGAGAAACTCGACATCCCCGCAGAGGTCCTGATCCAGCCTGCACGCAGGTACCGTAAGGATGCCCGCTGCAGGGGTGAAAACAGTGCAACCCGAGCTAGGCTGCGACGGTCCGCTTAGCCTTGCCTTGCGAAGTAAATCTTCGGAGTCCTATCGCTTCTTTCCTAGTGTGAATCTCGAAAGCGCTCAGGAAAGTCGTCTGCGTACACAATCCTTGCAACGTAGTATTTTCGTAGTACAAGTCGCGGCAAATCTCGGAAAATTGCGAAGCGAAAGCGAACAAAAGGGAGAAAAACGGCTTGCTGCGTCTTGCTATAACTTATTGCTTTTTAGCGGATTGCGCCGGCTCCGGCAAGATTTGGTAAATTTGCTTCCCCGCTCAGAAGGCAGTTGCTCTATCCGTCTGAGCTACGGGCGCGATCCTCATCATTATAAAGTATTTCTCCCGCGAATCGGGTCAACGGACCTCAGATGACCCCTTTCTCGGGGTAGAGGGTCGGTGATTCGTGCCGGTGCCCATGGAAAAAGAGAGCCTCCTATCGAATCGCCAGTTCAAATCGACCCACGAGCAACCAGATTTCTTTTTTGAAAGACTCTGCGAAACCTTCAGCCGTCAGAATTTGCAGTTGTTGTGGAGTTAATCACGCTGCGCCAACCTGCGCATGTGTCGTCGGCTGAGACTTCCTTTGCGCCATGCGCCATTGCGCGGGTGGAGTTCCTTCCCAGTGGTGGAAAGCTCGGAAGAAGGAATTGGCGTCTTCGTAGCCCAAGAGATAGGCAGTTTCATTCAGCTCCCGGGACGAGTGGAGAAGGTAATGCCGAGCCAACTCACGACGCGCTTCTTCCAGCAAACGCTGAAATGTGACCCCCTGCTCGGTGAGCCTCCGCTGCAACGTCCGAGTGCTCAGGTGTAGCTCTCTCGCGAGATCCTGTATCCCTGGGCGCTGACCCGCGAGTAGCTGCTTCAGAATACCTTTTGCTTGTTCGCCGAAAGTTTTCTGCGCTAGCTGTTGCGTCAACTCCGCCTCAAGCTGTGGCGCGACAATTGCGAGCAAATCAGCGTTGTGAGTTACGAACGGCAGCTCCATATCCGCCTTGCTGAATACCAAGGCATTCTGGTTGGCCTTGAACTTTACAGGACAGCGGAAATGAGCTTCATAGATGTCCCGGTGCGCCGAGGCTCGCGGAAGCTCGACTCGCTTGGGGTTCACCGGGCGACGAGTGCCCCGTCTTCCGATGCTGACAATCCATGCGAAACAGACGTCCACGAGTAACGCCGGCTCCTTCTCATGCGCGAGAAGCCAAACGAACTGCACGGCGCATTCATTTCCCCGGTCGACCAGACGGATTTCCTCTGGACACGTCAGTTGTTTGTAGCGCGCTAGTCGTTGTACCGCATCCCGAAACGACCGGGCAGAGAGCGCGGCGATTTTAATCGGGTCGTAATGCTCGATACGCTCCTCCGTCCCCAGCTTCAGGCCAAAGCCCGGATCGTTGCTGGTTTCCGCAATCCCGCGGTAAAGAGCAAAGAACTCCTCGGTGCTCCACCAGAATCTTCTCCTGGTTGAACAACCCCATCGGCAGGCCAGCCTGCCGCAGCACCGTCTCTGGTGCAAGGCCAAGCTCTCCGAGCTTTCGTGGCAGTGTGGTCGAGACTCGAAATTGATTCGTCATGGTTCACCTAAGAGCATAACTCTGCTTTCGCTATTGCGCGCTTAACCGCGCCCGATACTGCTCATCGCTGACCTGTTCCATCCAATCGACAGCCTTTCCATCGAGCGCCTCGGCGATGGCGATGTGCGTCATTGCTGTAGTTGCTGTCGCGCCATGCCAATGCTTCTCGCCGGGTTCGAACCAAACCACATCACCTGGACGAATCTGCTCAACCGGTCCGCCCTCTCGCTGCACCCATCCGCATCCGTTGGTGAGGATCAACGTCTGCCCGAGGGGATGAGTGCGTCATGCGGTGCGAGCACGGGGCTCGAACGTCACAATCCCTCCTCCGATCCGCGCTGGGGCATTTGGTTGGAACCTCGAATCGATTCGCACCGTTCCGGTAAACCAATCCGAAGGTCCCTTTGCAGAAGATTGCGATCCTACCCTTGTGATTTCCATTGCGTTCTCCCACTCGTTCATTTGCTCCCCGGCGAAAGTCTGTCGAAGCCTCGCCGATCATTGCGGCGCTAGTTCGCCGAACCAATAGGAGGCGGTCACTCCACCATCCATGAGGATATCGCTGCCAGTGATGAAGCCGCCGTCCGGGCCCATAAGGAGCGCGCCTACAGTTCCGACTTCATCTGGGGTGCCGGCTCGACCCGCCGGACAGAGTTCGATCATGCGCCGGTAACCCGCCCCACGCGGGCCGGTGAGTTCGTCCTTGGCCAGCGGGGTCATAATGATGCCCGGGCTGATCGTGTTGACCCGCGCCCCACGCTTACCCCAGCGAACCGCCTCGGCCATTACCCGAAGCGAGTTCCCGCGTTTCGAGAGTTGGTATGCGTGAAGAGAATCCGTCACTTTGTCGAGCTGGAGGAAAGGCAAACTGAGCAGTTCCTCTACCGGTGTTGTGGCCAATGCTTTGTTCTGTTCGACGGTCAGCGGGGGAAGGCGATGCCCGGACTGTGATGCGATGACGACGCCAGCGCCACCGCGTGCGATCACGTTGCCGAACTCTTCCAGAACAAGTGCTGTGCCGTACAGATCGACCTTGAGGATGGTTGCCGGCGAAGCCTGCGATGGGGAGACACCTGCGGCATGGATAAGGCCAGAGACGTCGCCAATACCCGTGGCCTTCTCGACAAGCGAGTGCACTGCCTCGCGCGATGACGCGTCGACGGTCGCGACGCTCACTTCGTATCCGGCGTTTGCCATGACCTCGGCCGCCGCTTTCGCATTCTCCGGCCGCATATCGGCCAGCAGGACATGCTTACCCACACCAACCCGCCGCGCGATAGCTTGACCGATCTGACCAGGTCCGATTACGACGATTACTTCCAGCATATTTGTTCCTTTCCGTTCTCCTGGTGAACGCTATCGCCGCTCGGCGCGTCAGGACGCTATACGAGGTCGGTGTGTGCGCACCGCATCCAAATCTTCCCGCACGCGCTTGGGCTCGTCTTCGAGAGGCATGTTCGCCATATCATGTACAGCGTCGAGCGCGCCTTCCGGATCGGCGTCCAATCGCGCGAATACTTCATCGAAATTCTTTTGCTCCGGACCTTTGGTAGAAACCAGTTCGAAGGTTTTGCGCTTTGCCGCATCTGAAGTGAGGCTGCGGACAAGAACCTTGGCGAGCTGCCGTCGCGCTATGGCTCCGTCTTTCGGGGTACCAGACTGTCTTTTGTCGCCCTGCAGCAGAACAAGTTTATGTTCATCTGGCGCGTTGTAGTCGAACCATCCCGGCCGAACAATAGTGTACGGCAGTTGGCTAGCGCGCACGAGGCGCTCGGACCGCCGCTTCCAGTCGTGCGCCTCCGTGGACCGGTTATATGAGCTATTTCGGTTCGTGACACCGATGGAGGTCATGAGTGCAATGCGGGCTGTCCGCGATCCAAGAGCGGCGAGGATGTTGCGAACGCCGCCGTAGTCGACCGACTCAGAAGCCGCCGCGCCTCCGCCATCCGAACCGTGTGTGAAGACAATCGCGTCAACACCGTCTACTGCTGCTGAAAGAGTTTCTGGGCGCGTGAGATCGCCGGTCACGATTTCGGATTCACGAGGAAGCTGACGTGCTTTGGAAGCGCTGCGCACGAGTGCCCGCACCGCATGTCCCTGGCGAATTGCTTCTTCGACGACAAGACTGCCGATGCTACCTGTGGCACCGACTGCCAATATGGTCAAACGAGGATCGGTCATCGCGTCTCCTTTTTGCGTTGGGAGCCATGGTGGTTTTAGTCTCGCTTGCTTAGGGCCGCAGCAGCGCCTTGATCGCACGGCGCTCGTCCATTGCGCGGTATCCCTCCCCTACCTGGTCGAGAGGCAGTGTGAGGTCGAACACTTTTCCGGGGTTGATCTTGCGATTCCACACAAGGTTGATCAGTTCCGGCAAGTAACGGCGAACTGGAGCAGGACCGCCGTGGCGACGGACGAGCATAAAGAACAATCGCTCTTCGTCAAGTTGGACGCCATGCGGCACGCCGACGTAGCCAATTGAACCGCCCGGGCGCGTGGACCGGACGGCCTGCATCATGGATTCCTGAGTGCCGACGCATTCGAGCACCGAGTCCGCACCGATGCCGTTGGTCAGTTCTTTAATGCGAGCTACGCCGTCATCTCCACGTTCGGTCACGATGTCCGTCGCTCCAAACTCTTTCGCGAGCTTCTGTCGCGTCTGGTGGCGGCTCATCGCGATGATCCGCTCCGCTCCCATCTGTTTCGCGGAAAGCACACCAAGCGAGCCGACGGCCCCGTCGCCCACGACAACGACGGTCGAGCCAGGCTTTACATTCGCCGCGTCAGCCGCGAACCAACCGGTTCCGAGCACATCAGAGACCGTTAGAAGACTCGGAATGAGATCGTCCGACGGTAGCTCAGGTGTGGCGACGAGCGTGCCGTCGGCCCAGGGGACGCGAGCAATTGGTGCCTGCGCTCCGGTCATGAATTCGAGGTTTTGGCATCCAGACTGGTAACCGGCCCGACAATGAGGACACGTATTGTCAGAGATACAGAACGACCCGATCACGAATTGCCCGGGTTTAACGTTCTTGACCGCACTTCCGACCTCCTCGACGATTCCGCAATATTCGTGTCCCATCGGCGTGGGCTGGGCGATCTTCTGAATGCCTCGATACGGCCACAAGTCGGAGCCGCACACGCATGTGGCCGAGATTCGGATGATCGCATCGGTCGACTTGATGATCTTTGGCGTTTCGCGTTCTTCGAAACGCACATCCCGCGGCCCGTAAAGAACTGCTCCTCGCATGGTTTCCTTCGCCTCCTTCAGCGCATGATGTAACCGCCGCCCACCGAGATGAACTGACCGGTCATATAGCTCGCAGCTTCACTGTAAAGCCACAGTACAGATTCTCATTCTTTCGACTTGCCCAGCCACGCTTCTTATTCAAACGCCGGCCGCTTACAAGCCGGTCATTTTCTCCAAGCGTTCTGGATAGCGAGCACCTTCGACCGTGATTTTCGACGCGGCGGCATCGATATCTCTTAAGTCCTCGGGTGCCAGTTCGATCGAAACCGCTCCGATGTTCTCTTCCAAACGGTTAAGCTTCGTCGTGCCGGGAATTGGAACGATCCAGGGTTCTTGCGCGAGGAGCCAAGCGAGTGCGATTTGGGCAGGAGTCGAGTTCTTGCGCTTCGCAATCCTGCCAAGCAGGTCGATCAGCGCCTGGTTGACCTTGATAGCCTCAGGCGTAAAGCGAGGCAGCGTGCCGCGGAAGTCTGAGCTGTCGAATCTTGAGTTTTCGTCGATCTTGCCCGTCAGAAAGCCCTTCCCAAGCGGGCTATACGGCACAAAGCCGATTCCGAGTTCCTTGAGCGTGGGTATCACTTCCTGCTCCGGCTTTCTCCACCACAGCGAATATTCGCTCTGCAGTGCGGTGAGCGGCTGGACTGCGTGTGCGCGGCGAATCGTCTTTACACCTGCCTCTGAAAGTCCGAAGTGCTTGACCTTACCGGCTTGGATCAATTCCTCCACCGTGCCCGCGACATCCTCTATGGGCACGTTCGGATCAACACGGTGCTGATATAGCAGGTCGATGCTCTCGACCTTGAGCCGTTTGAGCGAGCCTTCCACGGCTTGCTTGATGTGCTCGGGCCGACTATTCAGACCTGCCGCTCCCGGGCGATTGTCGCTGCCACTCAGATCGAACCCGAACTTCGTGGCGATCACCACTTTGCTGTGGAAAGGCGCAAGCGCCTCGCCCACGAGTTCTTCGTTGATGAATGGACCATAGACCTCGGCGGTGTCGAAGAACGTGATCCCACGCTCGACAGCCGCGTGGAGAAGATCAATCATCTCCTTCTTGTCCTTGGGCGGGCCATATGAAAAGCTCATTCCCATGCAGCCGAGCCCGATGGCCGAAACTTCCAGATTGCTTTTTCCCAGTTTGCGCTTCTGCATTGTTTCTCCTTCGATTCTCTTTCGGTGTTCATCTCGTTCGCGCGCGATCTTTTGAGTGGCTTTGTTCATTGCCTGAACCTCCTTGTCGTTCACAAGTTTAGATGTCGCCGCCACCCGAGCACACTAGCCAAGCACGCCAATCTACTTGCAAAACACGCCAATGGTTTAGGCATGCAAAGGCGAACTTAACTGATTGAGTAAAAGGGCATTCAGAACTAACTGGGCGTTTTTACAAAGTTCTGAAACAGCAGGAGACATGTGCTTTTGAGGCAGGGGCACCCTCGAACGCGTCCCAGTGCGCGCTCAATTAGGCGCGCATTCTTAATTCGGTCTGCCTACGCATCCAGACAATATGGAATTCTCAGCAAAGAGTACGCCCTGCTTTTTCGGCAAGGGGCGTCGCATCCGACAATTCTGCCACGCCTTATTTTCAGCAGTTTAGAACCCACAAAGTTTGGGCACAGCAGGCCGATCGGCCGCTATTTGGCACAGTTCGGGCACAGTTTGCGGTCGGCGAGGTAGTAGCCAGCTTGCAAAGTAAGCTAGAATCAAGACTTAGTTTGTCGGGGCGTAGCGCAGCCTGGTAGCGCGCCTGCCTTGGGCGCAGGAGGTCCGCGGTTCAAATCCGCGCGCCCCGACCAAATCCTCCTCTTGTACAGTTGCCGAAGCCGGAGCGATATTGGCGCGGAAGAATTGCACCGCGTTTAAGGCGGCTTTCCTTGCTTTTCCTGAAGCGTGATTCTGTATGGATTATTTTCTAAAATCTGCGCGTCTCGGCTTTCGATGCTGGACGGATGAAGATCTGCCGCTGGCCTTGGCGTTATGGAGGGATGCGGAAGTAACCGCGCTCGTCGGCGGGCCGTTCACGCCAGAAATGATTCGCGCACGGCTCGTAACAGAGATCCTTCAGATGCAGCAATACGGCGTCCAGTATTGGCCCGTCTTTCTCTTGGACGGCAATGTGCACGTCGGCTGCGCAGGCCTTCGGCCCTGTCGCTTGGAACAGAGGGTGTACGAGTTAGGAGTTCACCTTCATTCTGCCTTTTGGAGGCGAGGCCTGGCGAAAGAGGCGTCGCGCGCTGTCATTGAGTACGCCTTCGGCTCACTGGGCGCCACAGCGCTGTTTGCAGGACATCACCCGACCAACGAACCGTCGCGCCAGCTATTGTTGAAGCTTGGCTTTGTCCGCACCCATGAAGAACTCTATCCGCCGACCGGGCTCATGCATCCCTCCTACTTGCTTTGCAAGACGTAGACGTTCAGACAGCGGCGGGACCCTCGACTAGACGGTTTTGTCCTTCGAGTAGCAGAGGCGTTCGAGGTTGCATTCCAGGCAGCGCGGCTTGCGCGCCTGGCAAACGCGCCGTCCGTGCCAGATCAACTGGTGTCCGAAGAGGATCCACCTTTCTTGCGGAATGATCTTCATTAAATCCTGTTCGATCTTTTTGGGGTCGGCATTGCGTGAAAGGTCGAGCCGTCGGGCCAGCCGTTGCACGTGCGTATCGACGACGACACCGGTGGGAATTCCATACGCTGTGCCCAGGACGACGTTGGCCGTTTTCCGCGCGACGCCCGGCAGCGTCAGCATCTCCTCCATGGTTCTTGGCACTTTGCCGCCAAATTCTTCGGTAATTTTCTTGCTCGCGCCCATGATGGACTTGGTCTTGTTGCGAAAAAACCCAGTCGGGTGAATTTCCTTCTCCAATTCCTGTGGATTCGCATGGGCAAAGGCTTCGGGCGTAGGATATTTCTGAAAGAGCCCTGGGGTTACCTTGTTGACGCGCTCGTCGGTGCACTGCGCGGAAAGAATCGTGGAGACCAACAGTTGAAACGGATTGTCGTGCTTCAGGGCGCAGGTGGCCTCAGGATAGGCGGCGTCGAGTTTCTGCAGAATCGCGCGCACCCGCTTCGGATCTATGCCGCGCGTCTTGCTGCTTGCTCTTTTCGCCTTAGCCGTTTTTTTCGGCATCGTGTTGCAGAACTATATCACACGCGCGTTTCGGCGCGTTCCGCCACGCGAGGATAAGCTTCGAGCCATTCGAGCAGCTTACGAAATGCGTTGCCGCGATGGCTATGCTGATTTTTTTCTTCGCGCGTAAGCTCTGCAAATGTTTTTCCCAGACTGGGGAAATAGAAAACTGGATCGTAGCCAAATCCCTGTGCGCCGCGCGGCGCTTCGAGCAGCCGGCCTTCTGCGGCGGCGGAGACAACAGCCGCCACGCGGCCGCGTAGCGCCAGGGCCACCACGCAAACGAAGCGCGCGCGGCGATCCACAACCTTGCTCGCTTTCATTTCCGCCAACAGTTTGCCCACCCGATCTGCATCGCTTGCGCCGCTTCCCCCGTATCGGGCCGAATGCACTCCTGGCGCGCCGCCCAACGCGTCTACGACCAGCCCGGAATCATCGGCCAGCACGAAGCCCTCGGCGCGGCGACTGTAGTGCAGCGCTTTTCCCGCGGCATTTTCGGCGAATGTGGACGCCGATTCATCAAACCGCGGAAAATCTTCGTAGCCGGGCAGCAATTCCAGCCGCACTGCGCGGCCCGCGGCTAGCCCTTGGTATTCGCGGATTTTGCCGGAATTCGAGGAAGCCAGCAGGAGATGAATCGGCA
>Ga0187803_10000626_pt1 | contig 13998 bp, 14 predicted proteins | sample NC_wetland_sal_i_2_FD_132425 | JGI IMG/M metagenome (GOLD analysis project Ga0187803, IMG submission 132425) | Wetland sediment microbial communities from Neuse River Estuary, North Carolina, USA - Control_3 | ecosystem: Environmental > Aquatic > Freshwater > Wetlands > Sediment | place: USA...
AATAGGCCCTCTGGAATGAATACGCCGAATAGTTAAAAATCCGTGCGACCTATTTTGGGTCGCGACCCCAATGAAGTCAAGTAAGGCATCAAAACAGTTGCGCACCTGGCGTTCGCAGCGTGCATCGGATGGTCATTCGCCTATCCGTAGAAGTGACCTAGTTCGCAACCGATCATAGCGTGTTCTCGGGATTCCGCCCGAGTCACGGGCAAACCGGTAGTAACCCCGCCGGCTGAGAATTTGTTGATCAAGTGGCGAAGTCACACCGGCTGCGGATTCAATCTGTCAACCATGTGTTTCCTCTGACACTTACTGACCAGCCGACCTTGGGAGATCATTTCAAAGATTTAGATACCTTATTTTCCCGTTAGGAGAAACGGTCCCCAGTAGAATGGATGACGATACTCAGCTTTAACTGCGGTCAGGGCCACTCGCGAAGCTTCGCTCGGCGGTTTCCTTTGCGCCTCTCGATAAAAAGTTTCCATCCAGAGCCTTGTAGATGCGGCATCCACTTGCCATGCCGACAGTACCAGGCTGCTGGCACCCGCATACAGCAGACCGCGAATCATGCCAAGCACCTCGTTGGCGTGCGTCACTTCCACCCGTCCGGTTTCGCACGCGCTCAGCACGACAAAGCTGTTCTTCGGCAGATGCAAACCAAACATCTCCGCCGCCGTGAAATGGCCGTCGTCTGTCGAAACGGGCCGAAGCGTCAAATACGAGAGCAGGGGATCATCACTGTTGAAGATGCCGTGCACCGACAAGTGCACCAGGTTGTAATCGCCAGCCCACGCCCTCAGATCTTGTTTACTCACCAACACATCCTTCACGACCTTGCTTCGGCCCGGGTATAGCCGAGCGATAGCTGCAACTTCATCCTTCGCATCGTGCATAGTTGGATCGGCCAAAGCCAGGAGATGTCCCCGCGCAATGTTCGGCTGCTTCAGCGCGGCGAGGATTGTAGCGCTCGGGGCATAGGAGATCTGAAATCGTTCCCCCAGGTAGGTACCGTCTGCCGGATCCTGTAGCACTTGGAACGGAATTAGATTCAAATCCTCATGGGGCACGATGATGAGGTGTTGCGTCTTAACCGACTTCAGAAGCGGCTCGATGAGGAACAAAAACAATTCTCGAGAAGTCTGTTCATCGAACGTTGCCTGAACATCGTTGAGGCTCCTGAGGAGTGCTGCAACCTTGTTCCTGACCTCTGACCGCGGCAGAAAGACGCGCAGTACGTTCACATCGTCTCCGTTTATATGCCAGATGACGACAGAGGTATCTTCCACCAGGTAATAGAGCAGATCGTAGCCTTCTTGTTTCGCCAAGTGCTTTGCGCTGTCCAGCGAGACGGGCTCCGAAAGCGTAAGAGCCAGAATCTTCGGCGCCTCTTGTACAATGCGGGCTCGCAGCGTTTGATATTCACCATCCAGTTTGCTGATCCGGGCTTCGGTCTGGGCTATCTCATCGACATGTTTTTCGCGTTCCGTACCCGCAGTCAAGTCGAAGAGCTGACGTTGGGCATGTGCAATGTTGGCCTTCAGCACCATTTGCTTCGAATACAGATCACCTTCTTGCGGCGTGCCCAAAACTAAGGGACGGCTAGCAAGAAGATCGGCCATGGCACGAGAACGTGAGCGCTCCATGTAGCCGAACGCCTCGCGCAGGCGGCGACGTTGGAGCAACTGCATAATGGCGGTGTAATAGATGATCACTTTATCTTCGAGGAAAGTGCCCCGGCTCTCTTCGTCCCGAAGATACCCGCGGTCCTGTTCGAGCGAGTCAGCCGCCTTCAGGTACGACATCAGCGCCGCATCATTCTTCCCCTGCGCCTCCTCGAGAAGCCCTTGGACATACAGGCCCTGGGAACCCGTGCTACCGATAAGTCCGGGATGCTGCAGCAAGAGAATGTGGAGCATCTCAGCCATGGCCTCATTCTGGTTCTCATCGGGGCTGGTTTGTGTAAAGTAGTCGGCGATCACAACGTCCGTTGCCTTCTTTGGGTGAAATCGACCCTCGTTCAGCCGAAGGAGAGATCCCTTAATCTCGCTAGCTCGCCCACTGAAGAACTCCATGTTGTGCAAGTTGTCCTGGTCAAGGCCGGCCAGGTAGTCGAAGCCGAGATCCTTGGCCATGCCGATCGCCTTTTCGAAGTTGACGCGAGCCAGTTCGAACGCTTGGTCGAATTGCTCAAGCTTATTTTCCTGAAGGTATTTGTCGCCCTGCTTGTCGTACACGAAGGCGAGGTTGGAATAGAGGAAGTACAGATCCGTCTTGTCAAGCTCACCGCTGATTGCCATAGCGCGATCCAAATATGCGCCAGCGGCAAAGGGGCTCCCTCGATCGAGTTCAATGTGAGCAGCAGTAGCAAACACATTGTATAAACGGACTTCGTCCTTGGCCTCCGTAGCCAGACGAATCCCTTCTGCGATGTAGTCTTTGGCTGCGCTAAAGTTGTCTCGGCTGTCCTCGATCCTGGCCAGACCATTCAGTGCCTTGGCCTCGACGCTTATGTTGTGCGCTCGCTTGGCTAGGTCCCGGGCCTGCGTGTCAAACTCGAATGCCGAATTCCAGCGCTGCATTAGTTGCTCAATGCGACCCAGACTTATGCAACTCTCCGCCGCGGCCGCGAAATCCTGGCGCTCTATGAACCGGTCATGGCTGGTCGTCAGCTCGGCCTGTGCCTTCTGCAGTTCGGGAAGCAGAGAAGTTCCGTCACCCGTTCGGCGGAGGTGGTCAATGTATTGATCAATTCTTTGTGTTCCCTGTTTTTGTAGAAGTTCCGGGTCCTCCGCGGCATGCGCAAACACACCCTGCAGGATCACGACCAGGATGACGGTGACTGGAATCGCTCGCTTCCGGCACCAACCTGGTTTCACCGGACATTGGCTTCGGGAGGTCGTGCTACCCTCCTCATTGGCAGATTCTTCGGAGGAGCGCCGATCCCATTTCTTTGCGCTCCGCTATAGGTGTTGATCTGACACCCGTACCAAGGGAATATGCCGTCACCACAGTATCACGTTTGGGAGAAACGTTCGCTTGGCCATGGGTGTGGCAATCTTACTCTGCCTTCGTTTTCACAAACACCAGCCAATGTCCATCTGCAGAGAGGGACGGCTGCCCGCAATTGACTCCATTGCACTGGCTGACATCCACCGGCGGCTGATTGTCCACCTTAAGAAAGACGTCGCTCCACTCCACTGTGCCCGAGAGCGCTTGTTTGGCTTGCCTGTGCACGTAGATGTGCCGGTCGCCATAAGTCCGCGACCATCCTCCCAGATCTTCCACCATTTGCAGGTCTTGGCTGGAGGCAGGGTCGTACGGCACAGGCGTGACTGCTCCTGTGCTCACCGTCAGCAGCCCTACGCGAGGATGTCCGCCAGCTTCGCTGCGCAAGAGGATGAGGACGGTCGCGGCGTCTTCGGAGCTGGCTCCCACCAGCTTCAGGATCCCGCTAACGGAATAGAGCTTCTTGCCTTCGCCGCCCGCAGCGGAGATCGGTACCACGTCCGTACCGCGCAGCGCGAGTACGTCCTTGTTTCCCGCTAGAAAAATCGGAGAACGATAGCCCTCGCTGGAGGTCAAGGCGCGCGTAGTCCTGGCCTGCACGTCGGCCAGCCAGAGTTCTCCAGTGGTAACTTCGTCGCCCGGGCCTTTGAGCGTGCCGGGACTGTCAGAGATGCCGAGGAACTTGAGCATCCGCTCGATGAAACTAGTGGGCGGTTTCTGTTTGCCAGCAGGAACATTTTTCTGGGCCTGCTCTGACGAGGCAATCACAAGCAGCATCAGAAGCGCGCAAGCAATGGGTCGATGCAGCATTTGTCTACCTGGGACAGGGGCGGGATTCGACTTGGTTTCCGCCGAACAACACGCAAAAAATGTCATCGTAAGCGATGATTCTCATCTTAGCGTCTTTTCTGGGTACGGTGACAATCATGCGTTGATCTTGACCATCGCGAACAAAGTAGGTGACCGCATCTTTGCTGTCCCACACCAGCCAGGCACGTCGCCCTTGCCCAGGCTTCTCATCCACGCTAAGTTCAGCTACTCGCGGAAGCTGCTGCGTGGAGATCAAAACACCGTAGTTGACCGGCAGCAACAGAAACTCTACCGCAAACAGGAAGACCAGAATACCGATCCAGAAGCGGGATGCGACGCTAGTGGCCGTACCGCGGTGGAACACATAAAGAAGGATGGCGCCTGTGAGCAGAGTGCCTGCAACCAGACCGCTATAGTAGAACGAAAGTTTACCATCGCTGGTAAGGAGCACCGAGCTGGACCATTCGTCGGGCAGTTGTTTGTGGAACAACAGATTGCCAAAGACGAAGCACTTGCGCAGCACGAATTGGATCAGCGCCACTGCGAACACTACACCCAGCAAAGGCAGATGGACAGGTTCGTTACACCATGGAGAGACCCAGAGTTTGATGCGGTCTTTGAGGGACATTGGCACAAGTCTGTACGGCAAATATCCTAGGGCCGTCAAGAGCAGAAGGATGATGAGGATGCTGGGCACGGCCGACACGAGGTAGACCACAAAGCGGCAGCCGGCGAACAGGTACTTTTCATCGAAGATGTCGAGGTTGGCGGCCACGCCGTAAGTGCTGAGCTGGAAACGGAGGGTGAGATAGCCGAGCAGGTAGAGCAGGAAGGAACCGAAGGCGGCGTACGCCGTCCATTTTCCTGCCAAGTTTCCCAGCTTCTCGGTGAAGTCGTTCCAGAGTTCGGGCATCCTATTTTCCGATCATGACAAACGGCGCCCAGAAGAAGGGATGACTGTACTCCGGACGCGACTTCACCGCAACCAAAGCCAGCCGTGCTGCCTCGGCTGGCTGGCTGCTTTGCCCTTCGTGGTAAAAGGTCTCCATCCACAAGCGTGTGGATCCGGCATTCACCTCCCATGAGGAAAGTACCAGTCTGCCTGCCCCAGCATAGAGCAGCGAGCGTACCATGCCCAGGACTTCATTGGCGTGCGTGGCCTCGACGCGGCCAGTTTCGCAGGCGCTCAGCACCACCAAAGTGTTTTTCTGCAGCGGCAGGCCAAACATTTCCGCCGCCGTCAACCGCCCATTGTCGGGTGCCGCTTCCTTGAACTGCAGATAGGATAGCAGCGGATCGCTGCTATTGAACTTCCCATGCACCGAAAGGTGTACCACATCATAATTACTCACCCAGGCCTTTACATCGGCTTTGCTGGCGGCTTCCTGCGCGACCACTTTGCTGCGTCCCGGATAGAGCTTGGCAATGGCGTGCACTTCATCGCTGGCCTCGTGGATCGACGGATCGGCCACGGCCAGCAGACGTCCGCTCTTGAGGGTTGATCTGTTTTCCAGGTTTGCCAGCACAGTCGCACTGGGCGCATACGAAATGGCAAAGGTCTCTCCCAGATATTGTCCTGTAGAAGGGTCTTGCAACGCCTGAAAGGGGATCGAGTTGAGCTCTTCGTGCGGGACCAGGATGAGATGACGGCTCTTGATGGATGCGAGTATTGGTTGGATGAGATAGAGGAACAACTGGCGCGAAGTGTCTTCGTCGAAGCGGGCGTCGGGTGCGTCGCGCCGGGCCACCAGGCTTTCGTGTAGTGCTGCCGCCTTTTTTATGAGCTCAACGTGTGGCAGGAAAACGTTCTTGACCTCGACCTCGGTGCTGTCAATATGCCAAAGGATTAAGGCGTGTTCCATAACAACGTAGTACAGAACGTCGTACTCCCCTTCCGCCGCGGACCGCTGCACACTGGCCAGCGTTGTGGGTTGAGCAATCATGAGCTCCCCGAGTTTGGGAGCTTCCTTCGCGATGCGGATTTGCAGTTGATCGTACTCCGTCTGCAGGACGGCGATCTTGCGCTGAAGATCCACAATCTGCGTGATGTTCTTGGCGCGATCTTCGCTGCCCGTAAGATTGAAAAGTTTCTCTTGCTGCGCGGCAATGTTGGTGTTGAGCGCTTGCGATTCCGAGAATAGCGCTTGCTCCCGCTTGGTTGCGAGGCTCAAGGGACGGCTGGCAAGCAAGTCGGCCATGGCCCGCGAACGCGAGCGCTCAAAAATGGCAAAGGCTTCCGGATAACGCTTGAGGTCGAGCAAAATCAGCGCCGGGCGAAAGTAGCAGGGAAGCTTGTCTTCCATGAACGCGACCCGCGCCTGTTCATTGCCCAGTTTCCGCCGGTCTTTTTCCAGCAAGTCATCGGACTGCTGAAAGGCCGCCAAGGCGGCGTCGTTGTCCCCCTTCATTTCCGCATACTGGCCCTCCAGGCAAAGGTCCGAGGAATTAACATCCAGCACGGTCAGTCCCTGCTGCCGCATACTAGCTTGCCAATTCCTGAATCCCTTAACGGCGCTTTCGACCAACTGAAGTGTGGCAGCATTCGTCGCCCCGGCTGTAAAATGCTCCGTCACCAGCACGTCCTTCGGCTTCTGTGGGCTAAAGAGCTTCGTATTGGTAACGGTCTGATCGTTACGCTGCATTAACTGGAGCATGGCTTTCCGGGTATCCAACTCTTTCAAAAAGCCCTTGAACATTTGCGAAATGTAGGTGTAGCCCAGCTCTTGGGTAATGGCCAATGCCTTCTGGTAGTCGGTCCGCGCCAACTCAAGTGATTGGGAGCAGACATCGAAGTTGCGCTGATAGTCACACTTCCTGACAATCTCTTCGTACATGCCGCCACGATCCATGTACGCGACGTAAAGTCTCCTTTTGTCATCGATCTGGCCGCTCATGGCCAGAGCCCGGCCCAAGTCCTCGCCCGCCGCCACCAGGTTGCCGCGTTTGACTTCGACTTCGCTCGCCGTATCGAGGGCCTCGAAATAGAAATTCGTGTTGCCACAATTCGCGCCGAGGCGCACGGCCTCACGCGCGTGTTCTTCGGCCGCATCGTTCTCACCGACCTGTAGTTCGGAATAAGATAGATTCGAGAGCGCAGTTGTTTGATAGTCGGTACGATGGGCGAGCTTGGCCAGCTCAATCGCCGACTGGTAGGTTTGTGCCGCCTGGCGGAATTGGTTCAGCAGCCGCTGGATGTTGGCTATCTTGAACTTGCTCCACGACGCGCCGGCGTAATCCTTCTGCTGCAGGAAAAGGTCATAACTGGCGTTCAAGTCGACTTGCGCCGAAGCCAAGTCTGAGACGGTACTCTTGGCGTCCCCAGTGCGGCGGACGTAATCGGTCCAATGGTCGATCTTGGCTATGCCGTTGTTTTGCAGTTGCTTCGGATCGCGGTCCCGTTGGCCGAAGGCAAGCGACGATGCTGCCGCCAGCATCAGGCACCACAGCATTCTGCGAGCGTGTTGTTTGTTTGGCTCCGAAAGTTTCATCGCGCCCTCTTTTGGCCAGCATCAGACACCAGAGCGCGCGCGGCCAGTGTCCGCTGGTCGGCACCCGAGCACTCGTTACCTCGTTTGGCGGCCGTGCGTTTCATTGCAGATGAGCGCATCCCGACGCCGCTCGCCTCTGCTCAAACGACTAGATAAGCTGGAATTCTAATCTAAAAGGTGGGCCATGCGAGTCCCGTGGCGGACTCGGTCATATCAAGCTACAACCGGCTACACATGCGATGCCTTTCTTTAGCCGGTCAATGCGGGACATCGCCCGAGTCACGAGCAAATCGGAAGTTGGGATGGGAACATCTCGCTACGGAAACGGTTCGCGCCTAGAAAACTCCCGACAAGGCGCGACTGACATTCCATCAGTCGCCAGGCTTGCTCCGGCCGCTTTCGGCCTCGGTTGCTGTGCGCCAACGGTGTGCTTCACACGAATAGGACGACCCTATGGCAACCCAAGCAGCAAGCCTCAGCCCCTGTGGCCGGAACCGGACTCCTGGGCACAACAAAGCGACTGATGATAGCCACCCTCCCGTTTCCTTCAAGAAAACCATGGAAGTTAGTGAGGCAGTATCTCAGTGCGACGCGGAACCGGTCGGCTCAGCCTATGCGTCCATTCGACCGAAACCAATCGCCTTCGCGAACGTCTCGAGATTCTCGAACCGAACTGTGATCTCTCCGAAGCGGCGATTGAAGGGATGATCGATGTCCTGCGCGAGAACATAATTCTCCCCGTCTGAGTATTGCCGCCGGAATGTTTGCAGGTTGGTCGCATCGAAGTCAGAAGCGGACCACTTGCATTCGACTGTGATTGGCTTGCTCCGCCGCCCTGTCAGGATGAAGTCCACTTCGTGACCTCGCTTGTCCCGCCAGTACGAAATCTCGCGGCTCTGCTTGCGCGCCATGATCTCGTTCAGTACGAAGTGTTCCCAAAGTATGCCAAGATCCTCTTGGCGCAGTTCCTGCCAGCCACGGTAGTACGCCACAAAACCTGTATCAAAGCCGTACACTTTGGGCGCAGAAACAATCTCGGTCGGCCGATGGGTGCTGAACGGACGAATCACGTGTGCGACGAAGGTTGCTTCAAGCACCTTGAGGTAGTTGCCGATGGTTGTGCGGCTGACTTCGCATGGGGCCGTGAATCGTGTTGCTTCAAACAGACCGCCACTCTGAGTCAGCAGTAGCTCGGTGAATTTCTGGAAGGACGAGCGCCTCTCCAATCGAAACAGCTCTTGAATGTCCTTGGCCCAATAGGCATCCATCCATTCCTGAAAATCGCGTTCCGGAAAACTCTCGGCCAAGAAGAATGGAGGCAGGCCGCCACGCAAAAATCGGTAGCGCAAATCGGTACGCTTGGCGTCTCTCAAGTCTTCCAGACACATCGGTGTCAGCCAGATATTTCGCTTCCGTCCTGCCAGAGTGTCTTTGAACTTGACTGACGCTCCCAGTGTCGACGAGCCGGTGGCCAGCACTCGGATGTTCGGGTAATGATCTGCTGCGATCTTCAGCAATTCGGAGGGGTTCGGCAAGCGGTGAACCTCGTCGAGTACGATTCGGCGCTTGCCTAAGGCCTCAAGGAAAGCTTGGGCATCTTCCATCATTCGCCGCGTGCGCGGCAGTTCACAATCGAAATACTCGATGTCGTGGAGACTTTGACAAAGGAAGGTCTTACCCACGCGCCGCACACCGGCCAGCCACACTACGGAGCGCTCGCGCCAGTTTTGTTCCACGAGTTTTTGCCAAAAGTGCCTCTGTACCATACGCGGGTAGTCTTGCATATAGTGATACTAAACGCAACCCTAAATGCGTTTAGACTTGGCCGGTTGGAGCCGGGCGTGGAACACTGATGACGAGTAGCGGCCGATGAGCCAGCCTTTGCTTAATGCAACCGATAAGTAGCTGCTTTGCCACTCAGGCAGTGTGCGGAAGGTGTGCCTTTTTTTTGTTCGGACCAAGGAGGAAATTTTGATAGCCCACAAAGTTGGCCAGATCATCGCAAGGGGCGACCGCAGATGGCTCATCGGGGTTTATCTGGGCGGCGATCACTAAACTAACAAACGCAAATACCGCAATCGAACCATCCACAGTCCACGCGGGAAGCGCACGCATACCTGACCAGGAGATTGCGCAAACACAACTTGGGCCGCGACTTGGAGGACGCAAAGACCACACTCAACGAATATGTTGATCTCTGGCTTGAGATAGCTGTGAAACCCAGTGTGCGAGAGAAGACCTGCCAGGACCACGAAGGTGCGCTGCGCCGATCGACGTTGCCTCGGCGGCGGGAGTAGTAGAATCAAGTTTTTCATGAGCAGGACCGTACATTTGGTGAATAGTGCCCGCTTGGAGATCTCCGACGTCCGGTCGCTCTGCGCGTTGTGTGGGCAATTTGTAGATGTTTCCTTGCGATGCGATTCCCCGCTTCCGGAAAATGCAACGGAAGACCGCAGCAAAGTAGCCTGCAGGACCTGTCTTCGCCTGATGCATTCCCCGTCTTCCTATGACACTGCCGAACTGCGGAGAAAAGTCGGCAGCGTGATCTCCTGCTTCGGAGCGACATTCAGGTCGGTATACTCCGGCGTCACCCACGACTTCAAGGAATTTACCGCGGCCTCCGGCTCGACGGCGGCGTGCCCCAACTCGTCCTGCGGGGCCACGTCCACGGCCTCCAAATGGATCGGCAAATCGCTGTCCGTGCCGTTCCAGAACTTGAAGGAACTCTCGACGTGATCGCCGGGAGAGGCCGTCATCTCGATGCGCGTCGGGCTCACGGCGACGGGCAGGGGCTGCGCAGCGGCGGGGCGAGGGCCTGAACCGAAATCGCCGCGCTGGCGAAAACGCAGAATAACCACCATTCAGTTTTGCGATAAGAGCAGCCATTCATACCTGCAAGAGAGAAAAAGAAGAACTAATATTTCGGCGTGACGGTGTAGACCTTCACCGTCGTCGCGCCCTGCAAGACCTGTCTGACATCGACCGACGCGTCAGTTGAGGTCATTGACAAAGTGTTGCTTCCTCGGCCCGGCTTGCTCGCATCGGTCGAAATGCGATGGCCTCCTCTGCCGATGCTGAGCACAAGAGCGGCGGCGATCACGCCAAAGGCCAGGATAGGCCATGCCAGTTCGGCAAGCGAATTCATGCGCCCCATGATCCCAACTTCTCTAGATGTATCGAGAGGTAGCGGCATACGGCAAAGATTTAGGAAATAAGCGAGATCCCAACGAAGGAAAGAGGCCCCGCAATAAAGGGAAGCAAAAGCCAAGGTCTAGTTTTGCGAAGGCTGCGTCTATACATACCACGCAACGTAATTAGTGATTTGTCAACTGACCCCAAACTGAACCCAAAACCCAAACCCAACCCATTTTTATATACATAGCTTCCTTACATCGTTTCGGATTTCGCGCTTCGGATTTCGAATTTCTCGGCATCAAAATGTTCCGAGTATTGTGTACGTAATCCGCAGTAGCGTTCACCACAGGCAGTCTTCATCGGGCAAAATCCCAACATCCGACCAGGCCCGATTGCGATCAGTGCGCCAGCGCGCTGAAATGCACGCCCAGATAGTACGGCCAGATCACGATCGCCAGCACACCCTTCCAAAAAGTGAGGTGGAGAAACCGGAGAAACCCGATGGTAAAAAGCCATGCGGCTACCCACACGCTCCCCATGAACGTATGCTGCTCGATCTTTATTTTCTCCATTTCCTCTCCGCAGGTTATGCCGTTACCTCACAACCGTCGCCGGGCCGGGGTCAGTGGATCAGTTGAGACGACAGCTTCTGGCTTCCTTGGACATTTAGGGCAGGAATCGTCAGCAAACACTGGAAGCAGTACCGCGTTTGAGATTGCGCTATGCGAAGGAAGTTGCACCCGCACCATTCGCAGTATTTGGCATCCAGAATCATCGTGCCGGCGGGGACCCTGTGGGTCTCATATTCACGCAGTCCCTGCCAGCGCACAAGGGAATCGCTCCCGCCCGGCGCTGCTGAGACACGAGGCCGCAGTCTGATAGCCATAAATTCCCTCGCCCGCAAGTATATTCATTCTCAGTGACCGCGCACAGCTTCTCGAGGAAAGAACGCCTCCCCCGCGCCTTTTTTAGAGCAGACTCATGTTGAGGAAAGGGCAGTCGCACCCAGTACTTCCTTCTCGGGCGTATCTTTCTGGACGTTGACGCTTCCCTTGAAGTGCACACCGTCCTCAATGGAGATGCGCCGGGTCACGATGTCGCCCATGACGACTGCGGACTCCTTTAGGTCCACCCGCTCGGTCGCTTGGATGTTGCCCTCCAGTTGACCCTGCACGACCACAGCGGAGGCAGTGACGTTGGCTTTAACGCGCCCGTTCGGCCCGACGGTCAGGCAATTCCCTTTCGGGTCAATCGTGCCTTCCACTCGGCCATCAATGTAAAGGTCTTCGCTGCACGAGAGTTCCCCTTTGATCACAAACGACTTGCCGATGCGGGTCATTTCCGGGCGGGTGGTAGCCGGTGGTTTGGGCGTCTCCATGTGCGTTACCTCCTGGGAAAAATACCGGGGAAGATCAGAAGATCGGATTCTACTCCAATGCGTAAGACCCAATAGCGGCCAGAGGTACAGGTAGTGACACAGACTGTCGCGAAGACTGCGTTCCCGAATCACCGTTTAGGCTTTTGACGTCGTTTGTCCCAATGCTTGAATCCCAGAATTTTCTTGATGTACAACCGATATTCACCGGCACGGCGGTTCTTCGTAATCTTGTGGATCAACACCGTGACTTCTGGGACGGGGGGATTCATGCCGTTGAGCAGGCGCAGTTCAAAAGGCAGTGAAGCCCTCGCGAAGCGCCTAGTCCAATAGGGCTTGATTTGGCGGTACTCGATCTTCTTCGTGCCCGCGATGATCTCAGCCAGCCACTCGCGTTCGATGGTCGTCGTGATCTGGTCGTAGCTTGTTCCCATTTTCGTCACAAGGAATCGTAGTGAGTCAAATCGACCATCCTTGGATGGGCGTTTGGCAAGCCATTGTGGTACTAAAGAGGACAGATTTCGCGAACATCTTTACGCAGTGATGGAGGCTCCACTAATGCCAGCCAGCAAAGAGTTTGAAGATGTACTCCGGGCGTGCGCCACGGAGGAGGCTTATCGTAAAGCGTGTGTGGGAGCCACGGGTGGGAGCGAGTTTGATCCAGATACCCTTGAGCCCCTATGGAGTGAACTCCGTACGAACCAAGACAGATACCTATTACGGGGTGACTTGGACAAGATTTTCGAGGAGGGCAAGACCGTCTACGGCTACTACTGGCGGTTGTCGAAGTTGAAGGCGTGGGAGGATACCGCGATCTCTTTGCACGAATCTCAGCGTCAAAACAGTGGCTGGAAGGAAAGCATTGTGCAAAAACTCCGCGCCTATTTGAGGAGAATGGAAATTGTCTCCGTGCTCTTAAGCTGCGTTTATCCGGAGGACTTCGCGGTCTACAGTCCGCCGATCATGACGATTCTTCAGGTGCCGCCATGTCCCCCAATACAACACTACCTGAGATATTGCGAAGAGTTACGAATGGGGACACCACTTTCTCGCCGCGAAGAACGTCAGCAAGGCAGACCGGGCACTTTGGGTCTTTTACCAAACGGCTTATGAACCTGCCTCTGAACCTGCCTCAAAGGTCAAGACCCGGTTGATCTACCGCAAGGCATACGATGATGATTACTGGATTCGGCAGCGACACGCGAAAACGATGCTTGCGTCCTATTTCTCTAAGTACTCACCACTGAAACAGGCACAATTCTTGGTGGATATTGATCGTTATCTGGCAGCTACCATCGCAGGTTGCGACTTTGAAGCCCGGTTAAGAGACTTGGTTCCCGAGGCAAGGAAACGTAGGCTGACCCAACCCGAGGATTTGGAAAGCGTAATCGAGTATCTGGCGGCGAACTGCGGATATGCTCACAAGAAGGGTCGATTTCACGAGATTCGCAAACTACGGAACATGGCGATACACCGCACTCCGGGGTTGACCGTAGAAAACGTTAGGATGATGATTGCGGAGACGGACTTGATCCCACAGCGGGTTAGATAGGCAGCGTGAATCGCGAGCGACGGCTAACCCTGTCCGACTATGCTCAATACCCCCAGCGAACTTGTCCCCACTCAGCCGCTTTATTTCTAGCACTTTGCGCTCACGGCGGATACAGTCTGGTGTGTGATCCTGCACTTGCGGCAATGAGTGGAACATCCTCGACACACCGGAGGCGCTGCCCCGCCTGCCCGCACCAGTGGACTGAGACCCAGTGCCTCTCCTGTAGCCGTTGGTCTCCACACTCGCTCTGGTATGCGCAGTGAATTTGGACGAATGCCGCTAGAGCAGGCGCGAAGGCCACTTCAGAGCTTCGGCGAGACGCATGCTAATGCGACCTTGACCTGAATCCGTTGTAGGTCAGATACGCGCCGAGGACTAGCGAAATAGCTCCGTACAAGTAGAAGAGTTGCTGGTAGTGAAGCTGCCGAAGAAAAACTCTCGTTTCCATCGCAGGCGGCACGAATAAGAAGAATAGGCTCTTGATGAGCGTTATCCAGCCGACGAGGGTGACAACAACCGCGAGCGCACCGCCCGACCAGATATTGTGAGCAACAACCACCGCCAGCCCAGCCGCGAGCGTGATTATGCCGACGATCAACATCATCGACGGATTCTGAAGAAGGGCGGTCACC
>Ga0187803_10000627_pt1 | contig 13983 bp, 9 predicted proteins | sample NC_wetland_sal_i_2_FD_132425 | JGI IMG/M metagenome (GOLD analysis project Ga0187803, IMG submission 132425) | Wetland sediment microbial communities from Neuse River Estuary, North Carolina, USA - Control_3 | ecosystem: Environmental > Aquatic > Freshwater > Wetlands > Sediment | place: USA...
CGTCTCGCGCGGACCTGCGCAAGAAAATCGGCAACGTCTGGAGGCTCGCGCACGGCTCCGAGGATGGCCTCGGAGAGTGCTTGCTTCGCGCGTTCGACACCACGACCGCTGCGGCTTCCGCCGCGAAACCGGCCAGAAATCCCGGCGGGAAGGAACCTTACGACTTCGTCCTGCGCAAGGTGACGGACGGCACGCAAGTTCATCTCGCCGACGCTAAAGGCAAGATTGTGGTTCTCAGTTTCTGGGCGACCTGGTGTGGTCCCTGCCGGGCATTGGAACCACATTTTGAAAGAATCGCGGCGCGCTATGCGGGTAAATCGGATTTGCTTTTTTATGCTTTAAATTGTGATGACGATGAGTCGTTGGTGTTGCCTTTTCTTCAGGAAGAAAAACCAAAGATTCCAGCGCTCTTTGCGGATGGCATGGATCGACTCCTGGGGGTAAATTCCTTTCCAACCACCGTAATTTTGGACCGCACGGGCAAGATTGCGTTCCGTGAGAATGGTTTCGATCCCGAGGGCTTTGAGAAGTCGCTGGGCGACGCGATCGAGCGCCTGGGGCAATCCGCGCCCGACTCGTCACCCTCCGCCGCAGTCAAACCTTAGTTTCCTGCAGGGCGCCCTTGGGGATATTTCTCCGCTGCTTCTTTTGCGGCGAGGATGGTGTTGATGTGAATCTTCACGGTGTCTTCGACTCGGCGCGCGTAGCCGCCCGCCAACGTTGTCACCACCGGGATTTTTCTATTGCGGGCTTCTTCAAAGACTCCCGCGTCGCGAGCCTTTAATCCGCTCAGCGTGAGCGCCAGGCCGCCGAGTTGATCTTCGCAATAAGGGTCAGCCCCACCGACGTAAAAAATCATGTCCGCGGGAAATCGCTTGAGCGCATGACGGACCGCGGGCAGCAAGGTATTCAAGTATTCTTCATCGCCAACGCCATCTTCCATGTTGAGATCCAGGGTGGACGCGGGTTTGTGAGCCGGGTAGTTATTCGCCTGTTGGATCGAAAGCGTGAACACTGAGTCGTCCTTCGCGAAAATGGCCGCGGTTCCATTGCCCTGATGCACATCGGTGTCAATCACCATGGCCTTGCGGATTGCACCATCGCTCTGCATCCGACGAATCGCGACCGCAACATCATGGATGGCGCAGAATCCTTCGCCATGGCCTGGATAGGCGTGATGGAAACCTCCGCCGAGGTTGCAGCCGAAGCCGTCACGCAACGCTCCCTGTGCGGCTGCGATGGTGCCGCCCGCGGCCAGCCAGAAGGCGTCCACCAATTCCGGTGAGTACGGCACTTCCAATTTCATGATGTCGCTAGCGGTCAATGTTCCGGTCTTCAACTTACGGACCCAATCCCCTGTGTGCACGCGCTGGACGTCCGAGTCGCTGGCCGGTTCGGGGCGCACGAAATCGTCCTTGGCGGCGATCCCTTCCGAGATCAGCTTTTCGGCCGTCATTCTGTACTTTTGCGAGGGAAAGACGTGCGCACCCAAGTTCAGGTCATAACCGTCGTGATAAATCAGTTTGAAAGGCAACATGCTCGCCTCTAAAAACAGCGGGGTGCAGCGTGGCTGCACCCCGTGTCATCAAAATCGTTTGTAACGACGCCTAATACTCTCGGTCGAGGATGAAATCCGGCAGCGTCATCAAGGCCCTGCCGTACTCCGCGTCACCGATTCCGTTGATACATTCTTTGGCGCGCTGGGCGTAATCGCAAGCCAGGTTGCGGGTGCGTTCCAGTGCCCCGGAATCGCGCACCAGGGCCACAAGCTTTTCCGGCTGAACGGAGTGAAATTCCTTTTCCTCCAGGACACGCGCCACCAATTCCCGCGCTTCCCGGTGCCCGTTTTCCACGGCATAAATGAGCGGCAAGGTTACTTTGCCTTCCTTTAAATCACTCAGGACCGGCTTGCCCAGTTGTTCGCTGGACGCCGTGAAATCCAACAGGTCATCCACGAGTTGAAACGCCAGGCCCGCGTAGCGCCCGTAATCGGCTAGGGCTTCCTCGTGCTTCTCATCAAAGCCACCAATCGCGGCTCCTAACCGCGCGCAGCCACTAAACAGGCATGCGGTCTTGTGGGTGGCTAGCTTTAGGGCATCTTCTTCGGTGACGTCCATGCTGCCAATCTTGGCCAACTGGATCAATTCGCCCTCGACCATTTTCTGTGTCAGGTCGATCAGAATATCCAGCACGTGGAAATTGCGCTCTTCCAAGGCGATTTGGAAGGACTGCATGTACAACCAGTCACCCGCCAGCACGCTGCGATGATTTCCCCAACGTGAATTCGCGGATGGCCGTCCACGCCGCGTGTCTGCGCTGTCGATCACGTCGTCGTGAATGAGTGTCGCACTGTGCAGCAATTCCACGACCGCCGCCAACTTGATGGCGCTTCGCGGGCTCTCTCTCCGACCGGCAGCATAGCCATGGCAGAGCAGCAGGAGAGCCGGCCGCAGCCGTTTCCCTCCTCCGCCCAGTAAGTAGCTGGTGATTTCGGACACCGGCTGGAAAGCGCAGGCGCTCTGTCGCGACAGCTCGAGCTCGACCTCGACCAGGTCTTCCCGCACGAGCTCAAAAATCTCTTTGACTGTAACCAACGCTATGGCCGTGCTCCTGGACCCACCCCTTGTTCAGCGGGTTGTCACAGCCGGGTACGCACTCGGCTGGACGAGATTAAAGAAACGCCGGAAATTCGCTGCCGTCACTGCAGCTGTTTCTTCGGTCCCTAAGTTTCTCACATTCGCAAGGGCCTTGGCCACCTCCACCACATAGGCGGGCTCGTTGCGCTTGCCACGGAAGGCCTGTGGTGCAAGGTACGGAGAGTCCGTTTCAATCAATATGTTCTCCAGGGGCAAAGTTTTCGCGACGTCGCGAATGTTCTGCGCTTTTGGATAAGTCAAATTCCCCGTAAAGGAAACCATGAAACCCATGTCCAGTCCGCGTCGCGCGTCCTCGATCGTGCTCGTAAAGCAGTGCAGGACGCCACCCAGGCCGGTCGCCTGCCAGGACTTTTCCAGAAGATCAAGGCAGTCCGACCAGGCGTCCCGGCAGTGGATGATAATCGGCAGCTTTGCGGCGCGCGCCAATTCCATCTGCTCGCGGAAGACGCGTTGCTGCAGTTCACGGGGCGAGTGATCGTAGAAATAGTCCAGGCCGATTTCGCCCCAGGCAATCACTTTCGGATGTAGCACCAGCCGCGCGAGGGTATCCAGATGCGCTTGAGTGACTTCTTTGGCTTCGTGGGGATGGATGCCGACGGTGGTGTAGATCCAGTCATGCGCTTCGGCGTAGGGGAGCGCGGCGTCCAGCTTCTCCGGCCCCGGTCCGGTGCCAATGGCGAGAATCGTGTTTACGCCTGCGGCTCGCGCGCGTTCAAGCATGGCATCGCGGTCTTCCGCGAACTGCGGGAAGTCGATGTGGGCGTGGGAGTCGATGAGGTCCATTTGTTGATGGTTCGATGATGCGGCAGCCGCCGGTGCACGAAATATCGTGGCCCTACTTCAAGCGTGAACCGATCTCCACGTCTTCGTGAAAGCCTGCCAGGACGGGCCGGCCCTCCGGGCCCACAGAAGCGGCGACAATCATGCCGTTGGACTCAACACCACGAAGCTTCCGGGGAGCCAGATTGACCACTACGACCACCTTCCGGCCGATGAGCGATTCGGGCTCGTAGTATTGTGCGATGCCGGCACAGATCTGGCGGATTTCCGAACCAATGTCCACCGTGAGCTTTAAGAGCTTGTCCGCACCCACAATGCGCTCCGCCGTCTTCACCTGGCCGACGCGCATCTCCACCTTCGCAAAATCCTCGATGGCGATTTTCTCGCCGGGTCCAGGCGCTGGTGCAGCCGCAGCTGCCGTTCCGCCCGCCGGCGCGCTTACTGCCGGTTTTGCTGCTGGAGCTGGTGCTGGATTCAATTCTTCATTTGCCATCGCTTCGATCCTCTCTATTGCTTCGGTTTTTTCCACGCGTGGGAATAGCGCCTGGAACTTGCCCAAAGTCACACTCGGTGCCAGCTGTCCCCAACGCAACCCATCCAATTGCGTTGCACCGATGGCCATATTTTGGCCTAGCAAGTTCCACACTTTCGCTGCGCTCTCCGGCAAGACTGGATACGCAAGCGCGGTCACAATGCGCAGCAGTTCCGCCGTGGTCCACAGGATGGTCGCCTTCCGCGACTCTTGTTCGGGCGAATCTCCCAGCGCCCAGGGTTGTTCGGTGGTCAGATATTTGTCTGCGGCCGCGATGACGCTCCAAATGGCCTCAAGGGCCCGCGCGAACTCGAACTTGTCGTAGCGCTCCAGTACTTCCCCGATCGCGTTCTTAGCTTCCTTCGCCAGGGCATCGTCCTGCGGCAAAAACGCTCCCGGCTTTGGCACTTTTCCGGCGAAATTCTTTTCCAACATCGCCGCGGTCCTGCTCGCCAGGTTACCCAAGCCGTTCGCCAGGTCGCTGTTGTACCGGGTCACTAGCGCGTCGTAGCTAAAATTGCCGTCCTGGCCGAAAACGACTTCGCGCAACATGAAATAGCGGAGCGCATCCATCCCTAGCATGTTAGCTATGGGGCGCGGCAAAACCACGTTGCCCTTGGACTTGCTCATTTTCGCCGCGTCCATCAAGAACCATCCGTGCGCCCACACCTGCTTCGGCAGAGGTAGCATTGCAGCCATCAGGAACGCCGGCCAGTACACGGTGTGGAAACGAATGATGTCTTTCCCCACCAGGTGCACATCGGCAGGCCACATCCCACGTTTCTCGTAGTCCGGCCCGCCCACCGCGCTCAAGTAGGCGGTCAGCGCGTCGAACCACACATAAAATACGTGCGGCTCTTCACCAGGCACAGGAATGCCCCAGCGAATGGAGGTGCGCGTGATGCTCAGATCCTTCAACCCGCCCTCGACGAAGCTGACGATCTCGTTCTTGCGGGTCTCCGGCTGAATGAAGTCAGGGAATTTTCTGTAAAAATCGAGCAAGGGTTTCTGAAACGCCGACAGTTTGAAGAAGTAGTTTTCCTCGGTCACTGTTTCCGTGGGGCGTCCGCAATCCGGGCAAGGATCACCCGTTTTGGCATCGTTCACGTAGGCGTTATCGTAGATGCAGTATTGCCCGGTGTAGTGTCCCTTGTAGACGTAGCCATTCTCCTTGCACAGCTTGAAAAGCCACTGCACAGTGCGCACATGGTTCAGGTCCGTGGTGCGCACAAACTCATCGGCGGTCAGCCCCAATTCGTCCCACAGAGCGCGCCAGGCGTCCGCCATACGCGCCACAAACTCAGACTCGGGTATGTCCGCCTTTTTTGCAGCGCGCTCGACGTTCACGCCGTGTTCGTCCGTGCCGGTGGTCATCACCACGTCATAGCCGCGCATCTTCTTGTATCGCCGCAACACATCCGCCACCACGGTGGTGTAGGTGTGACCAATATGCGGCAAGCCGTTCGTGTAGTAGATCGGCGTGGTGATATAGAATTTTTCTTTTCTCTCAGCCATTCGGCCTTCTCGATATCCAGCTAAAACCTGTGCCTAGTAACTCCGCTCATGTAGCGGACGGCCTCGGAAGGCCGTCCCTACAACTTCTTGAATTGCCGATCGAACTGGAGCATGGCTTGTTCCATGACCTCTTGCAGGGCTACGTTCTTCTCTTCTGCCAGTTTACGGCAATCGTCAAATTCCGGCGATGCATGCAGAATCCGGCCCTCTGCGCGCGAAACTTTCACTCGCACTTCGCCAAAGCGCGTAGCCACCTTCACAAACTCGCGCGCCAACGCCCGCCGCTCGACCAGATGGCTTCTTACGCCCAGCGTAGTGGTCTCCGCAAAGAGCATTTCCTGGAACTTCCCCTCGTCCTCAGGCTTGCACAGAATCGTCACTAACATTCCTGGGCGGCTCTTCTTCATTTGTACCGGCGTGGCAAAAACGTCCAATGCTCCCGCCGCAAGCGCCTTCTCCAGCAAATAGCCGAAGATTTGCGGGCTCATGTCGTCCAGATTCGCTTCCAGCACGCGAATCGTGCCGCTATGAGCGTCAACACCTTTTTCCAGAAGCTCGCCAGCCATAATTCGCAGGACATTCGGCTGGCCCTCCAAATCAGTCGTGCCTGCACCATAACCGATAGCCGTCACCTTCATCGCCGGTTGCGGCCCAAACGCATCGCACAACGTCGCCACGATTGCTGCACCGGTCGGCGTCACAAGCTCTTTTTGCACGCCGCTGGAATACGTCGGCTTGCCCAGCAGCAGTCGCGCGGTGGCCGGCGCTGGCACTGGCAAGATTCCATGAGCCATTTTTGCCGTTCCCCCGCCAACGTTTAGAGCCGAGCAAACAAATTTTTCAAATCCCAATTCTCCGAATCCGATACACGCCCCCACGATGTCCACGATTGCATCCACCGCACCTACTTCGTGAAAATGGATTTTCTCGAGCGGCACGTCGTGCACGGCGGCTTCCGCTTCACCCAATTTGGTGAAGATGGCGCCAGCGTGCTCTTTCACCCGTGCATCCAACTGCGACTTTTCCAGAATTCCCAAAATCGTCGCTAGCGACCGGTGCGACTGCGTGTCTTCCGTTTTCACCCGAACCTGCGTGGCGGTCATGCCGTTCTTCCAAACCTTGTCGGCGGAAATCTGCCAGCCCGGCACCTGCAGGCCCTGCAACTTGTTCCGCAAGACGTCCAACGGACAGCCGACATCTACCAACGCGCCAAGCGTCATGTCGCCGCTGATACCGCTAAAGCAATCGAAATATGCTGTTTTCATCAGCCCGTCTCGTTGAGGTGCTACTTGATACTATCGGCCCCTCCGCAAAGCGTCAAACCCGGCGCATTCGCAATCCGGCCGGCCCGCGTGCGGTCGCGCGGCGAATCGATGCTGGTATACTGGAAAATTCCAGGCCGTATCCTGAACTGACTGAGGCACATTGTACCTAACGATTCGAAATCGCTTGCGCGACACGCTCGCTGCCCACATCCGGCAAACTTATGGCCTCGAACTTCCCGTTGTGCTGGAGAAGCCGCCCAAGCTCGAAATGGGAGAAGCCGCCTCCCCGGTGTGCTTCGAGCTTGCAAAACAATTGAAGAAGGCGCCGCGCCTGATTGCTCAGGAAATTGCCTCGTCACTCGCAAAGATCGATGGCATTGCACGTATCGAGGTGGCGGGTGGCGGTTACCTGAACGCCTACTTCGACCGCGCCTCGCTTTGGAACGCCCTGCAAGGCGAAACAAGTGGTGAGTGGCGGCTGGCGAGCGGCGCGCACAAGAAGGTGATCGTCGAACACACCAGCATCAATCCTAACAAGGCGGCGCATATTGGCCACCTGCGCAACGCCGTACTCGGCGACACCATGGTCCGCCTTCTGCGCCAGAGCGGCCATGAAGTGGTGGTCCAAAACTACATCGACAACACCGGTGTGCAGGTCGCCGACGTGGTCATCGCGTTCCAATACATGGAAAAGAAATCCGTCCCCGAGGTGAAGAAACTCGCGGGCGAGCCCCACTTCGACTACCTTTGCTGGGACCTCTACGCCAAAGCAACGCAATTCTTTGAAGAGGACAAAACCCGCGCGGCGAAACTTCGCGGCGAAACGCTGCAAGCCATTGAAGCGGGCAAAGGCGAAACCGCGGAGATGGCTGCCGTCATCGGCGACACCATTGTGAGCTACCACCTGCGTACCATGGCCCGCTTGGACATCTACTACGAGCTGCTCGCGCGCGAGAGCGAGATTCTGCACCTGCACTTCTGGGACGCGGCATTTGAAAAGCTGAAGGCCAGCGGCGCAATTCAATATGCAACCACCGGCAAAAACGCCGGGTGCTGGATCATGCCGTGGGGGAAGGAAGTTAAGGAAGTGAAGGAGGTAAAGGAGGCAAAAGAAACCTTCGATATCTCCTCCGAGGAGGAAGAGCAGGCAAAAATCATTGTGCGGTCGAATGGCACCGTCACCTACGTCGGCAAAGATATTGCCTATCAACTTTGGAAGTTCGGCCTGCTGGGCAAGGATTTTCATTACACAAAGTGGTCCAATCCGCCAGGAGACAAGACAGTTTGGGCAACTACCACCGGCCCAAACGAGCCGGGCGTGCCGCATTTTGGAGGCGCCGACGCTGTGTACAACGTGATCGACACGCGCCAGGCCTATCTCCAAGATGTAGTCGCGGAAGGTGTCCGCGCACTCGGCCATGCGAAAGAAGCCGACAATTCCATCCACTTCGATTACGAAATCGTGGCCCTGACGCCCCGCTGCGCCGCCGAGATGGGTTACGAGATTAGCGAGGAGGAATCAAAGTCGTATGTTGAGGTCAGCGGGCGCAAGGGCCACGGGGTGAAGGCTGACGATTTGATCACGCGCATGCTCCAGGCTGCCGAAACCCGCGTTCGGCAAAAACAAGCAACGATGGAGAGCGAGGAGCTTGTGAGGACGGCGAATGCGCTTGCCGTTGGCGCCTTGCGTTTCTTCCTCCTGAAATACACACGCAATACGATCATCGCCTTCGATTTCGAGGATGCCTTAAAAGCCGAGGGAGAAACGGGGCCGTATTGCCAGTACGCGGTAGTCCGGATTCGTGGGATTCGTCGAAAGGGCACGGAATCTTTGGCTGATCGCCAAGCAATCACCAGTGATTCTCTGAAAATGTTTCTAGAGGGTCCCGAGGGTGCGGATCTTTGGGAGTTGGTGCTGCTCATCGGCTCCCTGGATTACTCGATGGACGCTGCGATTAGCGCGCAGGAGCCGGCCTTTGTCGCGAAGTACGCTTTCCAGCTCGCGCAATCGTTCAACAACTTTTATCACAAGCACCACATTCTTTCGGAGCCGGACGAACAGAAGCGCGCGTTTCTGCTGGGGCTGACGGAATTGGTCGAAAGGCGGTTAGTGCAGGCGCTTGGGCTTCTTGGGATTGAGACGCCAGAGAAGATGTAAGGGGCGTGATCAGCAAAAGAGATTTCTTGTAGAGGTCCAGCATTGCTGGACCCTGGCGTGGCAAGGTCCATCGTGGTAGCTGGTGGAACACAGACAAACCCCGTCTGACGTAGAAGTAGTGCGGACATGGGGCGCAGCATTGCTGCGCCCCTACGAAGAACTCTCTGGGTTTTCCTGGTCCCGCTGCCACTTCTGAGGATTCTCGCTGATGTACATTCTGGCATTCGCTACTTCCTGCCCCGGGCGCAATAACTTCTCGTGGTAATTTCTCTGCCAGACCTGCCGAGATACGCCCAATTCGCCATGGATCCGTTTCGTAACGGCCCCCTTAAATGACCGCACGATAGCACCCAGCGACCCGGGAGCAACGTGTGGGCCAGCGTTACCTTTTTGTAGGGGCGCAGCATTGCTGCGCCCCAATTGGCAACCAATTTGAATAATCGCGTGGATGTGATTTGGCATGACGACAAAATCGCGAAGCGTGGTCCAAGGGAAGTGTGTGGGAATTTGTAACCAACACTCTTGGACAATCGCCCCTAATCCATTCAAAAACATCTGATTTTTCTGAACATTGCCAAAGATGCATTTCCGATTTTGGCTGCAGATAGTTACGAAGTAACAAGCAGGCTGTATGTAGTCAAATTTTTTCAGGCGAGTGGAATGGTGGCCGGAGTGAAGATCATCGAGAGTCGGAGGGTCACTCATAGTTGAGACCTTGCTAACAGGGGCGCAGCAATGCTGCGCCCCTACGAAGAAAGTTCTTACAACGATGTAATGAGGTGGATGAGGGTTCGCAGGGCGACGCCGGTCGGGCCTTTCGCCAACCAGGGCTTGGCTTCGTCGTTCCACGCTGTTCCGGCGATGTCCAGGTGAATCCAGGGTGTATCACCCGCAAACTCCCGGATGAACCACGCCCCGGTGATAGAGCCGCCACCCTTCCCGCTTCCAATGTTCTGAATGTCAGCGAAGCTGCCTTTAATGAGTTCGCGGTACTCGTCGTCCATCGGCAGCTGCCACATTTTTTCGCCCGCCGCCTTTGCGCTGGCCAGCAGTTTGTCCGTCCACGCCTGATCCGAGCCAAACACGCCGACGTTAATGTTGGCGAGCGCCACCACAATCGCCCCCGTCAACGTGGCCGCGTCCACCAGGTGGGTCGCGCCGAGTTGTTTCGCGTAGTGAACGCCATCGGCCAGGATTAAACGGCCTTCGGCGTCGGTATTCAGCACTTCGATGGTCTTCCCAGACATGGCGGTCTGAATGTCACCTGGCTTTTGCGCTTTTCCGCCCGGCATATTTTCCGTGGACGGCACGACGCAGATCACTTTCACGTTCGGCTTCAACGCCGCCAGGGCGCGCATGATCCCGAGCATGGTCGCGCCGCCGGCCATGTCGTACTTCATCTTCTCCATGCCGTCTGCAGGCTTGATGGAGATACCGCCTGTGTCAAAGGTGACGGCCTTTCCGACTAGTCCGATGACTGGGGCACCAGGTTTTGGGTTCGCCGGAGTGTACGTAATCACGATCACGCGGGGCGGCTCGACGCTACCTTGCGCCACGCTGAGCAATGCACCCATCTTAAGTTCTGCAATCTTCATTTCATCGAAGACTTCCACGGCGAGGCCCGCTTCCCTGGCCATCGACTGGGCTTTCTGGGCAAGAATTTGCGGCGTCAACTTGTTGGAAGGTTCATTCACCAGGTCGCGCGTAAAATTCTGTGCTTCTCCGATGATGCGCCCGCGGGCAATTCCCTTCTCTCCCGCTGCTTTTTCCGCATCACTATACCCCGCAATCGTAAACCTATCGATGAACTTATCCTTCTTCCTATCGGTCTTGTATTTATCGGTCTCAAAATCCGCTGTAAGCGCACCTTCGGTGATGGCCTGGGCGATTTCCTCCGTGGCGTCCCCTTCGCGGACCGCAAAGGCACAATTGTGGACCGAGCGAGTTTTCAGATAGCGCAGTGCTACGCCCGCAATCTTCCGCAGCGTTGCGGCGTTACATTGCTCACGCTTTCCTGCGCCGACAAGGAGCAGCCGCGCCGCCTTCAAGCCCGCCGGCGTGTGGATGAGCGTCGTTTCCAGCGATTTGCCGCTAAGTTCACCGCTCTTGTTCAAGCTCCCGAGCAGCCCGCCCAACAGCTTGTCCAGTTCCGCGGCACGCCCCTGCGGCCCAGCGGTATCGTCAAACACATAGGTGACAAGAGCTTCGGTTTCGATTGCGGCAAACGGTTTTGTTTCTACAGTGATTTGCATGGTCTGTTTATCGCCTCCGGTTGCGATACATAGCCTGTTCCGCTTCCCGGCGAGCTTCTTTGGTGCGCTCGTCCTGGCGGCGGTCCCACGACTTTTTGCCCTGTGCCAAGGCGATTTCAACCTTGGCAATGCCGTCGCGAAAATAAATCCGCAGGGGAATGACGGTCAATCCTTTGGATTCGGTGCGTCCCGAGAGCTTGTAGATCTCACGCTTGTGAAGCAGGAGCTTCCGGTCGCCCAGTGGTTCGTGATTCCAGGGCCCGCCGGGCATGTACTGAGCTATGTGAGCATTCACAAGGTACGCCCCGCTGGGTTTGAAATCCACGAAGGCGTCTCGAATGTTGGCCTTGCCCTGCCGAAGCGCCTTTACCTCCGTGCCGTGCAGCACCAGCCCGGCCTCCAGTTTCTCGAGAAGATGGTAGTTGTAGGAAGCGGCGCGGTTCTGCGCGACGATTTGCTCGCGAGGCCCCTTGGAATCCTTGCCCTTCTCCGCCTTCTTACCCGGCTTGTTGGTTGGCTTGGCCACAATCTTCCATTTTACCTGATGCTGCGTCTAAAGACAGGAAAGCGGAGGGATGGCCTCTTGCCCGGGCCCCGGTCCTAGCCCTCTACCCAGGTTCCGGAAGCAATCTCGGGTGAACTGCCTCGGTGCTTGGCAACACGGCAGCATTGAAGCAGCATCGGCATAAAAGAGGGCGGTTGAACACACTCCACTGGAGGCGCACTGCTTGCCGCGCGGATGAGCCCGATGCTAGACTGCAAAGGCTAGGAAAGACGGAGTTTGCGCCCAGTCAGGTTCCCGGAGATTTTATGCGCCGCTGGAGTCAGGTACTCATCTGCATCGCCGTTGGAGTGGCTCTTTCCGGCTGCCCGAGGAAGGGCAATCAGGATTACAAGGCTGGCGAAAAAGCGCTAGATCTGAAGGATTACGATACCGCGGTCGAGTACTACAATAAGGCGCTCACCGCCGATCCTCACAACGCGTATTACCGGATCAAGCTAAACGACGCCCGTTTTGAGGCGGGTCAACTGCACGTTCGTCAGGGACTCAAGCTTCGGGACAAGGGCGATCTGCAGGGCGCCATTTCTGAATTCCAGCGTGCCCAGGTTTTGGATCCTTCCAGCATCGTCGCCGATCAAGAACTTAATAAAACATTGGAGATGCTTGCCGAGCATGCGCGTGCCACTGAACAACAGGAGGAGCAGCCCCTGTTTGAGAATGGCCAGCCCACCCTGGCTTCGCAACCTCCCGAACTGAAGCCTCTCTCGCGCGGCCCCATCAATCTCAAGATGTCCAACGATGCCAAAGCGGTTTTCGACACCATTGGAAAACTCGCGGGATTGACGGTGATTTACGATCCCGACCTGCAAGCCCGCCGCATCACGGTGGACTTGAACAACGTTACGCTGGAGCAGTCCCTGGACATCGCCTGCCTGGAAAGCAAGGCTTTCTGGAAGCCGGTTACGGAAAATATCATCATGGTGATTCCGGACCAGGCACAAAAGCGCCGGGACTATGATGAACAAGTAGTCCGCACCTTCTATCTCAGTAACGTGTCCATCCCTCAGGACCTCACGGAAATTACCACGGGCCTGCGCCAGTTGCTGGACCTAAAACGCATCCAGCAGGTGAACGCCCAGAACGCCATCATCGTCCGCGATACACCCGATAAGCTCGCCCTCATCGACAAAATCATCAAGGACATCGACAAGGCCAAGCCGGAAGTCATCATTCAGGTTGAAGTCCTCCAGGCCCGCACGGATCGTTTGCGCAATCTCGGCATTCTGCCGCCGCAAAGCACCACCGTCACCGTCAACCCAAACGGCACCGCGAGCAGCAGTGGAACTGGGACTGGGACCGGAACGGGCAGTTCCTCGTCAAGTAGCGGCATAACTTTCCAGCAGTTGCGCCATCTCACTGGCTCCGACTATTCCTTGACCATCCCGAGCGCCACCGCTAATTTTCTGTTGACCGACACCACCACGAAGATAGTCCAGAATCCGGAGATTCGTTCCATCGACGGCCAGCAGGCCAAACTGCGGATTGGCGACCGCGTTCCGGTTGCCACCGGCAGCTTCCAGGCGGGCGTGGGCGTTGGGACAGCTTCGATCAATCCGCTGGTGAACACCCAGTTTCAGTACATTGATGTCGGCGTCAACGTTGACGTTACGCCCCACGTTCATCCCAATCGCGACATCAGCATGAAGTTGGAGATCGAGATATCTTCGGTGACCGGGCAGTCCACCATCGGCGGGATTCAGCAGCCTATCATCAGCCAGCGGAAGATCACTCAGGAAATCCGGCTCAAGGAAGGCGAAGTCAGCATCCTGGCCGGATTGATCGAGCGGATTGACACGAAGACTTTAAATGGCTGGCCATGGCTGGCCAGTGTTCCGATCATGCGCAATTTTTTTTCAGCCGACAACCTAGAACGCCAGGACAACGAGGATTTGATCGTTCTCATTCCGCGCATCGTGCGCATGCCGGAATGGACGAAGGCTAATCTGCGCGCCCTGTACTCGGGTACGGAAACATTCCCCACCGTCAAGAAGGAACTGGACCTCAAGGCCCCCACGTCCAATCCTTCACCACAAGTATCGCCGGAAACCGGCGCCGCCCCAGCGGGTCCAGGCAATGCGCAAATTGTCGCGCCAACGACTCCGGCCAGCGCGCCGGTTGCCCCGGCAACACAAGTATCCGGCCCGAGAATTCGCTTCGAACCTGCCACGCTCAATCTGAGTCCGGGGCAGACTTCGACCATTGGCATTGCCGTGGACAACGTTTCCGACCTTTATTCCGTGCCCCTGATGCTGCAATACAATC
>Ga0187803_10000628_pt1 | contig 13982 bp, 8 predicted proteins | sample NC_wetland_sal_i_2_FD_132425 | JGI IMG/M metagenome (GOLD analysis project Ga0187803, IMG submission 132425) | Wetland sediment microbial communities from Neuse River Estuary, North Carolina, USA - Control_3 | ecosystem: Environmental > Aquatic > Freshwater > Wetlands > Sediment | place: USA...
GCCATTCCGAGGTGCGACATGACGTCGCCGACGTCGACGATGCTCTCCAGCCTGAGGACTACCTGGGTCAGGGCCAGCTCGCTGGCATAGACCACCTTGCCCACCTTCCTGAGCTCGGCCCACTCGTTTGCGTAGACCGCGGCCTTCGACTTGTCCTTCGTCATCATCGCCTTGATCGTAGTCTCGAACAGGGATTTCCTTCTCTGGTCGAGCCTGACCCTCAGATTCTCGAGCTCCCTCCGGTGAAGCTCTATCTCCTTGATCGTGGAAGCAATCTTAGGTTTTAGGTTGTCATCTCTTCTGAGTCCAATGAGCTTCAGAGGGTTGCGTGCAGACAACTAAACGGCTCAGAAGGCCCGCCACCATAATCACAGGCTTAGTCAAGAACATCAATACCAACGAGTGAAAAGTTGTGGTTGTTCAGTTTTCGGTGGCGCATCCGGGCCAGTCAGCTGAGGAGACGATTGGGAAAACGGTGGTCCATTCGGACAAGACGACATTCCCTCCTTCCCGAGGACAGAACAAAAAGAAAAGAGCCCGGGAACGCGTGGTTCCCGTCTCTAATACGAGCTGGTCTCCGTCCCGGCTTCCGCAGAAGGCAGCGTGGCGGGTATTTCGGGGAACCTCTCCTTCATGCGCTGCTCCGCGACCGCGGATGCCTCGGATAGGATCTTCTCCGCGTCCTCGTTTGCAGCTTCGAAGTTCAGTGAGTACCCACCTACCGTCCCTGCGTCTACCAGGATGCTACTCAGCAAACCAGAGATCTCGCCGATCTCGCTTTCCGCCTCAGGCAGGACGCCCACCAAGCCTTGCTTGACGTTGCGTATCACTGCCATCGCCGGAGTCAAGGTGACTACTATGTCACCGAGTTCTGTGATGGTGTTGAGTCTCAGCACTATCTGTTCGAGAGCGAGCTTGGCCTGTGTGACCATCTTGTTCATCTTTCTGATCTCGGCCAGCTCATTCGCGAATACAGACGCGTGCTGCGTGTCGTGTTTCTGTAGAGAGCTTACGACCTTGTTGAAGATCGAGTTGTCTCTCTCTCTGAGTTTGGTTGATGTGGAGTCAAGTTTGGCGACTTGGACTTGGATTTGTCGGACTGCTAGATCGAGCCTCGGCTTCAGAGGTCCCGGATTCCTTACGGAGTCCTTGACCTTGCCGCCGAAACTCTGGTTGTTCTGCTTTTCCCATTTACCTGCGAACGCAGACATCGATAGCTTCGAATATCATGCGGGGCCAAATTCTCTATGTGGTGGAAAGTATAATTTAGTTCACAACAGCATTAAGAATTGTTCTTAGTGCTCCGCCTACCAACCGGAAGGCATTTGGAAGGTCCCATAGCTAGCCAAGATGCGCTTTCGAATCCTACCAATAGGGTCGCGGTCATTTCCGACGTCCACTCGAACCTCGAAGCGCTGCAGGAGGTGTTGCGCAGGACAGAGGGCCTGGGGGTATACTGTCTTGGTGACCTGGTAGGCTACGGCGCGAACCCCAATGAAGTGGTCGAGTTGCTCCGCGAAAGGAATGTGCTGGCTCTGATGGGGAACCATGACTACGCAGTCACGACCGGGGACACTGGGATGTTCAACGCCAGGGCCGCGATGGCGGCGAAGTGGACGGCGAAAGTGATGAATGACACGAGCCTCGCGTACCTCAGGTCTCTGCCGAGGGAGCGCAGTCTGCTGCTCGGAGGGGAGGAGGGATACTTTACCCACGGAAGCCCCGACGACACATTGTGGGAATACGTCGACCCGAGGACCCATTGGCAACTCTTCAGCCATTACTTGGAGAGACTACAGGTCAGGTTCATTGGCCTGGGGCATACGCACGTTCCCTTCGTGAGCAAGGAGGGAGGTGGGACGGTCTTCAACCCGGGCTCGGTTGGGCAACCAAGGGACGGCGACAACCGTGCTTCGTACGTAGTACTGAGCGTGGCAGAAGGGGCCGTCAAGGTCGACAACCTGCGCGTGGAATACGATTACAAGCTTGCTGCCTCAAAAATCAGGGCGGCCGGTCTGCCCGGGAAATTCGCGGATCGGCTTTACTCTGGGACATAACAGCCTAAGGAACCTGCCAAGTTCCTCCGAAATGACGTTCGCCATGTTATCGATTCATCCATCGAATTGAAACGGGGAGACCCCCTCTCCTAGTCGGGACTAGTCCTAAATCGCCCGAGAACTGGGCAAGTGTTTCCGTGAACCTCATGACAGACAGAGCATAGTTCCCAAGTTTCCATAACAAACCAAACAGACGGCCAGTTTATGTACGAATCCGACGTACTTCCTATAGTCAACCGGTCCTATGGCGATTACCCTATGCACTTCTCAATAGCTTTCGGGCGTCGGCCTCGTCTCTCAATTCAGACTCGTTACGCGTGCATTAACTGCGTCCAGTATTCCCCCCTATCGCAGCAGGTGAGCGTCAACGTCGGAAGGTTCTTGGCACGACGCAGAAAGGCCTGAAAAGTTGGAATTGGAACTGGCGCCTCGCAGATACGGTGGAGGCCATCTCGGCAGTGTTTGCACGGAGCCTCTTGGTTAAACACAAAGCGTAATTTCTGTGGTTTGCCTTTTTGACGATTCTGCATTTGCAGTATAGACTACAAATATGGAGGGCAGGCTCAGGTCTGACTTGACAGGAAAGTGTGAGGCGTGGACCAGAGGTGCACAGGTGCTCGGTTGCGACGTATCGAAATGACATGTCGCGGTCAGGATATTCGGACGGGCCAAGGGTCGAGCTGACAAACGCTTAAGTGAGTTTGAGTGAACCCTTATGGAGGCAGGGGAGAAGTGGAATTGAATTCAGGTGATTCACAAATTCCTCCGGTCAGATTCTCCCTCGAGTTCTACGTCCGCCAATAGGCAATTTTGTTGCCCTGTATCCCCAAGCTTTGCCTTGCTACCGCTCTTCCAATTGCGTTTTGAGTCTAGACTAGGACCTTGGGTCGAGCCTTCTTGAAAGAGGCCAATTCGAAGCGCAGCACTCGCTCCCAAGTCGCAAGACCAGCGAGACGAACTCGCATCAAAAGAGCACTCAGCGTTAACTACGATTGGAAAAAGATAGAGTCCACGGTCCGCAAGTTCTACGAGCGACCCGCGACCAGAAGAACCATCGCCCGCCGAGTGTCCCGAAGGAAACCGGTGGGCTACGTGGAGGGGCCCCCGACTCTCAACAATCAGCCCCATGTAGGCCACGTCAGAGGCAGGATGATGAAGGACCTGTGGTACAGGTTCAGCACCCTCGAGGGAGAGAACATCGTGTTCCGGGGAGGGTGGGACACACAGGGGCTCCCTGTCGAGTTGCAGGCCGAGAAGGAAATGGGCCTCTCCGGGAACAAGTGGGAAGACCTGAAGCAGGTCGGGGTTGAGAAGCTCGTGGAGGGGTGCAAGAGGCTCATCGAGAAGTACAAGCGCGACTGGGTCGAGGCCGACAGGCTCCTTGGTCTGATGATCGACCACGAGAAGGCCTACATGACATACAGGGACCCTTACATCGAGCGGGAATGGAAGTACCTCGAGACGGCGTGGGACAGCGGGCTCATGGGCGAAGGCTTCAAGGTGGTCCCGTACTGCCCGAGCTGCCAGACGGCGCTGAGCGCGGGAGAGGTTGCTCTGGGTGGATACGAACAGCTGGAAGACCCCAGCCTGTACTACAAAGCAAGGATGGCGGACGGGGCGTTCCTGGTGCTTTGGACCACGATGCCCTTTACGGTGGTCACCGACGAACTGGTTGGCGTCAAGCCCGACTCTGACTACGAGTACGTGAAGGTGGGGGAGGAGACCTGGCTCGTCTGTTCGGAGAGAAAGGAGGCCATCTCCAAAGAGCTAGGGGTCGAATTCGGGCAGACACTGAGAGTTGCGAAGGGGAAAGAACTTGAAGGAGTTGGATACCAGCACCCTCTCCTAGATCTGATACCAGGGCAGCGGAGAGAAGACCTGCGGGAGAAGGCCCACAGGGTCGTCGCAGAGGAATTCGTCGACGTCACAACGGGAAGCGGGTTGGTGCACATGTCCCCAGCCAACGGTGAGGAGGATTTCGCGGTAGCGCAGCGCAGGGGCATTCCTGTGTTCTCTCCCTTCGACGACCAAGTGAAGTTCACGGCTGAAGCGGGACGGTTCGCGGGGCTATTCGCACGGGATGCCGACGAAAAAGTCGTCATGGCGTTAGGCGAAAGGGGTGCGCTTCTGAAGGCGGGCAAGATCACACATGAATACCCGGTTTGTTGGCGCTCTGGGCACAGGCTTGTGTGGCTCGCCAGGCGCGAGTACTTCTACTGGGTCGATAGGATAAGGGACAAGCTGCTCAAGGCGGCGGAGAATGTCGAGTACTTCTTCGACGGCGCCCGAAACAGGTTCCTGTCGTCGATTGCGGAATCTCCCCCTTGGTGCATCACCCGAGAGAGGGTGTGGGGGGCACCACTTCCAATCTGGGTCTGCCAGGAGTGCGGTGAAAAGGTCGGGGCATTTTCGCGAGATAGGATCCTAGAACTTGCTACTGACCTCCCGGACGGCCCCGGCTTCGAATTGCATCGACCCTGGGTTGACAGGGTGGTCCTGAAGTGCCCGAAGTGCGGTGGCAAGGCCTTGCGGGAGCCCTTCGTCCTGGACACGTGGCACAACAGCGGCTCCTCACCTTTCGCGTCTTTCACCGACACCGAATACAGGAAGCTGGTCCCAGTCGAGTTCCTCACCGAGGGAATAGACCAGACAAGAGGGTGGGCGTACACGCTCCTTGTGCTCAACGTGATCATGACGGGGAAACCCCAGGCGCCCTACAGGGCCTTCCTGTTCCAAGGGCACGTCCTCGACGGGCAGGGGAAGAAGATGAGCAAGAGCCTTGGCAACGTGCTTCAGGGCCTCGACTTGCTTCGAAACTACTCGGTGGACGTCTCCAGGTTCTATGTAACCGGGAAAGGCTCGCCCGACGATGCGGTCAGCCTGGATCTGAAAGAGATGGGAGGAAGGTCCTATCAGGTCATGAACACGCTGTACCACCTTCACGTCTACCTGTCACAGAACGGGCGCGTCGATGGGTACGACCCTGGGAAAAACGCCCTGGCCTGGGCTTCCAAGAGACGGCTGCTCACGCTGGTCGACAGGTGGCTCCTATCCAAGCTGGAATCGTGCAGGTCGAAGGTCCGCACGGCTTACAGGGAGGGAAGGTACAACGAGGCCGCCAAAACCCTCGACGAGCTCATAATCTCACAGGTCAGCCAGACCTACGTGAGGCTCGTGAGAAACGAGCTCTGGAAGGACGACCCCGCAGAGAGGGGAAGGCGTCTGGCCATCTACGCAGTGCTGGGGCACGTCATGAGGTCGGCAGACGAGCTCCTTCATCCGATCGCGCCGTTCGTGACGGAGTTCCTGTATCAAGAGGTCTTCGCTGCCCGGAGGTGGCAGGTGCCACTGCTAGGAGTGGGTTATGGCCCGGAGGCGGGGTCAAGGGCTGGCGGAAGAGCTGAGAAGACTGTGGACTTCGCTCTGAAGGTCGAGGAAGCGTGTAATTCTGCCAGGGAGCGGGCCAAGCTGAAGCGGCGGTGGCCCCTGGGGTCACTCCAGGTCCTTGTGCCCGCTGGCTCGGCAAGGCTCGCTGGCGGCGCGAGAGCGACAATCGCCTCTCTCTGCAACGTGAAGACGGTGACGGTGACGGAATCGACGTCACAGTTTCCCGCCAGATTCTCTCTGAGACCCAACGGGGCGCGGGTCGGGGCTCTCTTCAAGGAGAAGACAAGAGAGGTCCTCGCCCTGGCGAGTCCGCTGGACGGGGCCATCGCAGTCGCCGCCTACCAGTCTGGAAGGCCAATAAGAGTAAAGACTCAGTCGGGGGAGGTCGAGGTCCCGCTAGCAGCCTACCAGCTCGAGACCTCGGCCAAAGAAGGGTATGAAGCGGGGGAGAAGGGAGGCGTCTTCGTCGCGATATACAGGGAGAGGGACGACAAGCTAGTCGCCGAGGGGTTGGTGAGGGACATATCGAGGAGACTCCAAGCCCTCAGAAAGGAGAGGGGGTTCGTTCCGACCGCAATGTTGGGTTCGGCCGCAGTCGCCGGCCTCGAGGAGGAGGACCTGGCTCTTCTCGAGCGCATGATTAAGGAGATAGCGTTCCTGGTGAGGGTCAAGAAGGTGGAACTGATGAGGGATCGCTCGGAGGGAAGGAAGTGGTCTGAGGGAGACCTCGACGGGAAGCCTGTCTTCCTGGACGTGGGCTAGACTAGATGAGTCTACACGCCACTTCGAAGAGAAGTGCAGCCATGCCGAAATCAAGTGACCGACCGATTCCCTGTCGGTCTGATTGAACCCGGAAGACCTGCCGAGAGCATACCTCTCCAAGAAGGCCAAACGATAACCCAGCCAAGAAACCCATGAATGTGTCAGGTCAATCGAACCCCCCCGGGTTAGTGGCGGGGTTATTTGTCACCAAAGGTCCATTTCTTGTTGAAGAAGAAGTTTGAGGCAAGTGCAGCCAGAATCGCGAGGGCGAGAGCCCAGGGAACAGAGATCCCTCCGACGGTGATGAAGTCAGGCACGCCGAGCCACCTAGTAAGCACGTAGAAGATGACGGTTTGGACGCCAGCGCCGAATCCTCCGACTATGCAGTACTTGATGAACTGGGGGATCTTCACTGCCTCCCGCGCGCCCGCGCGTCCTATTTAATCAGGGCTTAGTCAGCCGCCCTTCACATAGTCCGTGAGCGACGACTGTTGTGCTGAAAGGGTTCTGGCAGAGAATCCCATCCGCCGTAGGTCTCGCGCGAACTCTGATGCAAACCCGTGCGTGGTATATACGGTCTCAGGGGCAACGGCCTCCACGAGTCTGATGAGCTCGGGGTAGTCGCAATGGTCGCTCAGAGGGAAGGAATAATCGGCTCCCAGAGAGCGGCTGTACCCTCCCCCGATTGCCCAACCGCTGAACGCAACCAAGATTGCCCCATGCTTCTTCCTGAGGTGCGCCATTAAACGGCTCCTGCCGGTCGACATCGGGGCGACCATCACCCAAGGCCCTGCGGGAAGCGAGTCGGCGTCATGCATGGGGTTGAACTTGCGCCCGGCCTTCAGCGGGACGCCGTAGTCGACGTGCACTTTGTTCATTGCCGCCACGCTCTCGTGGAAGTAGAGAGGTTCCCAGCTGGAGAAGTAGTAGGCCAGGAGCTGCGCCTTGCCGAGTGGATACCCCATGAGTACGACCGGCAGTCCGCGGTCGAACGCCGACCCTATCACCCCGTTCACTTCACGGACCAGCTTTGCGGTTTGAGGGAATACGTACTCCGGGCTACCGTAGGTCGTCTCCATTATCAGGATCCTCGCCCTTCGGGTTCTGCATCTGCCGAGAAAGGCCCTATCCCTGCCCGAGGCGTCCCCGGTGTAGTAAACCTCGTCGGCGATCTTGATGGCGCGTGAACCGAGTATGTGGCCAGAGTCCAGGAGTTCGACCCCCTCAAGCTCGTCGATGGTTCGCCCTAAGTCGTAGCCGCGGGCCCTAGCTAGGTCGGTCGTCTCCTTCGACGCGATTACCTTCTCGCTCCTGCCCGGGCTGTGCATGTGGTCCAAGTGGGCATGGGAGACAAAGGCGTAGTCCGCGCGGACCGCCCCCTTTGGGTCCAAGACGAACCTGGTCTCCCCGGCTTCGACTTGAATCCCACCGTTCGACGAGACCCTCGCGCCACCCAAGTCTGCCGCCGAAAAGCGCATTCGATTATTAAGCTGTCGAGACCCTGAAGACCTTCCATTCCCCTGGGCCCAAGGCGGCATCGAAAGTCATCGTTTGAAACACGCGCAGACTGGAGACTTTGGCCCATGACCCGTTTGTCCGGTCGTACTCCTCCAGGGGGGTGCTGAGGCGCTTAGAGAGCTCCGCGGCTCTCGGGGCGAAGCTGACCGAGGACCTCGCCGGTGCGGCTGACGAGTTGCCGATGCAGATCACCTGCCCGGGACCGTGAAGCGAGACCGCGTGCAACCCCCTGATAGGCAGATCCAGGAGCTCGGCCTTTGCGAACCTCTCTCCCTGCCTGACCTCTAGGCGGGAACCGGAGGCAAAGGCGTACGACTTCCCGCCCCCTCTCCCGACGAAGACTGTGATTGGTTCGCCGGCCCACACTTCTGAAGCGAGCACCCACTTCAGACTCGACGAGTTGGAAGGCGAGATAGAGACCGTGCCGGGTCCGAATTCGAAGCCCAATTCGCCTTCCAGGAGCCCTTCGACGAGCCTTGCAGCTGCGACCGGGTCGCTTCGCTCCCCGTGGAATTCCCGGCCCTCTACATCGACCCAGAAGGGGAATTCACCTGGTGATCCCCCTAGCTTCACGGATTCCTCGACGGCTAGCTTTGCCACCTTCTCAAGCGACAGGCTACCAATCCCGGCGAGGCCGACCCTGTAACAGACGAGAGCATGGGCGAGAGCGGCGCGGGTCCAGAACCCGCCGAGCTGCCCTTGCCCGTAGCTGGGGTTGAAGTAGAGCCTGTTGGAGTTAGGGACTGTCCTCGGCCCGTACGGGGTCTCGAAGTCTTTCTCCAAGAGCCTATGGGTTGCGGCCTGTTCGGCCGAGGCCAGGAACCCGTGCCTGTAGGTTGCCACGGCCATGTCGATGGTCTCGTCAGACCGGAGCCTCCCCGACGAGTCGAGACAGAGCGAGAGAAAGCCGCGCTCGTCGACCAATCTCTTCCTAACCATCTCGGCAAGCATCTCAGCCCTTTCGCGGAATTTCCCCGCGTCCTCTGTCTTCGCGACTTGGCGGGCGACCTGGGCCGCTCCCGCAAGTCCACCCACTGCGCCTAGAGTGACCTCCGGTATCTCGCCGGCAGGATACCCGCGTCCCAGCGACCTTCGCCAGCCTTGCGGGAGGGCGGGATCGGTCTTGAGCGAGTACTCTTTCGAGGCGGCCATGAGAAAGGAGGCGAGTTTCTTCACGAGTGGGTACAGGGACCTTGACACCTTTTTGTCCCGCGCCATGAGCAGGTACGCTGAAACGGCCTTGAGCAGCACCGCCGATTCGAGGACCCCGGGTTCCCTTTGGTCCGACGAGTGGGGCACAGCGCCGTCTTTCCGAAGGAGGCGCCTTGCATTCTCAATTATTGAGGCGGCACCCTCCTTGTCGACGAACGAGATAGCTTTCAGAGACTCGAACAGGTCCAGCCCCTCGCTCTCGTACCTTGCGCTGTCAAGGGAGGTGGTAGCCCAGGCTGCAGCCTCGGTCAGCGATGAACTTGATGCGGCGATCAGCATGCCCTCTCTTCGTGGAGGCTTCCAGTCCCCTTGGAGGCGGCCGAAGTCTGTGAGTGCCTCCTCGAGCTTAGCCGGGTTGTAGATCGAAACGAACGTGACATCCTTCGTCTCGGATGGGGCGAGGTCCAGCTCGTGGAGGGTGACGATGATCACTTGTCCCGACATGCCTGCCGTAGAGTCGCCGAGCTCGCCTGCGTTGACCAGGTCGCGAACCCGGGTCCTGTCTGTCGTCATGAAGAGCTTCTTCGGGGAGGGGAGTGAACCCACGACCCGCGCGCTCTGGAGGTCCGAGATTTCATCCATCGCCACGTGGCTCCCCCTGTTGAATGCGTTGACCCCTAGAGCCCCCCACTTCATCGTGACCTCGCCGAGCTGGGAGGCGGTGGGGTCCAAGACGTCTATCAGCCTGAGCGTAAGCTGGGTAGTCCCTGCGTTCCTCAGTTTCACCTTCCTCAGATAACCAGAGGAGGCCCCCCGAAAGAACTCGACAGACTGCGCGACCTCGAGTGCGTCGAAGATCCTACCCGACAGCTGGGCCTGCCTGGGGGAGACCCGTATCGCCCAGTCGGGCCTCTGCCCCTGGACTACGACCCCCGCCTGAACCTTGTAGATCGAGAGCCGCTCGAACCCGAAGACTGCCCTGCGCTCCCGGAGGGAGTCGAACGACCTCAGTGAGCCGTCGGGGTCAAGAAGAAGCCTGTAGTCGCGCATCCGCAGGGCCAGGGGTCTCCTGACTGCCGAGGCGCGGAGCCCCGGTGTCCTGACCGGAAGCGCCTCGACAGTGGCGCCCATGGTTCGAAAGCGGGCGCAGTAAGCATAATATCAAGATAAAGGGCTGTACGCGACAAATGGGAGAAGAAGATTTCACCACAAGAACAGGTATCCACAGGTCAAGGCAGAGAACGACCTTCTCAGCCAAGATTTAGCAACCCGAACATACTGGGCAGACCTGACAAAGCAAGACAAGGCGGTCAGTCAACAATAAAAGTCAATGATCTTGACCGCCACCCGAAGACTCCCAGCAAGGCTCGGACGACCTGTTTCAAATATGGGACCTTTAGCCGGCTGCAGCTCGCTTCCACTTCGTCCCTGAGGGAGTGTCCTCGACCACTATCCCCCGGGCGAGCAGCACCTTTCGGATCCTGTCAGATTCCGCGTAGTCGTGACTCTTCCTCGCTGCGTCCCTTCGTTCGACCAGCTCCGCAAGATCGGAGGGGAGCGCATCCTTTTCGAACTTGAAGACGCCCAGCACCGAATTGATCCTCCGCAGGGCATCCATGAGAGAAGAGGCAGCGGCGCCTCCCAAGTCACCGGCGTCGATGAGCGTGTTGGCCCTCTTGATGAACGTGTAGATGGAAGCCATGGCCTCAGGCGTGTTCAGGTCGTCGTCCAGCGCAGCCTCGAAAGTCGAAAGCAGTTCATGGGAGAGGTCACCCTTGGAAGCGGACCCAGCGGGCACCGACGTCAGCCTTTCCACGAAGTCTTGGAGGCGCTGCCTCTGCGACCGCGCCTGCTCAAGGGCGCCCTCGGTCAGGTCGATTCCGTCCCTATACCTGGCAGAGAAGAAGAAAAGGCGAATAGTGAGCGGGTCCCACCCCTGGCTAAAGAGGTCGCGGAGGTAGACCACGTTCCCGACAGTCTTGTGCATCTCTTCGCCCTTCATCGTGAGGAAACCCGAGTGCAGCCAGTAGTTGACGAACTTCTTTCCGGTAGCCGCCTCCGACTGGGCAATCTCGTTCTCGTGGTGCGGGAACTTGTTGTCCAACCCGCCGGCGTGGATGTCGAAAGATTCGCCGAGGTACTTCATCGACATCGCGGAGCACTCCAGGTGCCACCCCGGGCGCCCCTTGCCTAGCTCGTTCTCCCAGAACACGTCGGCGTCGTCGGGGTCCCACGACTTCCAGAGGGCGAAATCGACGGCCTCCAACTTCTCCTCGTAATGGTCCTTGGAAACCCTGGTGCCCTTCTTCGCGGCCTCCAGCTTCACGCCCGAAAGGGCCCCGTAGTTTTTGAACCTCGATACGTCGAAGTAGACGGACCCGTCCGGCGCGGCGTACGCGTAGCCCTTGTCCTGCAGGGCCTTGACCAACGCGACCATCACTTCGATGTGCTCCGTAGCCCTAGGATAGAGGTCCGCCCTCTCGATCCCGAGCGAGTCGAGGTCATCCATGAAGGCTGCTTCGTAGAACGAGGTCAGCTCCCTGAGTGTCTTGCCGGAATCCCTCAGGCCCTTGATTATCTTGTCCTCGACGTCGGTGATGTTCATCACCTGGGTGACCTTGTAACCCTTGAATTTCAGGTACCTCCTCAGAAGGTCCTCGAACGCGAACGTCCTGAGGTTCCCCACGTGCGCGTAGTTCCACACCGTCGGACCGCAAGTGTACATCCTAACCTCCCCTGCGACGATCGGCTTGAACTCCTGCACGGTCCTCCCCATGCTGTTGTAGAATCTCAGCAATTCTGACGCTATCCCTAGAACGGCGGGAAAATAAAAGGAGCGGGAGATTGTGGCTATTTCGTAAGCTTGCCTATTCTGAAGATTGGCTTGCCACAGGAGGCACAAGTGCCTTTGATGGCCGGCCTGCCATTCTTCAGTTTGATTTGCTTAGGAGCCTTAATCTCCCTGTTTTTCTTCTTCTCGTATACGCAGTATCCAGTGACCAACTGCGAGTTTCCTCGCGCCCGATTCGCCCGAATTGATATATAAACCCACCAATCGCGGCTCGAAATGGGGTTTTTTCACCCAGAGCGGCGTTTGCGCAAGGTGAGAGCCTCCCGGAAGTTTCCAGAAACGCCAGCGATTGATTCAGACTACCGTCTCCGAATCGTCTTTTTTGGAAACCAAGCAAGTTCGACGGCGAGTCCCCGGAGGCGCGGCGCTCAGCTCCGCACCGATTTGAGCCCTCGGGGCAAGAATCCTGCCGTGACGCGCCAGAACGACAGGAATCCAATTCCGAAGGAAGGAAGTGATTGTGCCGATTCGATTAAAGACAGACGAAGTGTGGGTTGCGAGCCTTCCGTTGTTTGATTCCAAACGCGAATTCAACGCGGTAGCCTCGCTGGTTGCCGCCCGGATCGTCTACGCCATCAACTGGCTCAACGTCGGGGCCATCTTCGTCCTGATGGGCCCCGACCTGGGGGCAGGCGTCGGCGGGCTCGGGTCTGTGACCTCCTCGTTCTACATCGGTATCGGCCTCGCGCAGATTCCGGGCGGGCTCCTCGCTGCTAGGTGGGGGCCGAAGAGGGTCGTAGTTGTCGGGATCTTCGTATCGTCCCTTGCGGCATTGGCGACCTCTGTATGCTCCACTGTCACCGAAATCGCGGCTCTCAGGTTCGTTGTCGGCGTGGGGATGGCACTTGTCTTCGCGCCCGGGGTCGTCATGGTGGCTCGGCTTTTCAGAGGCGGCAGATCTGGGATGGGGGTAGGCCTCTTCAACTCTGCCTACAACGTCGGCGGCCTCGTCGGGCTCCTGGGCTGGATCGTCATCGCCACGGCTACGGGCTGGCGCCCAAGCCTTGCCCTCGGAGGAGGACTGGGAATCCTGACCGGGGCGTTGGTCCTCGTCTACGTTCCGCAGGACGAGGGGAGGGCCGACTTTGCAGTGGGGAAGGACGTGCTAGCAAGCATTCTCAGGGACAGACAGCTGATCCTCCTTGGCCTGGGCACGCTCGGCTTGGCGGTCGGAAACGTGGTCATCGGGACGTTCATGGGCTATTACCTAGTCCACGCATACGGTCTGTCTCCTTCGACGGCTGAAGCTGCGGCCAGCGCGGTAGTAGCAATCCCGATATTCACTTCCTTGATCGGCGGGAGGTACTACGACAAGACCACGCGTCCGAGGTTGATGATCACTGCCTCCCTTGCGGTGAGCACTGTGGCTTTGCTGGTCTGCGCCTTCCCTAGCCCACTTGCGGCGCTGGCGTGCGCGGTGACCGGCGGCGTGGCGGCGGGGTTCGGGTACACTGCCGCGTTCGCGGGCGCGAAAGACCTCAACAAGGCGGAACGAGAGTACGACGGGCTGGCCGTCGCCTGGGTCAACTGCATTTCACTGTCGGGGTCCTTCTGGCCGCCCCTTCTGTATTCGTATCTCGCCGAGTCGTCCGGATACTCATCGGCATGGCTGGGGTCGGCGGCAGTGAGCGCCATCCTAGTGGTCCCGTTGTTGCTGATGGAAGAGGGGTTCGGCCGCGAGACTACAGCGGAGTCGCGATTATCTCGTCGCCCTTCTTCACGCTGACCTCGAGCCCGGCAACTCCGATCTCCTTGATCTCCGGGACCGGAATCCCGAGCTCCTCTATCTTAGACCTGTGACGGGTTATGGCGCGCATCCAGGCATCGCTCCGTTCCTCCACCTTCGGGACGCCCAGACCTGACTTCGCCGCCAAGTCTTCGAGCTTCTGGTCGTACTCGAAGAAATCAGCAGGAAGCTTCCAGAAGTCGTTCATCGGCTTGAATAGGAGCGGAGAGAGGTAGATGAACCCGTGCTTGAGCTGCCGGGAGATCATCACCTTCTGGTCGTCTGTCATCTTCTCGGCGAGCCGCTCGAGCATCGTCAATGTCCCGGTGAGGTGCCTAGACTCGTCCCTCGTTATGTTCCTGAAGGCCGAGGCGTACACCTTGTTTGTCGAGCGTTCCCCGACCTCCTTGAAGATGAGCTGGGCCCCTATCTCGGCGAAGAAGAAGCTCGAGAAGATCAGCTCGAGGGGGTACTTCCCCCAGGCCTGGTTGAAGGCGCTCCAGTACCTCTTCCCGTTGTCGTAGAGGGC
>Ga0187803_10000629_pt1 | contig 13977 bp, 9 predicted proteins | sample NC_wetland_sal_i_2_FD_132425 | JGI IMG/M metagenome (GOLD analysis project Ga0187803, IMG submission 132425) | Wetland sediment microbial communities from Neuse River Estuary, North Carolina, USA - Control_3 | ecosystem: Environmental > Aquatic > Freshwater > Wetlands > Sediment | place: USA...
CTTCTCGGTGGAAGCTGTGACCTCGCCCGGATCGAGCAATGGCAGTGTTCCGGGCTCCGGCTCGGGCAATGCCACGCCAGTTTCCGGCGCCACATGCAGCAGGGTTAGACGAGCCCGATTCTCCTCGGCCAAGGATATGGCGTAGGGCAGACCGTGCACCGACTCGGGCCCGAAGTCGGTGGCATACAGGATGTGCCGCAGTTTGCCATCGGCAGGCCAGCGGGTAGCATGCGGACCCACGGTGAGCACGGGGCACTCCGCATTGCGAAAGACCTCTTCGGCCACCGAGCCCAGCAGCAGCTTTTGCAGTCCCTTGCGGCCGCAGGTGCCAATGACGATGAGATCGATCTCATACTTCCGGACCAACTTCGAGAGCACTTCCGCAACTTCGCCCTCCTCGATCAGTTCCTTGTGTCGAATGCCCTTGAACGACTCGGTGCGCACCAGCGCAGCCAGCTGTTGTTCGGCCAACAACCTGATTTGCTCCGGATCGGGCTGCGCCGCTTCGACAAACGGCAGGTGCGGCAGCACGTTCACCGAGTACACCCCGGCATCGTAGCCATGAGCCAGGTTGAGGGCATAAGACAGAGCTGATTGCGCCGATCGCGTGAAGTCCGTGGCGAACAGGATGTTTTGCAGTTTAATGCGGGTTGGAGCAGTTACGGTTGGCATGACAAACCTCCTTTTGAAGCCGGAGGCACGAATGCCGGCCATGGTTCTGTCAGACGCCGTGGTCTCCCGGCTTCGATGTTGCCTGCAGACATTCGGAGTGTGGGTACTCCTTCTTGCCTGAGGCCGGGGAGAAACATCACGTGACACCCCGATAGCCGAGAGTCACTCTGCCAGTTCCTCTTGCATTTCTTGTGTGACCGCAGAATTGAATTCCGCCACCGGCGTGTGCGGCGTGACATACTCCGTCTGGCACGCTGTGCAGCGCACGCCCGTGTCGTAGATTTCCCAGGTTCGATTACCGCAGCTGCAGGTGTATAGGTCAGCCATAAAATACCTCCTCCAGAATGTGACGCCCTTCACCACTATCGAAGCAGACCAATCTGCTCACGATGGATGACGGGTAAACGGATGGGTACCTTGAGCGCCATACCTCTCCCCTCTGAGGTGGAACTCGCGAATAGGCTGATGGTGGGGGGGCCGCAGAACATTGCGGCCAATGCAGGGGTGTCTTTTCGCCGCTGCAGCGTTCAGGGGGAACAGTGTCTTCTCGCTGCTCTCTCGCTACCGATTATACTCATTTCCAGTTCCGATACGGTGATACAGGTCACTGCACCGTGTGAGGATGCGATTTCACGGCGAGTCCGCTCTGAAATGCTTCTGCCTTTTCTGCTAGTTCTCCCCGGCAACGTTCCTCTCGACAGTTTTCGAGGGAAGCAATCGAGAGCCCCGACCGGGGCGGAACCCGCGGTCACCTAAAGGGCCGAGCTTCCCGCAACTTGTCCCTTGCGGATGGAATTATTGCGCAGCACAATGGTCCTGTATCTCGCGGGCAAATACGACGAGGCGATGCAGATCGGCGATTTCAAGGCTGAGTTTGCGCGCCGATTCAAGGAGGATCTGCTGCGCAGACGTAGGCGCACGCATAAGCATTCGCTCCGGCCAGGCTCTCAAACAGGCGTTCTTGGAGAGAGGGCCGGAAGATTGTTTGGAGCAGATGACGATGCTGCCGTTCAAGATCGTGTGCGGCCACGATTTCTATCTGCCCATCGGGAGCCATGTTTTCCCCTGGCAGAAATACCGACTGATTTGCAGTCGTTTGCTCGAAACGCGGATGGCCGGCCCCGATGACTTCATCGAGCCGAGGTCGGCGGCCGATGAGGACGTCCTGCTCGTGCATAGCCTGGAGTACGTGACCAAGCTGCACACCGGAACGCTCTCCGCGCGCGAAGCGTTGCAGCTTGAAATCCCCTACTCACGGGAACTCGTTGAAGCCTTCTGGCTGTGCGCGGGCGGTACAACTCTGGCCACCGATTGCGCGCTACGCGACGGGGTTGGAATTAATATCGGGGGCGGCTTTCATCACGCCTTCTCCGATCATGGCGAGGGCTTTTGCGTGATCAATGACGTTGCTATCGCCATTCGTCGCATGCAGAAGGACGGCAAGATCAAGACCGCCCTCATCGTCGACTGTGACGTCCACCAGGGCAACGGCAATGCTGCTATTTTTGGCACGGTGCGAATGCCAACCGAGGCTTTACCAACATCACATTTGCCTTGCATCCGCGAGTCGCCCGCGCGCGACGTGTTCACGATTTCTATCCACCAGGAGAACAACTATCCTGCCCGGAAACCGTTTTCCTCCGTCGACGTGAACCTCCCCGACGGCCTCGGCGATGACCAGTACCTTGCTCTTCTGGACAGTGCTCTCTGCTCTGGATTGCAGCGCTTCCAGCCCGACTTGATGTGCTACATCGCTGGCGCTGATCCATACAGGGAGGACCGGCTTGGCGGACTGGCACTGACCATCGAAGGTCTGAAGCGACGCGATGAAATGGTCTTCAAAATGGCCAAGGCGCGCGGAATTCCGATCATGGTCACGCTGGGAGGGGGCTACGCTTTCGACGTGCTCGACACCGTTACCATACACTGCAACACCGTGGTCGCGGCGAAAGAGATCTTCAGCTCAGTAGACTAAGAAATTGCTCGATGTAGAGCACCGGATTCACAAAATGCTCCTGCTGGAGCAGGCGGAAACGCCCCTCGGCGCATACCCTCCGTCCGGCCCGGACAAGGTCGAGATGAACGCCCGACGGACAGCCTTGCGCTTTCGCTCAGAGTGTTGTACCCGGCGGTCATAAGCTGCAGTGACGGGCATCACGCCCCGCTGCCATGAACGGTGCTAGCATTTCGGTGTCTCAATGGGAGGCGAAGAAGTAGCCGAGATTGCGGTTGATCCGCCTCATTGATGGCGAGGAGGTGGGACGATGTCCACGCTTACTTTTGCAAATGAAACCTATGCGGTCGATTCTGACGAATATCTTTCGGACTTTAATACTTGGGATGAGAATTTCGCGCGGGCCATGGCGCCGAAAGTTGGAATCATCAGCGGCCTGAACGAAGATCACTGGAGGATCATCTACTTTATTCGCGACTGTTACAAGAAAACGGGGAAGTGCCCGCTGGTCTTTGAGACCGCACACGTGAACCGTTTGCACCTGCAGGAACTCAAGAATCTGTTCCCGGCAGGCTATCTGCGCGGCGCCTGCAAGCTTGCGGGTATCACTTACCAGGAAGGCTACCTGGACCAGTCCTGGGCCGAAGGCTTCGCCGAACAGGTTACCGCGAGTGAAAAAGGGAAAACGTACGCGATCAACGTTCACGGTTTTCTGATTAATCCTTTCCAATGGGACAAGCGATATGCCCTGTATCGGGCTTGGGAGATGAAGATGCCCAAGCTCACCGAGAAACATTGGCAGATCATCGAGTTCCTGCGAGAGAGGTTTGTAAAAGACAACATCGTGCCGACCGTGTATGAAGCCTGCGCGGTGAACAACATAGGCCTCGATGAGCTGCAGAGGTTGTTTCCCGACGGATATCAGCGGGGTGCGGTCAAGATTGCCGGGCTGAGGGTGAGATAGCGGACCGCTGATGGTCCTGGTTTTTGAAAATTCTCATGGTGACACGCAAAGTTCCTGTAACGGCTCTGTCCTCGTCGGAAGTGATTGTCAGAACGGGATTTCCGCTTAGTAATAATTGACTGTTGATGTTTTCTTTTTTTTCAAAATCCAGAAGGCGAGAATCCGTCGCCGCCTTCGCGAACATCCTTTGGGTTGAACAGCTTAAACCACCGGCCCGCACCGTGCCCGATTCAGAGCGCAGCGGCGAATCCAGAAACCGCCCGCTGGAAGGTCTGGCTTGTGGGGCTGATTGGCTGAGGGCGAACAATCACGGTTGCACCAGTAATTCTCAATGAGTGCTAACGTGATTGCGCCAACCCTCGGGATTAGTCGAATGACGGCGGCAAGCCGAGAAGACTGGACTCACATCTCTGCGGTGGGTGAGACTCGGGCTTTGCGGAATTTCGAGGGAACGGGAGGGAGGATTCAAAATCTGCCGGTACTTGGGTACGGGCACTCAGCATCTCTCCCTCAGCGGCGACTTCCTTTGCAAAAGGGTTCGGACGTGCCGGGCACGTCAATTTCCGCACTGTAGTCAAGCGAAGCCACTCAAATATGAACCGCGAGCACTGGACAAGACCCTAGCTGTATTACTCGCTGCGTTGTGGAACCAAAGATTGCTGTGTCCAACGCACCGCGACCACGCACTCCCATGATCACCAGGTCGGCTTGTGCTTCAAGGGCGAGCTGAATGATCTGCTGGTATGGCTTGCCGATTCGTACTATTACCTTGACGGTGCATCCCTCGCGCGTTTTGGGCGCAATGGATTCCTTCAGCTGCTTTGCCACTTTCTCAGTTGTGCTTTCAAGGTCTGCCGACCTCGGGACATCTTCCAGTACGTGCAGCAGCATAAGTTCCGCGCCATACTCCTTGGCCATCGATACCGCATACTCTGAGGCGCGATGAGCATGGTCTGAGAAATCCGCACAAAGAAGCATCTTTCTTAAGTGGACTGGCTCTGGATCATGCACGGAGCTTATGAGATGGTGTGCGGGCTTTCGTACCGCTAAGACCGGACACGGCGCCCGTCGCAGTACCCTATGTGTCACGGATCCCACCATCAGCCGATCAATTCCCCGCAACCCGTGAGTTCCCATCACGATCAGGTTCACTGCGCGCGTTTTGGCCAGGGAGAGGATCAGATCCGTTACCGAGCCGTCCTGCACGAAGCATTGGGGTCGAATCTTGGTCGGCGCGTGGCGTTTCGCAAATTGCTGAAGCTTCTCCTCGGCGTCGGCGCGGATTCGCTGACAGCCCTTTTCATAATAATCTGTCTCACCGCCATAAGCTGCGAAACTGCTCGAAAGAGGGTACAAAACGTGCTGCAAGAACAACTTCGCTTTGTAGTGCCATGCTAGCGACAGCGCGTACTCGTACGCGTTGACTGAAAAGTCTGAAAAATCGACGGGGCAAAGAATAGATTCAATTTGCGGCATACGGGCACCTCGAATGATTTCGTCAGTTTCAAAAGTGGTTGTCGTCCTTCTTTGATCCGCGCCAGCATACGGCTCATGTGCGGTGTCGTGATGAGCCAAAGTGGGCCGGGTACGCCAGCTCACTTCTCAATGAGACACTACTCACCCAGGAGTTCGGCTCCCTCTGGCTTGTCCTTGTCCTCTCCGTAGATCGTAGATCTCGATGTTCCTGCAGTCGTACATCCCGAAGTTCTTGGGGAATTCGACCATTACGTAGCCGCCACTCTTCAACGTCTTGCAGGTCGATGCACCCTGATTGCACTGCAATTCCAGCGGCTTCCCGTCTTTCAGAATGTCGACAATCACAACCCCGGTGACGACCTCCGAGCCTTTCACTTTTACCGGAGTCCGCTTCTGTGCAAACACCTGTTCCGTACCGACGATCACAAGAAGCGCGGTTACAGCGGCTAACAGAATAACGGTCGTTTTCATACGCGCCCCCAGAACTAGGAAAGCTCTTCCAGGCTCTCCCAAGCTCACTTTAATTGTCGGACGGGAACCGTGCTTTTGTCTGTGATCTCTAATGAACCTCAACGACTTAGCATCCAAGTTCGCCGCAGAACGCCGCAAAAACACGTCCACAGTGCGTTCTACCGCTGCTCTTTGATCTTGCGAAACGACGTGCGCGTAGCGCGCCAGCATTCGCAAGTCGGCGTGACCTAGCTGCTGCTGCACAACACGGGCGTTCGCGCCTCCCTGCATCAGTGCGGTGCCCAGGCCATGCCGGAAGGCATGGAAGCCGCCGCGGGCGATCCCCAGCCGCTCGCGTATCGGGTGCAGGATGTCCCGGCGCACGTAGCAACTGGTGATGGGCTGTCCCTTCGCGGGATACCGGCTCCGGTGGAAGCCCAATGCGTTTGGGTCACTGAAATTAGGACACTACCCTACAAGACTACCGGCTGGACGCATCTAAACTTTGTGATGTATAGTCTCATTAAAGTATGGCAATGTGGTTCAGAACCAAACTGCTGCGGCATAGTTGTCCCAAGCTCTGGCGGGTGGCTGTGGCAGCTCTGATCCTCGTCGCTCTGACTGGAAGTCTGGCAACGAGAATTTTCCACGATACCATCCACCACGGCCAGTCTGTGGAGTCCGGTGCGACGCAAGCCATGCGGCAGCACATGGACCGAGACGCGGCAGCGTGGGTTCGTCCTGCACCGGTGCTGTCGTTTCTGCACGTACCCAGGTTCTATTTTCACGTCGTACCCGCTGACCGGCCTTTCCCCAATCTGCTTTTGGAAAACAGTCTCTATAAGCGGCCACCTCCGGCCTGCTGATCCTTTCCTCTACAGGTACTCGAATTCAAGCTCAGTGGTTCAAGTGAGCGGCTGCCGCTGATTAAGACCTTCATTCAGCCGGAGCGAATTCGGCGGGCCATGCATCCGTGCGGGAGTAAAAAAAGCTTGAAATACGCCGCATGGCGCTCAGTTTTGACTTAGCGATCTCTTGGAGGAAATTATGAAAAAGGGACTTAGGTTTTCCCGCTACTACTTGCCGTAACATGTGCGGACCCTCGCCCCCGAATTTGTCCTTTTGCCCATCGGGGGCGGGGATTTTTCAGAAGTGGATTGGAGCTACCAAGAGTGGAAAGCCTCGGGGAGTCTTATCCGGAAGTGCTATGGCAACGGTGCGCGGCGGAGAGAGGAGTCACACATTGACGAGCGTCCTGGCCCCCGAGCAATTGGAAGCTCTGCGCCGCCTGAGCACCTGTGCGGTGTCGAACATTGTTGAGACCTTCGACGTGCGCCTGCGCAATGCGGGCTTTGCGGACGCCAGCATCCGATGCCTCTTCGAGGATTTTCCACCGATCGTCGGCTACGCGGCTACCGCGCGGGTTCGCACGTCGGTGCCACCAATGCATGGCCACAATTATTTCGATCGTACGGATTGGTGGAACGCCATTCTTAAGATACCGGCGCCTCGCGTGGTGGTTGTTGAAGATGTCGAAAACAAACCCGGACTTGGCTCTTTCGTCGGGGAAGTGCACGCTAACATCTTGGGCGCCCTGGGGTGTGTGGCGGTTGTGACGAACGGCGCGGTCCGCGACCTGCCACAGGTCCGGAGCACGGGTTTCCAGTTCTTTGCGGGAAACGTGGCCGTATCCCACGCCTATGCCCATGTCTTTCAATTTGGAACTTCCGTGGAGATCGGCGGCCTGAGGATAGAACCGGGGGACCTGCTGCACGGAGACCAGCACGGTATTCTGAAGATTCCGTTCGAGATAGCGTCCGGCATCCCTGCAGTTGCCAGGAAACTTCAAGAAAGAGAACAGCGTGTCATTGCCATGTGCCGGTCCGCAGATTTTTCGCTGCCTAAGCTGCGCGAGTTGTTCCGCAGTCTCAACACCGAGCCGAAGGAAGCGAATACCGGCCGGGTCAAGGAATAGAGTGGTGCAATTTCATGCTTAGAACGGATCGCGGAACCTTGCGAGGCATAAGAATAACCCTGGGACTCCTGCCCTTCCTTGTGAGCACACTGTTGCTCGTATCTTGCTCGTCGGACGCCGCCGAGGACGGGCCAGGTCGCGCTGCCGCTCCGACCGTTGCCGCGGCCAAAGTCCTCCGCGCGGACCTTACCCGGGCCCTCGCTGTGACGGCGGAATTCCGGCCCTATCAAGAAGTTGATGTCCACGCGAAAGTTGCGGGTTACGTGAAACGGATTTATGTCGATGTGGGCGATCGCGTCAAAGAAGGGCAGCTGATAGCGATCCTTGAAATTCCCGAACTTCGAGACGAGGTCCAGACAGCCGAAGCATCGGTCAGCAAGAGCCAGGAAGAAATCCGACGAGCGCAGGCAGACCTGGAGCGCGCGCAGGCTACGCAAGTGGTCGCTCACTTGGCCTACTCGCGGCTTGCGGATGTCTCCAAGACGCGTCCGGTACTGGTAGCCCAACAGGAGATTGACGACGCTTTGGGGCGCGACCGCATTGCAGAAGCTCAAGTGGCGACGGCAAAAGCCTCGCTCTGGGTCGCGGAGCAGCAACTTCGAGTGGCGCAGGCCGACAGCGAGAAAGTTCGAACTTTGTATGCTTACGCGCAGATCAAGGCACCCTTCACCGGTATCGTCACGAAGCGGTACGCGGACACCGGATCCATGATTCAAACGGCGACTTCTTCGCAGACTCAGTCAATGCCGCTCGTGACGCTGGCGCAAGAAAACCTCCTGCGCCTCGTCATCCCCGTCCCGGAATCCGCGGTCTCCAAAATCCGATTAGGAAGCGCGGTTGAAGTGAGCGTCTCGGCGCTGGGAAAGAAGCTCCAAGGCAAGGTGGCGCGATTTGCGGATCAGGTGGATATGGCCACGCGAACCATGCACACGGAAGTGGACGTTCCCAATCCGACGGGCGAATTGGTTCCAGGTATGTACGCGAGCGCTTCCCTTGTACTCAATGATGAGCGGAATGCCCTGGTTGTTCCGGTCCAAGCCCTCACACGCACTGAGGATAGTGCGAGCGTCTTGTTGATCGACAAGCAAAACAAACTGGAAGAGCGCCCCGTGCAGATCGGCGTTGAGACGCCAGATCAAGTCGAGATTTTGTCCGGGCTCAACGAAGGCGATCTCGTCGTCGTCGGGAGCCGTAGCCGACTTCAGCCGGGAATGGCAGTTCAACCGAAGATTATTTCCAGTGCCCAGACGAGCGGGGGAAAGTGATGTCTGGATTTTCAATTCGAAATCCGCATTTCATCATTGTGGTCTGTCTGATTGTCGCGGTCGTGGGCATCACGAGCCTGGTTCGCATGCCGGTGGATTTGTTTCCCACCATTAACATTCCTGAAGTCGTTGTCGCCACTTTCTATTCGGGAATGCCTCCGGAAGAAATCGAGACGGAAATTACGGGAAGATTTGAACGGTTTTTCACGCTGGGCAGCGGTATTGAGCATATGGAATCCAGATCACTGCCCGGGGTCAGCATCATCAAAGTCTATTTTCAACCGGGCACGGACAGCGACGCGGACGTCAACGAGATTTCCAACCTGGCCATGGCGGACCTCCGTCGTTTGCCTCCGGGAACTTTGCCGCCCGTGGTGGAAAAGTTTGACGCTTCGAGCCTTCCTGTTTGCCTGATCACGCTGAAAGGTGAAGGATTAAGTGAAACGGAACTCCGCGACCTCGGCCAGTTTCAAGTTCGCAACCAGCTCGCCACCGTGCCCGGTGCTTCTGTGCCACCGCCGTTCGGCGGGAAGTACCGCCAAATCATGGTGTACGTGGATCCGGCAAAACTACAGGCCTACCAGCTAAGCCCGATGGATGTCGTGCGCGCGGTGGATAACGCGAACCTGATTCTCCCTGCCGGGGACGCGAAGATCGGCCCTTATGACTACAATATTTACTCGAATAGCCAGTTTCGCGACGTGAAGGGCATCAATACCCTTCCGCTGAAGACCGTCGGCCAGTCCACCGTCACGGTCGCGGATGTAGGCCACGCAGAAGATGCGTACCAGATCCAGACCAACGTCGTCCGGGTGGATGGGCAGCATTCGGTTTATCTGCCAATCTTGAAGCAGGGTGGCGATACCAACACGATTCAGCTTGTAGACGGGGTCAAAGAGGTGCTTTCCCGTCTTACCGACATCCCGAAGGAGTTGACAACGCGACTCGTGTTCGACCAATCCTTGTTCGTCAAGCGGGCCATCGAAACGCTCCTCCATGAAGGAGGGCTGGGGTTGCTGCTGACGGCTTTGATGGTCCTGATCTTCCTGGGCAGCCTTCGCGCAACGGTCGCTGTTTTTCTTTCCATTCCACTTTCGGCACTTGCCGCAATCATTGCCCTGTACTTCGGCGGTAGCTCGATCAATTCGATGATTCTTGCGGGACTAGCGCTGGTTTTTTCCCGCTTGATTGACAATGCGGTGATTGTTCTCGAGAACATTTTCCGCCACCTGGAGCTCGGCGAGAAGCCGGAAGTGGCGGCGGAGAAAGGCGGTCAAGAAGTAGCCCTGGCCGTCCTGGCCGCGACGCTAACCAGCGCGGTGGTATTTTTCCCCGTGATGTTTCTGTACGGTGTGAGCCGGTTTCTCTTTTCTGCTCTAGCCTTGGCGGTCGTACTGGCGCTGTTTGCTTCTTACGTCATCGCCATGACCGTAGTGCCCTTGTTCTGCGCTCGGTACATCAAGGCTAAAGCTCACGGACACTCCACAGACGCGCCATCCGACCAGGAGTCTTCGGAAGGACATCAGACCAGTCGGGGGCGCTGGGGAGATCGGTTCAATGAATGGTTCGCAGCGCATTTCAACCGCCTGCTAGGATTCTACGAATCGCATGTCCGTAGTGCGCTCTCGCGGCCTAAAGCCGTTGGCGGGGGAATTCTGGCAGCCTGCGCCGTCAGTCTTCTGCTTTATCCATTCCTGGGCATTGCGTTCTTCCCCCGAACGGATGCCGGACAGTTTGTCATCAACGTGAAGACTCCATCGGGAACCCGGGTGGAGATCACCGATCAGGAAGTCGCTCGCGTGGAGGATATAATCCGGCAGACCGTGCCCCCCAAAGATTTGCATCTGATCGTCTCCAATGTGGGCGTGATTCCGGGATTTTCCTCGATCTACACAAGCAATGCCGGGCCGCACACCGCGACGGTTCAGGTGGCCTTGAACGACGGGCATCAAGTCAGCAGCTTTCAATACATGGACGCCGTCCGCCGCAAAATCCAACAAGACCTGCCCGAGTTGACCACCTACTTCCAATCCGGCGGCATCGTGAACGCGGTCCTGAATCAGGGAATGCCCGCTCCGATTGATGTTCAAGTGAGCGGGTCGAACCTGGAAGCTGCATTTCGAGCCGCAACTGAGCTGGCGGGCAAAATTCGCGAGACTGCGGGCGTGAGTGAAGTCTATATCCCGCAGGACATCGACTATCCCTCGCTTCATCTTGACGTGGACCGCTTACGCGCAGGTGAACTCGGACTTAGCCAGAAAGAAGTCGTAGACAACGTCATTACGGCGCTGACTTCCAATGGAATGATCGCTCCGAGCTACTGGATCGACCCCAAGACAGGCAATGATTACATGCTGACCGTGCAATATCCGGAGCAGAATATTCAAAGCCTCTCCGACCTAAGGGGAATTCCGCTGCGTTCGTCAGAAGCGAAATCTCCTGCGTTTCTCGACGCCGTCGGCAAGGTGTCGCGCTTCAATGCGCCCACGGAGATCGATCATTACCAGATCCAGCGTGTCTTCGACGTGTATGTAAGGCCGTCCACCGAGGATCTTGGCGGTGTAGTCACGTCAGTACGCCGCATCGTGTACAAAACCCATCTTCCTGAAGGAGTTCGCGTAAACATTCGGGGGACGGTCCAAGGAATGGAAGCATCCTTCCGGAGTTTCGGATTGGGCCTGCTGCTTGCGCTGGTTCTGCTCTACCTTATCCTGGTCGCTCAGTTCCGATCGTTCCTCGACCCCCTCCTTATTCTCCTGGCAGTTCCCACTGGAGTGATCGGAGCCCTGTTCATGCTTCTGCTTACCGGCACTACGCTGAACGTGATGTCGCTCATGGGCGTCATCATGATGGTCGGAATTGTAGTGTCCAACAGCATTCTGATCGTGGAATTCGCACACCGGCTGGAAGAAGACGGCATGTCGGTCCGGGACGCCATCATCTCCTCCTGCCGCATTCGCTTGCGGCCCATCCTCATGACCTCGCTTGCGACGATCATCGGTTTGATTCCGATGGCTTTGAAACTCGGAACGGGGAGCGAACAATACGCTCCGCTGGCGCGTGTAATTATCGGCGGCCTCACTGTTTCCGTGGCTCTTACCGTCTTCCTCGTGCCGGCCGCTTACCTCCTTTTGTACGAGCATAAAGAAGAACCAGCGCCGGAGGTGGTGCCGTGATTCGGAATTCGCACCGGTGGGCGGTGATTCTCCTGTTGACCCCTCTGGGCTGTTTCGGCCAGGCTCAACCCGCACCGCGGAGTGTCTCCCTCACTGCAGCGGAAGCAATTGCGGTGAAGAACAATCCGCAGATCACCATTGGGAAATTGCGCGCTCTGGTGGCGCAACAGTACGTTCGGGAGACGCGTTCAGCTCTGTTGCCTAATGCGTATCTCAGCCTCACCGCCGTGGATTCCAACCCTGGGAGCCGCCTCACCGCCGGCGCCCTCAACAATCCGATTCTTTACCCGCGCGCCGCAGCCGGAGCGACTGTCAGCCAATTGATCACGGACTTCGGCCGCTCTGCAAACGTTCTCTCCAGTGCCGAGTACCAAGCCAAGGCCGAGGATCAAAACGCCGCCGCAAGCACCGCTCAAATCATCTTGGCGGTCGATCAGGCTTTCTACAATGTGCTGGAAACGAAGGCACTCGTCACCGTCGCGCAGCAAACTGTCGATGCCCGGCAACTGGTCGTCGACAAAGTCAAAGCGCTCACCGACGCCAAGCTGAAGTCCGAACTCGACCTGAGTTTTACAAGAGTCGACCTGGCCCGTGGAAAGCTATTGTTGCTGGAAGCGAAAAACAACAATGAAACTTCGCTCGCTGCGCTTTCCGCGATTCTAGGCTTCCCGGACGAACAGAATCTCCAACTCCTCGAGGAGCCCGCCGCAACGGCGCCTACCGCTCTGGATGTTCTTCCGCTCATCCAGCAAGCCTTACAGCAACGCCCGGAAGTCATCGCACTTCAGCAAGAAGTCCAGGCCACCCAAAAGTTCAGCAGCGCCGAACACGACCTCTGGCGCCCGACCGTAAGCGCGCTGGGCGTGGTCGGTGAAGCTCCCGTCCGCGACAACCATATTCCAAACTGGTACGGCGCAGTCGGCGTAAACGTAAGTATTCCCTTATTTAACGGATCCCTCTACAACGCCCGAGCCAAAGCTGCCGATTTCCAATCGGAGGTTAGCCGCCAGAAATTAGCGGACCTGAAAAATAATATTGCTCGCGACGTGCGCAATTCCTGGCAGGACACCAACCGCGCCTATGAGCGTCTTTCCGTCACACAGCAATTACGAGAACAAGCAAGTCTGGCGTTCGACCTTGCGCAAGCCCGCTACAACCTGGGCCTAGGGTCCATCGTCGAGTTCAGCCAGGCAGAACTTCAGAAAACCGAGGCCGATATAGCCGCCACCGACGCCAAGTATCAATATCGTTTGAGTCAGATTCTGTTAGCTTACTCAACGGCAACGCCGAGGTGACCGCTGTTTGCTGCCGTGGGCACCCTCCCTCGAATAACTTTTTCTGCGCCGCCGCGACCGTATTCGCTTGAGGTCCTCATTGAACCAGTCGTAGGAGATTCCTCTTCCGCCTCGCACTCTCGAGTGTCCCACGTCAGCGGAAAAACGGTGACTGCGAAGGCCTGTACGTTGCTCAAAAGACCGCGATGGGCTTTGAAGTTCGCGAGTTGCACGCCGGAAAATCGAGCGTGGCTTTCGACTATCGTAGTTGCCAAGCGGAAAGGTCCGGAAAGCCCGCGCCTGGAGGACCAACAGGCTGATCACGAAACTGCGGAGGCGATCCGCCAGCAGATTGCGTCCCGTCCGTCCCATCCGCCACGGCTGAAATTGCCCAAGCCTTAACGGGACCCGATGTGGACGCAAACAACGTGTTTCACTAGCTACGTGCGCGCTCGTAACGGCAAGTTCAGGAAGTTTGATGCCCGGGCGCTGGCACAGGCCCCGGTCAAGGGGTCAAGGCACCATCCCGAGTGGTATCCCGCAGGCGCGGTCACGGGATCCTACGTTGACGCGAACGGTGCGTACCACGGCTTCCTGGTCACTTGGGCTAGTTTCCGGTTTGCCCGTCATTCAGGAGTTTGAGCGTCACTTCCGAGAAGCCGACTTGAACTAAGCCGCTATGCGGCGGACGCTTTCGCGTGTTGCTGAGCCAACGGTCGAGGTGATCTGAGCTAGTTTGTGTCGCAGAGGAGGAACTCTCTGTGACACGTC
>Ga0187803_10000630_pt1 | contig 13966 bp, 7 predicted proteins | sample NC_wetland_sal_i_2_FD_132425 | JGI IMG/M metagenome (GOLD analysis project Ga0187803, IMG submission 132425) | Wetland sediment microbial communities from Neuse River Estuary, North Carolina, USA - Control_3 | ecosystem: Environmental > Aquatic > Freshwater > Wetlands > Sediment | place: USA...
GGAAACCTGAAGAGTTTGCGGGCCGTAGGCGCCGGGAGAGAGTCCGATTGAAGTGGCGCGGCCGCTCACGAGAGATTCAGTGTCCGTCCAGTAATGGAAGGAGCCGGCAGGAGCGTCAAACTCGACGCTGCCGGTGGGGATGGGCAAGCCTTTGCCGCCCGAGACGGTCGCGGTGATGGCGGTGGACTCGATTTGATTGATGGGGTTGGGATTTGCGGTGGCGGCAATGGTGGCAACGTTCTCAACGGAGACGGTGAAGGTCGAGCTGGCGGCAGTGTAATTGGCGTCGCCGCTGTAGCTGGCGCTGACGAGGTCCTTGCCGAGGGGCAGAGCAGAGGTGGTCAGGTTGGCGTACGAGGTAAATAGATTGCCGTAATTAGGGACGAGAGTTACCGTGCCGAGCGTGGCGGTGCCGAAGGTGAAGGTGACCGTGCCGGTGGGCGCAGCGGGGAATTGCGGGTAGAACGTGCAGGGAGCGTTGGGACACGGGGGGCCAGAAAAGGTATTACTCACGGACATATAAAGAGTCGTCGGAGAGCCGGCGGCGACGGGGGACGGGTTCGCGTAGAGAAATGCCTGCGTGGTCGCCTGGGTGATGGTGAAGGTGACAGGCGTGGAACTTGCAGAGGCGTTGAAGCTGGAGTCGCCGGAGTAGCTGGCGCTTACACTGCTTGCGCCGAGGGGAAACGAGAGAAGGGATTGCCACTCCGCGACTCCTTGCGAGTTGATGCTTATGGGGCTGGAGGTGACAGTGTTGGAACCGGCGGTGTCGGTGAAAGTGACGGTGCCGGAGGGAATGCCGTCGGGGCCGCCCTTGGGGGCGTTCACGCCGAGAGGTTGTGCGTCAAGAATGAAGTAGGTGCCGAAGGGAAAGCTGGAGCCATTCGCGATGGGGGAGAAATTGTTGGTGGAATTGTTCCAGTAGCTGCCGGAGAGGGCGATGGTGCTGTTCTCGGGAGTAACGTTGAGAGAGAGGGGAGCGGAAGTGCTGGGAGCGAAGACGGTGTCGCCCGTGTAGCGCGCGGTAAGCTGATATTGACCGCCGGGGAAATTGTTGACCGAAGAAGAGGCCGCGCTGGTTTTGAGAGTGAGTTCGCTGAGGCTGACGTTGGCATTCGCAGGGGTTTGCGTGGTGAGGAGGCCGACATCGCCGGAGGGTGTGCCGCCGTTGCTGGTGACGGAGACGTTCACGGTGACAGGAGTGCCGTGAGTGAAGGCAGTTTGGCTGAGATTCAGGGAAGTGCTGCTGGGCGCGAAGGTCAGGGAATTCCAATACTGAACGAGGAGATTGGCATCCACGCTGCCGAGGCCGCTCGCCTGATCGTAGCCGGGGCCAGCGTAGTAGCCGAGCACATCGAAACCTTTGGTGTTGTCGTTGGCAGCACTCAAAGGACAGTAGAAATTAATGCTGTAAGTGCAAGGCACGTTGTTGCTTCCGACGGTGACGTCATGGAAGGCGGAAGGATGCTGCGCGGCGAGGGGATAGAAGATGAAATCGGCCTGGCCCTGGCGGCCGTATTTCTGGTTGATGAGCGCCATGATGGCGGCCATCTCGGGCGAGGCTGCGGAAGTGCCGCCGACGAAATGGACTTCGATAAAGCCCAAGCTGGGGTTGCAATCATAGCTGAGGCAGACGGGATAGAAGCTGCCGTTCTCACCGTCGGCAGAGAAGAGCGAAACGTCGGGAAGATCGCGCACGCCATCGGAAGGGACACCTTTGCCGGATTGCCAGGCGGGCTTGGGGTGGCCACCGGTTGCCGTGGCTGCACTGCTGGCGCCGCCACTTCCGGCCACGATGGTGGGTTGTGTTGGGTCGTAGACGCCGCCGGTGGAAAGATTCAAGCCGAATGCGCGATTCCAAGGTTGCTCGGGAACGGGCTTCAAGAGAGAACTGCTCGGCGTTAATAGGGACGTCTGGGTCATGTTCCAGTAGGTGGCGAGTTCGGCGCTTTGCGCTGCGGAGGTGCCATTGTAGCTGGTGTAGTAGAAATCGGTGCCGCCGACGGCGACGTTCCAGGGAGTGGAGGCCAATCCGTTGACGGCGAGGCCGTGTGTGGCGGGTTGCGAGGCGTTGAAATCATCGCAACCGGCAGGGCCGTTATCGCCGGAGGAGACGAAAGCGGTTTGTCCTTGCGCGGCGGCCTGCTCCCAGAGTGCGGCCCAGAACTGATTTCCCGCAACGCCGAGGGCGGATTCGCATTCACCGTAGCTGGTGGTGAGGACGGCGGCGACGTTGTCCTCGACGGCGCGCTGGGCGGCGAGGAGAAGGCCCGATTGGACGGTAGTGTCGGCGGCGGCGTAGAGGTTGATGGTGGCGTTTGGAGCGACGGCCCCGGAAATTTCCACGTCGAGAATGGCTTCGGTCTCGGCCCAGTTGCCACGGTCAACGGTGGAACTGGGGCCGGGGTCGAGGCCGTCAATGACGGTATTGAGAGTGATCGGAGGCAAGCCGAAGAAGGACCGATAGTTTGTGATTGGGTCGGGCAAGACGTCCGAAGCGCTGATAATGCCGATGGTCACGCCGGTGCCGTTCGTGCCGGCGGAGTAGAGAGGATTGAGATCGTACTGGACGGCGAAATCGCCGGGGGCGAGGACGAGAAGCGGCGGGTTCGACCCCAAGGTCCAGTCCGGTTGGACGACGTGAGTTTTGGGATCGTATTTGCCGGCGCCCAGGACGCGGATTTGAGGCGAGGGGCGGAAGTCATTGAGAGGGGTGACACCGGCGACGACCGAGGCAAGGGCGGCGGGAATTTGCGGATCGCGGTTGATGGCGTGATGCGTTTCGCCGTTGACAGCGTAGGTGTGGAGCTCGGTATTGAAGGCACCGCGAAGCTGGCCGGCAGTGCCGGAAAATTCGATGGCGTTTTTGGCTTTGCTGACGCGCGCGACGGAAAAGCCGTGCTGCTGCAGCCAGGCGGAGACGGCGGCGACTTCGGAATCGGCGGGGCCGTAGAGCTCGCCGAATTGCTCGGGAGTGAGCCAGTGATGATAGCTGGGACTGCCGTGGGTGTGGGCGTCGAGGAGAAATTGGCGGAGCGCGACGGCGCGTTCGGGGGAGCGCTGAACGAGAAGAATCATGCGCTCGACGGGGAGGGAATCGGAAACGAGGCCACGATCGAAACGGGGTTGGGCGAGGGGGTGGAGATTGCCCGGGAGAGCGATACGGACGCTTTCGTCAATGCGTTGGGTGATGCGAGAGAGGGGTTGAGTTTGGGCGAATGCGGGTGCGGAGATAAGGAGAGCGAAGGGAGCAAGATGCGTTAGAAAACGGGTGCGAAGGAGAGATTTCGGCAGTGTTGTCACGGGCACCCCCAAGTTTGTGACGCGGTGGGCGCGCTTGTGGGGCACAAAAAGCAGGACCCATTCCGCACTAGGCCAACGCGCACGTCTCGACAACCTTCCCCGTGGCGAGACGATGCTTCCACCTGGTTGTGCCAAACCTGGCCAATAGCATAGGACGATGAGAGGAGCTTGGAAAGAGGGGGGAAGGCAGTGGCAAGTAGCGCGTGGCGCGTGGCGAGTGAAGAGAAGGAAGACGTTCGCCGCAGAGGCGCGGAGAAGAAGAAAGTTGAAAAGAGTTTAAGAGTTGCAGAAGAAAAGAATTTGACGCGGAAGGCGTGGAGACGCAAACGCCGGGCCACACAAGATAGAGAAACCCAGGAGGGCGGGGCAAACCCTGCCCATACGCATCGAAAGGAAAGATAACCCCAAGAACCAACCTGAAGGTTGGCCACTACAAAAGCGAAGAAAAAGCAGATCCCTCGTCCGCCACGGCGGACTCGGGATGACAGGTTTGTTGGGATTGTGCGGACATGGGGCACGGCGGTGCTGTGCCCCTACGAAGAACAAATCCAAGAGGGCGGGGAGGGAGTGTGGTCGGATTGGTCACGCCTGTACGTGGGTACTATGGCGCGGAAGGCAGGGTGGCCGAAAGAATGATAGGGAGTGGGGAACCAGGCGAACGGGAGAAGTGCGTCTGGGAGAAAAGAAGCAAAGAACTAAAGAAGTAAAGAAACAACGAAGTAAAGAAGTAAAGAAGCAAAGAAGCAAAGAAGCAAAGAAGCAAAGAAGCAAAGAAGGAACTGGTGCGCCAGCCAGGTATCGGCGCAGGGATAGAGATTTCGTGTCATCCGTAGCGAATACAGTTCCGCCTACCACGGAGGGGGGCGGGCAAATCGAAATGCCGAAGGGCCGGCCCAATCCGGTCGCAGCGGAAATACGTGTAAGCGTGACCGGAGCGCGATCGGGCGGGACTGGTGAATCGCGCGATCTATTCACAGAAGAGACCGTAACGGTGCTAGTGTTTAAGGACGGCGCGGTCATCCAATTATCGGCAGGTGTAGCGGTCGGGCAATTGCTCTTTTTGACGAACAAGAAGAGCAATCAGGAAGTGGTGTGCCAGGTGCTGCACAAACGCAGCTACAAGCCAACGATCTGTTACGTGGAGTTGCAATTCACGGAGGAGAAGCAGGATTTCTGGGGCGTGGCGTTTCCGGAAGGGCGCTCGGGCGGAAGTGAGCTAAAGGCAGCAGCCGACGTGGAGGCCGAGGAGACGGCGGAGGACAGCGCGAGGTTGGCGGTGGAGCCGCATCGCGAGGAAGACGTCGAACAACTAAAGAAGGAAGTGCAGGCGCTGCGGGAACGGTTGCTGGAGATGGAGAAACAGAGTGCGGCGGAAGGGGCGGAGAAGGCCGAGGCGGCTGCGCGAGAGGCAGCAGAGCGAGAGGCGGCCCAGGCGCCGCAGGCGACGGTGTCGAAAGCGAAGCTGGAGCTTGCCTCGGTGAATGAACCAAGTCCGGAGCCTGCTGCGAAGACAGCGGAAGAGGCGAAGGCCCGAGAGACGACGGATGCAGCGCGGGGAGGTGTGTCGAAGGCAAAGCTGGAGCTTGCGCAGGTGAATGAACCGAACCCGGAGCCTCCTGCGAAGGCGGCGGAAGAAGTGAAGGCCCCGCTGATGCCCGCGGCGAAGGACAAAGATGAGCCGGCACGGCCGGTGATCCGCATGGCACTGCCGACCGGGAAGCAAGAAACCAAGAAAGTGCAGGAGATGGCGAAGGATACGGCGGCGGCGTTTCTGCCGAACTCAGCGCTGGATTTTTCAAGAATGTCAGCGGATGCGGCGCATCTGGCGGAGACTGGGCCGGAATCGATCTATAAGACGAGCGATCCGATAGCGGAGAGGAAGAGGATCCTCGGGATGAGCGTGTTCCTGGTGTTGCTGTTGGTGGGAGGGGCGTGGTACGGGAAGTGGTGGCAGTATTTGCCTAAGAAGAAGACTCCAGCCATCAGCCGACAGTCGACAGATTACAGTCAAGCGAAGAAAGAAAAAACTAATGCAGAGACGCAGAGTGCGCCGAGGAGCGCAGAAGAAGAGAGAAAGGCCCAGGCACCCGCGGAAGAGGTTCACAGTCAAGACAAGAAAACCCAAGACTCACCCGTTCATCCCGAAAAAGTCGTCGGGATGCCGAAGAGTGCGAAGAGCGCAAAGGATGGGCCACCCACAAACGAAAAGTCAAAACCCGCACTAGGGGAAGTTCAAAGTTCAAAGTTGAAAGTTGAAAGGGAAGTGAAGAAAACACAAGCCGACAGCCGACAGCCGACAGCCAACAGTAAGGGCGGGCAAACCCAAGACGCAGCTCTGCAAAACAAGGCTGGGGCACTCGGGGAAGAAGTTCACAGTCCACAGTCTACAGTTCACAGTGAAGACAAGAAAACCCAAGACACAGCCGAACACGTCAAGGGTGGAGCACCTACGCCGAAGAAGGTGGTGGCGACGAACAAGGTGGTGGAAGCTAGCGCGATGGAGCCGGTGGCGAGCGGCGCACCGGTGATTGCGGCGAAATTGTTGAAGGCGGCGAATCCGGTGTATCCGCCGGACGCGATGCGGAATTACATAACGGGCGACGTGCGGGCGGAAGTGGCGGTGGATGCCACGGGACGCGTGGGAGAAGTGAAAGTGATCTCGGGGCCGCAAGCGTTGCGGGCGGCGGCGGTGGAAGCGTTGAAGAATTATAAGTACGCGCCGGCGACGCAGGGCGGGAAGGCCGTGGGGTCGAAAGCGATGGCGACAGTGAAGTTCTGGTTCAATCCGTGAGGAAGAACAGTGGCCACGGAGGCACGGAGAACACAGAGAAGAGTAAAAGAGTGAAAGAGTGAAAGAGTGAAAGAGTGAAAGAGTGAAAGAGTGAAAGAGTGAAAGAGTGAAAGAGTGAAAGAGTGAAAGAGTGAAAGAGTAGACCCAAGAGCCCGCCCCACAAGACCTGAAATAAATCATTAAATCGAAGAGGAGTCATCGCACAAAAGACGTGCGATGGAGAAGATGTCATCGACGGCGTGAGCTGGCGCGCCCAGATTGGGGTGGGAGAGAAAAGGCAGGCTCGACGCGGGCACGATGTATTGTGCCCCTACGAAGAAACCCAAGAGCACAGCCAAGAATGGCTGTGCCACAAACCCCAAGAAAACCCAAGACCCAGGTTCTGAACATCGAACCTGGGGCACCCGGCGGGCACGATGTATTGTGCTCCTACGAAGAGACCCAAGAGGCCGATCGGGAGATCGGCGATCCCGGAAAATCCAGGAGCCGGCCCTTCGAGGCTCAGGGTAAGCATGATGCCGGCGTTACAAACCCAAGAGAACTCAAGGCTAGGAAAGGAGAAAATTTGTGACGTTCGATCGCAAGAACCCACCCTTCCCGGTAAAGAACACCGGGACGCAAAAAACGCGTACAAACCAAGGGTGGGGCACCCTCAAGAACATACGGCAATGACATAACAAGCGAAACCCAAGAGCACAGGCTGAAGGCTATGCTGCGAGGAGATTCTCAAGTTCATGCGTTGGCGGACCGCTTAGGAAAGCGGTCCCTACAAACCCAAGAAAACCCAAGACCCAGGTTCTAAACATCGAACCTGGGGCACCCGGCAAACCCAAGAGCCGGCAAGGATGCCGGCGCTACAAAGCAAAAAAATTATTAGAAGGTTTTGAGGGCGAGGCGCTGAGGGTGTGAGCCGACGGGGATCAGGGTGAGGAGGGAATCGGTGCGGGTGCGGATGACGGCGATGTCATCGGAGGATTCATCGACGACGAGGAGCATGGGGGGCTTGCCGCCGGAATCGGTGGGAGTGAAACGCATCGCGGAGGGCGCAGCGCCGACGGTGACCGGTTTGCTGACGCGGCGGTTGAGGATGTCGACGGGCATGATGCGGCCGGCGGCGCGGTCGGCGACGTAGAGTGCGGAGGCGTCGTCGGTAATGATGGCGCTGGAGGGAGCGGAGCCGAGGAGCATGTAGTCGCCCATTTCGTGGGTCCAAGTGTTAATGGCTTGGAGGCCGTGAGTGTCAGGCGAGATGAGGTAGAGTTCGCCGCCATCGGGTTTGAGGACCATTTGGGTGGGAGTGCCGGCGAGTTCAAGATTGGTGAGGAGGACGGCGCGTTTGAGGTCGACGACGGAGAGACGCGTTTGCGTGCGGCTCATGACGAAAGCGACGGAGGAGTCGGGAAGGATGGCGACTTCGTCGGGTTGCGGGATGACGGGGATGGAGCTGAGGAGCTGGAGAGTGCGCGCGTCGTGGATGGTGAGGGTGGCGGCGCGGCGATTGACGACGAGAATGTTTTTGGCGTCCGGAGTAATGCGGGCTTGGACCGGATCGGGGTTGGTATGGGCGCGGCCGTAGACGGTACGGGAAGCGGTGTCGATTGCGATGAGCTGGTCGGGGGAGGAGGCGGTGGTGTAGATGCGGTCGCCCTTGGGAGAGAAATCAAGGGAGAAGGGAGAAAAGCCGACGGGGATGCGAGTGATTTGATTGGAGCGCGTATCGAGGACGAAGACGTAGCCGCCAGTGTTGCTCACGCCCCAGATCTCGTCGCGCTGCGTGTGTTCGCGAAGATCGGAAATGGAAGGCCCAACGGGAATTCTGGCGATGGAGTGGAGAGCGACGAGGTCGATGACGGCGATGGAGCCGTCGGCGGTGGAGGCGTAGGCGTACATGTGAAGGTTGGGACGGAGGAAGGAGGGACGATGTTCGCGGAGAATGACGATGGTGGCGGCGATGAGGAGAACGAGCAGGACGAAGTAGACGCGAACGTATTTTAGGGGAGACATGGAATGAAGAGAGGATAGCAGGAGAGGAGTGGAAGAATCGAGAAAATGGAAATTAGAAAATCGAAAATCGAGAAACCCGAGACCCAGGTTCTGAACAGCGAACCTGGGGCACCCGCAAAGAAAATGGAAATTGGAAAATCGAAATTCGTGAAACCCAAGAGCACAGGCAGGAATGCCCGTGCCACCAAACCCAAGACGCCAATCGGGAGATTGGCGTTCCCAGGGATTAGTTGAGGGAGCGGTGGAGGACGGAGGCGATTTGCTGGACTTCGGAGACAAGGGAGGCGAATTCATCGGGGAGAATGGATTGCATGCCGTCGGAGAGGGCTTTTTCGGGTTGGTGATGGACTTCGACGAGGAGGCCGTCGGCGCCTACGGCGACGGCGGCGCGGGAGAGTGGGAGAACCTTGTGGCGCTTGCCGGTGCCGTGAGAGGGATCAACGAGAATGGGGAGATGGCTGCGCTTTTTGACGGCGGGAACGACAGCCAGGTCGAGCGTGTTGCGGGAAAAATCGGAGAAGGTGCGCACGCCGCGTTCGCAGAGCATGACGTTGTAATTGCCTTCGGAGAGGATGTACTCGGCGGCCATGAGGAATTCGTCGAGGGTGGCGGACATGCCGCGCTTGAGGAGGATGGGCAGCTTCGCGCGGCCGGCACGTTTTAGGAGAGAGAAATTCTGCATATTGCGCGCGCCGATCTGGATGACGTCGGCGTACTCCTCGACGAGGTCGAGAGATTCGTTGTCGATGGCTTCGGTGATGATGCCGAAGCCAAATTGTTTCCGGACTTGAGAGAGGATTTTCAGGCCGGAGAGGCCGAGGCCCTGGAAGGAATACGGCGAGGTGCGGGGCTTGTAAGCGCCTCCACGGAAGAGATGAATGCCGGTGGATTGGAGTCGTTGAGCGATGGCGAAGCACTGGTCGTGGGTTTCCACGGCGCAGGGTCCGGCGACCATGGCGATGTGCGCGCCGCCGACGAGGGCGTCACCGGAGGGAGTGGAAATTTTGATGACGGTGTCTTCTTCCTTGACGTCGCGAGAGACGAGTTTGTAGGGCTTGGTGACGGGAATACATTCGATGACGCCGGGCATGGATTCGAGGACGCCAAGATCGATTTCGCCGGAATTGCCGGTGATGCCGATGGCGGTGCGGCCGGAGCCGGGGATGGGGTGCGCTTTGAGGCCAAGGGATTCGATGCGATCGCAGACGGCGCGAACTTGGTCGTCGGAGGCGTGAGATTGCATGACAACGAGCATGGAGGATCCTTGGTTGAGTTGAAGGTTGAGTGTAACGCAGGGGTGGAGAGCGGGCAAATGGAGGAGAAGAGAAGAAGTGAAAGATTGAAAGAGGAACCCAAGACCCAGGTTCTGAACAGCGAACCTGGGGCACCCGCAAATGGGACGGAAAATTTAACACAGAGGACGCAGAGGGAAGAGCACAGCGGACACAGAGAAGAGCAGAAGTTTAAGAGTGCAAAAGTGAAAGAGTGAAAGAAGAAAAACTCTCAACGCCTGGGCGGGGACGGGGTAGACTCGAACGGCGTGTGGGGTCGAGGGCGGAGAAGGAGGAGCAAATGAATTGGAGACGAGCGGGGAGTGTATTGGGATTGGTGGCGGCGATGGTGGGGGTCTGCTTGGCGCAGACGAAGACACCACGACCGGCGCTGGTGGTGTTGGAAAAGGACGATAACGATTTGGCGATTGTGGATCCTGCGACGTTGAAGATTGTGGGGAGGGTGCCGACAGGGCCGATACCGCACGAGGTGGCGGTGAGCGAGGACGGGAAGATTGCGGTGGCAACGAATTACGGTCCACATCAGGACGGGACGACGATCAGCGTAATTGATTTGGAGACGCAGAAAGAAATTCACCGTTTCGATTTGGGAGAATTGCGCGGGCCGCACGGCGTGCAGTTTTTTGGCGGCAAGGCGTGGATCACGGTGGAAGGTAGTAAAAAGATTGCGCGATACGATCCCGCGACGAACAAAATTGATTGGACGCACGAGATTGGACAGAACCGCACGCATATGCTGGTGATCGCGCCGGGTGGACGGACGATTTACACGTCGAATGTGAGTTCGGATTCGGTGACGGTGGTGGAGGGGAATGCGGACGGGTCGCATTGGACGAACACAGTGATTGCAGTGGGGGAAGGGCCGGAGGCGATTGATCTGTCTCCCGATGGGAAGGAAGTGTGGGTGGGAAATTCGGGAGATGGGACGGTGTCGATCATCGATACGGCGGCGAAGAAGGTGGTGGCGACGCTGGATGCGAAGACGAAGCACTCGAACCGGGTGATATTTACGCCGGATGGGAAGACGGCTTTGATTTCGGATTTGGGAAGCGGGGATTTGGTGGTGATGGATGTGGGGACGAGGAAGGAAGTGAAACGGCTAAAGCTGGGAAGCAGCACGGAGGGGATTTTGGTGCAGCCGGGTGGGGCGCGGGCGTTTGTGGCGGTCAGCGGAGATAACAAGGTGGCGGTGGTGGATTTGAAGACGCTGGCGGTGGTGGGAACGATCGAGACCGGGAAAGATCCGGACGGGTTAGGGTGGAGGAAGTGAAGAGAGTGAAAGAGTGAAAGCGGAACCCAAGACCCAGGTTCTGAACAGCGAACCTGGGGCACCCGCCGCCCCGTAACACCATTCGGGATCCAAAAAGGGGGCCTCAGACGGCGGTCCCTGCAAGAGGCGGAAGAATAAAGACGCAAAGGAGGGGCTGGGGAGTATAGTTGGCGGAGGTTCGGCCCGATAGACCGTTACCAGGGTGAGTCGAACGGGGAGATCAGGCCATGAAGATGATATTTGCGAGTGTGCTGGTGGTGGTGGTGTGGCCTCACTTTTTTCAGGAACCCACAAAACCAGCGGAGGAAAAGGCTGCGGCGGCGGCGCCGGCGGAGGCTGCCCAACCTGCGGCGGAGGCTAAGCCTGCGGCGGAGGCGGGCAAGATGGTGAATCCGACGAAGGCAACGCCGGAATCGATTGCGCTGGGGAAGAAGGCGTATGGAACGGATTGCGCGATGTGTCATGGGAAAGAGGGTGCTGGGGATGGCGACTTGGTCGAGGCCATGAAGCTGAAACTGCGGGATTACCGGGACCCGGAGTCGTTGAAGAAAATGACGGATGGGGAGATTTTTTTGATTATTGATAAAGGAAAAGGGCAGATGAGCGGGGAAGAGGGACGGATGAAGGCGGGGCAGATTTGGAATGTGGTGAATTATGTGCGGAGTTTGGGGAAGAAGTAGGGGAAGAGTTTAAGAGTTGAAGCGAAGAGGGACGATTTAACACAGAGGGCGCAGAGAAGAGAAGAAGTGGAAGAGTGAAAAAGTCGAAGAGTAAAAGAGTAAAGAGAAACCCAAGACCCAGGTTCTGAACAGCGAACCCGGGGCACCCAAAGAAAAAACAATAGAAACCCAAGAGCACAGCCAAGAATGGCTGTGCCACAAAACCCAAGAAAAGGCGCCCGCCCCGTAACCCCATTCGGGGCGCAAAGAAAACGCCTCAGAAGGCGGCCACTACAAACCAAAGAGGACCCGAGAACCAACCTGAAGGTTGGCCACTACAAACCCAGCAACACAGAAACCAAAGAGAAGGGGGATTCATCGCACAAAAAGCGTGCGATGGAGAAGAGAGCCTCGCTCCGCAGACTGCGCTCGGAATGACGAGTAGCGGGTGGTGTGGAGTGTTGGAGATGGAGGAGAGCAGATGGAGGGGTGTGTTAGAATTAAGGATTATTTAGATGGGAATGGAAGGGCATGGCGGAATTTCCACTGATTGATAACACGCAATTTGAGCCGGACGAGGAGTACATCCCGGAGCCGGAACCGGAGCCTCAAGCGCCCGCGTGGATGGACGGGAGCCTTCGCATCGGCATACACACGTCGATAGCGGGGAGCTATTTGAACGCGCTGGAGGCGGCGAAGAAGCTGGGGGCGAACGCGCTGCAAATTTTTTCGGCGAGCCCGCGGATGTGGCAGGGCGCCGCGGTGCGGATCCCGGAACCGGACGCGAAAGCGTTTCGAGCGCGGCGGGAAGAGTTGGGGCTGGGGCCGCTGGTGATCCATGCGAACTATCTGGTGAACCTGGCGGCGACGCAGCCGATGCTGTGGACGCGATCAATCCAGGCGTTTCATGAGGAGTTGGTGCGCGGGGTAGTGCTGAGCGCGGATTATTTGGTGGTGCATCCGGGCTCGCGCGGCGAAGCGGCGATGGAGCGCGCTATCGCGACGATTATCGAGAGCGTAAAGCAGGCGGCGAAGCGTGTGCCGCTGGGGAAGATGCGGATATTGATTGAGAACACCGCGGGGATGGGGACGGCGGTGGGGTCGCGGCTGGAGGAAGTGGCGGCGATTTTGCGGGGGCTGAATGCGTTGAACGTGGGCGCGTGTTTGGACACGGCGCACCTGTTTGCGGCGGGCTACGACATTAAGAGCGAGGCGGGGCTGGAGCAGACGATTGATGCGATCGACCGAACGATTGGGCTGGAGAAAGTGCCGGTCATTCATGTGAACGATTCGAAGATACCGCTAGGCGGGCGCGTGGACCGGCACGAGAATATCGGCGAGGGAAAGATTGGGGAAGAGGCGTTTGCGAGGATTTTGAAGCATCCACGGATGGGGACGATGCCGCCGGAGGGTTTGGTGGGCCGGGCGTTTGTGCTGGAGACGCCGATTGACGATCCGGGGGACGACCGGAGAAATGTGGCGAAGTTATGGGAATTGGCGGGAGTGCAAGGGCCGGAGGCTGAGAAGGGTTTTTCGATGCTGACGGCGGCGATGAAGAGGGCGATGGCGAAGACGGGGAAGAAGGCGAGCGCAAGACATCTGCCCGTGGGGAAGAAGAAAGATTTAACACAGAGGGCACAGAGGAAGAACACAAAGGGCACAGAGAAGAAGCGGGCGAAGAGGAAGGCAAAGAAGAGGAGATAGAGTGTGGTGATTCACGGTGGGCGTGGTGAAGTAGAAGAGGTGCCACGATCCCTCCACTGCGGGCCGCAAATGGCGCGGCCCTCCGGTCGGGATGACAGATGCATTTGTTGGGAAGTAAGACGCAAGGATTGAAGAGGGATCCCTCGTTACACTCGGGAGGACGGGTTTGCGGGGAAGGCGGAGGGAAGACGAGGCGTGGGGGATTATAAGCCGCAGGAGATAGAGGCGAAGTGGCAGAAGAGGTGGGAAGAGAACCGCGTATTTGAGAGCGAGGCGGAGGTAGGGGGAGCCGACAGCCGCCAGCCTACAGCCGAGAGTACAGACAAGACACCCCAAGACCCAGGTTCAAAAACCGAACCTGGGGCACCCGCGGATTCCTCAGGGGCGCTTCGCGGTCAGGGCTTAAGCCCTGACCTACGAGCCCAGGTCTCGGAGTCAATAATGTCGGAGCTGAAGCTCCGACCCCCTAAAGAGAAAATGCAAGACCCACCTTCAAAGAACGAAGGTGGGGCACCCAAAGGCAAGAAAAAGCAGAAATACTATGTGCTGGAGATGCTGCCGTACCCGAGCGGGACGCTGCACATGGGACACATGCGGAACTACACGATTGGGGACGTGGTTGCGCGTGTGAAGAGGATGAGAGGATTCAACGTGATCCATCCGATGGGATGGGACGCGTTTGGACTGCCCGCCGAGAACGCCGCGATTAAGAACAATACCCACCCACGGACGTGGACGAACAACAACATTGCGGAATTTCAGAAGGTGCTGCGGCGCTTCGGGTTCAGCTATGACTGGCGGCGGGAGATTTCGACGTGCGAGCCGGAATATTACCGGTGGAACCAGTGGTTTTTCCTGCGGATGCTGGAGCGGGGGCTTGCGTACAAGAAAAAAAGCCGGGTGAACTGGTGTCCGCAATGCTGCACGGTGCTGGCGACCGAAC
>Ga0187803_10000631_pt1 | contig 13954 bp, 13 predicted proteins | sample NC_wetland_sal_i_2_FD_132425 | JGI IMG/M metagenome (GOLD analysis project Ga0187803, IMG submission 132425) | Wetland sediment microbial communities from Neuse River Estuary, North Carolina, USA - Control_3 | ecosystem: Environmental > Aquatic > Freshwater > Wetlands > Sediment | place: USA...
CCTGGAAAAGCGTGAGCGGAAGCAGAAAAGCCACATTCCGATAAGCCGACTGGTAAGTATCCCCTCTGGACAAGTACGGGATGAAAATGGTAAAGATGATGGAGAGCGTAGCGGGGGTATATCGTGATTACCCTCGGTCCAGTGAGCCGGATTATTCCGCATCTCTGCGGACTTCCACGCTCCCGCAGGAGGAAAAGGATAGTTCTAATGCTGCGCGGATTTTTTGACGAAAGCCACCGCGACTCAAAAGATAAGCAGTTCATTATGGCCGGATGGCTTGCAAGCGTTGACGAGTGGGAGCGCATCTCGGATGCTTGGCAGGCATGTTTAATGGCGCATCGTAAGATCAACTATTTTAAAAGCTATGAAGCATATAATCTTAATGGACAATTTTTGAAATTCAGCAAATCCGAACGGGACGCCAAATGTTTAGCCTTGGCAAAAGTTATTGCATCACATCATGTTCGAGGCTATATCGCTACCGCGAATCACAAAATCATTCAAAACAAACCAAAACGCCTCGGGAAAATGATGGGCACTCGTATTTATGATTGGGGGTTCATGACAATTATCTCGACCGTTCTGCAAGAACGCTCCAGTAATCTGGAAAAGCAAAAGATAGACTTTATTTTCGACAAAGCTACTGAATTGAGATCGTGCATTGAGAGTTACGAAGAGATACGACAGAAACTTCCTGCATCGCAAAAGCAAATCGCCGGAGAAGCGATTCCTGGAGATGACAAAGAGTTGGCGGGGTTGCAAGCGGCCGATTTATTTGCTGGAGAAGTTTCTTATCAAATAAAACACAAGAAGGTTAGACCGCCGTTTTCCATTCTCGTGAATTCCGGAAATCTCATCTACCATGCTCCCGCAATTCCACCGCAAGGCATTGAAGGTGCATGGAAATATGCCCATGAAGTCTATCAGCGGAAAGAGTTGGTATCCGAAATAATAAAAGAGTTGAAAGAAAAAGGAATTACGCTGGATGATCTCAAAAAGATGGTAGACTCCGACTATGACGCGAACGCGAAAAGTAAAGCCGCGCAATGAGAGCCGCAAGAAAATGCGGCCCTATACGCGAGATGCATTCCACGCGCTTCTCAATAAGGCAATCAAAACGCCCTCTCCGAAACCCGCGACAAAATAGCCCTGAACTGTTGGTTCCCTTCATGCCTGCGGTTATAGCGGAAAGTGTATTCATCCAAGTAGGTTTGCAAGTATTTCGAGGAAACCGAGTGATAGACGCCGCCAATCCCGCGTTTCACGAGGCTCCAGAAGCCCTCAACCGAGTTGGTGTGGATGTGCCCGTTGACATATTTTCTCGCCTTGTGCCGGATTTGATAGTGCCGATACACACGCTTCCCATCAGCATCGCGCATTGCCCGAAGCCGTTTATAGCTAGGGTACTCGTCGGTATACACGACAGCGCCCGGAACGACGTGCTTGGTCACGACACCAACAATCTCGTTTGCGGTGACATCAGGAAGTACTCGCGCGACCACTTTCCCGCCCGCTCTCTGAACAATTCCGATCACCGGAATCATCTTTTTGTCTCCGCGCATCGGTCGGCCAGTGCCATACTTGCGCTTCCCACCATAGTAGGTTTCGTCGATCTCGACCGTCGGCCCCTCCAATTGCAGATCACCGTCCGACATCAGGGAGCGAACCTGCTTGAACATGCGCCACGCAGTTTTGTAGGTAACTCCAGTCTCGCGTTGAATCTGCTTTGCGGAGATGCCGCAACGAGTCGAGCCCATCAAGTACGCAGCATAAAACCAGAGCCGAAGCGAGGTGGTGGACTTCTGGAAGATAGTTCCGGCCAGCGGGTAGATGTGGCTTCCGCAGTGATCGCAGGCATAAGCGGTGCGGCCAGTCACGCGATAGTGCTTCCGATCCTGCTTGCACTTCTCGCAGTAAGTCACGCCGCCCGGGAAGCGCTGCTCTTTGATGTATTCAAGGCATGCGGAATCATTCGGAAACTCTTTATTGAAATCCCGAACGCTATAGCGAAGCTCTTTTGGTATGTGCTGTTTGACTCTCATAATGGATTAATAGTAGCAAACAATCTTACTTGTTGTCAAGGGATACTTACCAGCCGACTTATCAGGACTTGGCCGACCTGCGAAGGGGGTATTAGTTTGCGATAGAGGATACTGGTACCTGTCTACTGAGGCCGTGACTGCAGAATCTGATTTTCGGAAGCTGAGTTCAGGTCTGTACTCGATCCTCCAAGGAGTTTCAGGTTCAGGGCTCCTCCGCTGAAAACCATTTCCTCGATTGCATTGTCCAGGGCAGATTGCTTGACTTCCCCATTTCCACCGATTTCAAATTGAAATTGAGCGACCCGCCGCATGAGCTCTTTGATGAACGCAGGACTTGCGCCCTTCGTCCTACGAACGATTAATTCAGTGAGCTGTTCGGACACTTGGAGACCGCGAGCATAAAGCTTAACCAGCTTGGAACGGCCCTGCTCGTCAGGCAGCGGAAATTCAATTCCTTGGTCAATTCTCCCAGGGCGTGAGGCGAGGGCAGGTTCAAGTTGATCCGGGCGATTTGTGGTTAGAATGAAGATCACGTCAGCGTCTTCACGCAAACCGTCCATTTCGTTCAGCAGCTTGTTTAGAAGAACTTCCTCGCAGGCGCTGCCCATCTGTTCTCGCGCTCGGGCAATCAAATCAACATCCTCAACCACCACTAAAGACGGTTGTAAAAATCGCGCAAGCCGAAAATATTCATCGAGCAGCCCGACTTGCTCGGCTGTGATCAAGAGGGTCGTGTGTTGCGGCAGTTGGGATGCCAGATAATGAATGGTGAGCGTCTTGCCCGTCCCTGGTGGCCCGTAAAAGAGCAGTCCTTTCTTCGCCGAGAGGCCAAGATTCTTGATGTGGCTCCGAGCTTTAATGAAACTTCCGACGTTTCGATCTAGCAAGCCTAAAGTCTTTTCTGGAAGTATTACTTCTTCCCTTTGGACCGCCCGGAGCCGATGCACCTTGACGGCACCACCTCTGCCAGAATATTCCTGCTGACTTTCCAATGAGATGACTCTGCCTCGGTAGGTTCCACCAGTGTTAACCCGAAGCTCCAACTGGCGGAAAAAATCTTCCGAGAATTGCATTCCCTGCTCGCCTTTTGGAACCGCCAGCTCGATATGAACTCCACCGACGACACCGTATTTCATAGCTGGACTTAGCAACAGGGCAAAAGGCATCCCCGATTGATGTGCCAACCAGAGGCCGTTTTTCATGCAGCGAACCGGGGACGCTTCTCCAATATCGATATCGTCGTGCTGTAAGGGTCCAACTTCAACCGGGAACGGACCACGAGTGAATAAATGTGCCAAGGTTGACGTTTCGTGCCCAATGGCCGAATGAATGCCGAGAAGAGTTGAAGTTCCATGTTTGGCAAAAAACAGGTCAATTGCCAATTGCACGTCCACCCGGGACGCCAGTGGGAAAGTGCGCGCTGTGGTCGCAGTTTCTTCCACAGGCAGCCGACCGAAATGCTGCCTAAGTTTCTTCTGCATGGCCGACTTACCCGTCAGAATGCGGAGCGCATAGCCGATCATCTCTTTAGCCTCAAACGAATTGTAACCTCTAGATATTGAACGAGACGATAAAAATCATCGCGAGTCATGGAGCCAACTCCTGATAAACGGGATTATCGGAATGTGGCAATTTGGCAAATCCGGCGTGACGAGATGCGATTTATCGAGAGTTGGGCAGAGATGGTCCTCGGCCAACGATCACTTAGAGTCTCGCGCCGAGCTTGATCCTGGCAATCTTCCCTTGCTTTAGGCTGACTAAGTCCGCCTCCGTCAACCATCCATCGCGCATGAGTGTTGAGAAAATCAGGATCAAACCCGAATAGCTGTAGTGGTAGATTCGATCCACCGTTTTTCGCTTTTCGGAGAGATACTCTTGAACTCGCCAGATGTCAGCTGGAGCAGTCGCGTTTTCCAGCATACGCCTCACTTCCGCAGTAATTGTTGCGCAGTGTCGCTCGAATGCTTTATCAAAAGCTCTTCGCGCCGTTTTCTTCTCGGCCGGTGTCCACGTTAATTCGTAGTCGAACTGCCCACTGGGTTCCATTGACGATCTGCCCCTCTGTGTGATTTTCAGGCGCTTTGACTGGCCGACTGCCGCGCCAGTGCTTGCGCCAGGTAGAGTGCAACGTTTTCGCGTTTCACAAGGGACACCAGCGTATCGTCCTCTACTACAGCCGTGTACTTGTTTTTCGAGAGCAGCACTTGCCGGAAATCTTCCGCCGTTAGTGCATCGTTGTACGCGATCTGCTGGCGCTGCAGCACCGCTTTCGCAAAGCCGTACAGCTTGGCCGAGGTCAGCCACATTTCCCGCACCGGTCTTGTTTCGCCCGTTTGGACGTACAGAGTCTGCAGCGCGGAAAAATACGCATTCCCCATGTTGTAATCGAGTGATGCCGTCTCCAGATCAAACTTGCTCACTGCTTGCTGGAACACCAGAAACTCTTTTTCCAAAGCTGCTTTCAAGTCTTCCGGTGTGCAAGCTCCGACGTACGCGCCTTCTTCATGACGCGTCTCCACGAATGCGATAATCTCGACACGCGTTCGCCTCGCCGCAAGCGATGCCAGAAAATGCAGATTCGGTGGAATCCATGCGTTTCCGCTTTGCAGGTCCACCACCAGCACTTCGTCTCGCGTCTCCCGGACTTTCTTGATCGTGTCGATGATCACGGAAGAGTAGCTCGTCATACGCGAAGCATATTCCGGTGCATTCACTTGATCCGCGTCCAGGTTCAGTTGCTTCGACAACTCTTTCAATGAGAAGTTGGACACAGTTGCTTCCGACAGCGTCACTTCAAATTCCGAGATCTTGATCGATTTGATCCGCGGAGCTACATATTTCGCGATTACCGGCGCAAGCAGCGGCGCCACCAGCGCGCCCGATACAACCAGCGACCAAAGCGGCGTTCCCAATCCTTGGTGAACGTTGTCCAGGTATCGCAGCGAAATAAAGAAGAGCGCGAGGAAGGGAAGCACGATCGCGTAACCGTAGCCAATCATTCGCGAGCGATTCATTCGCCTTGCTTCAGTCGATGTTGCGGCCGACGTTGCGACCGTCTTTACTTTTGCATCTGCGGCGAGTTTTGCTGCGGTCGTCGCTTTTGCGTGTACCGCAGTTTTCGCCAGCCCCGGCAGTGGTGCCGCAATTGCGGGCGCAGGGGGCGGCGGCGTTGAGGGTGATGGTGCCAGTGTTGTTGATTCTGGCTGCGTGGTTGGTTTCGGAGACGAATTCGTCTCGTTCTCTTCCTCTTCTTTTTCTTCTTCCTCTTCAGGTTCTAACATATTTCACCTCGGAGGGGCACCGGATTGAGCGAGATTGTAGCGCGACTCGTCCGTTGATCCCAAAGCCCCGCGAGTGCAAAAATATCGCCTTCATCAACCTCAAAACAGTACGGCTGCTTCATAGATCCCATTTTTCGCCACTCGTAGAATCCATCCGCAGGAATAAGGCAACGCTTCGTCAGAATCGGCTCTCGAAATGCCATTGGAAGTTCCCTGTGCGATTGGCTTCCAGAAGCAAAGTAAGGATTGAACCAATGCCGCTAATGCAGAAGAGCAAGAACCATAAATCAAATAGAAACGCACCAAGTCGTAGTTGTAGTGAAGCGACCTGCCAGTCTCCCACCCGGACTTGTTCTCTCGTCAACGCACCATAAAAAACTATCCCCAACACAGACAGGAAAACCGCTGCAGGGTTTGAACCCGCCGCAACGTGGGTTATCCCGTTTGCGGTCCTTGAGGAATAGCCGATGATGCCTTTCTGAAACCAGAAGAGCCAGACGAAAGTCGAAACCAGAGCACCCGCTACCAGCGCACGCAGGAACCACGCCATTCTGTTGGCTGGAATCATTCGGCACAATATGCCATGACAGCCAGGTCCTGGGAAACGGAATTATCGGAAACTGGGAATGTGGCAGATCCGGGTGGCGGGCAACATTGGTAATGGCTGACTTCCAGGGAGTTGTCGCTCTGGGATGGCCAAATCGGCAAGGTCGGTTTATATTCACCACCTGCTCCCGATTCGCTGGGGCAATCGTTCTTTGGAGCGAATTGAGGGGGAGCACTAACACTTATGCATGGGCGCGGCGCGATCATTACACGCGCAACACCTCGGTTCTTCCGCGACTTGAAGCGTCACAACCGCAAGGAGTGGATGGACGCGAACCGCGATCGATACCGCGCAGAGGTGGTTGAGCCCTTTCGAGCGCTGCTTACAGCAGTGAGACCCCATGTGATTCAGCTCCACCCCGGCTTTGATACGGCAGGGCGGACAGGCGTCAATTTTTCACGCATCAATCGCGATATCCGGTTCGCGCGGGACAAAACTCCTTATCACACTCACATGTATTTAACATTTCCCGATCCGGGAGCGGGGGATGAGGCAAGGACTCAGCTCTACGTTGGCATTTCTGCTGAGGCCGTTACGGCAGGCTTTCGCGCGTACTCGATGGGGCCGGCAAAAAAATCACAATTACGGCAGATGGTTCTTCCGCGCGTAGTGGCCAATCCGAACTGGCTGGCGCGGCAAAAGAAACGTCTGGGGCGGCGCTACGAGAGTTATTGGTATTCAACCGAAAAGGGCGAATGGACAAAGCATGAGGGCTGGCCGCTTGGGCCGGCGGAATGGGAAAAGCTGCAGGGTTGGGTGGTGCGCCGGAAATTTTCGCCAAGCGCAGCTGCGCTCCCCGGATTCGTGGCGGTCATTGACCATCTATTTCGCGACGTCTACCCGCTATTTTCGTTCGTGTCTTCGACCGTCTGGAATGCCTGAACTCCGCTGGATTGCGCCACACTCGGAATAACAAAATAGACTTATTTCCAGCGATTTTTTCGCCTCCCGGCATCAGCTTCGCTTTCCCGCCTTTTTCCGCGGCTTGACCGTGCGCACACGAATGAACTTCTTGCCGCGCGAACTGTAGGTCGTCACCGTCCCTTTGCCGATGTGGTACACCCATCCGTGAAGTTTCAGGTTCCCCTGTTCCAGCCGCACAGCCACAGACGGATGCGTATGCAGGTTCTTGAGCTGTTCGACCACGTTCCTCTCGGTTAGGGCCAATAAAAAGTCAGGGTCGGCCAAACTGCCCTCGGATTCCCCAAGCGCCTCACGCGCCGGCTGCGCGTGCTTGAGCCAGGCGCTTACATTCGCAAGAGGTTTTAGCGCTTCCGGATTCAACACTCCTTTCATCACGCCGCAATCCGTATGGCCGCATACAATGACATCGGGCACGCCGAGAACTCCCACCGCATATTCAATCGTCGCTGAAACACCTCCAATCGACTCCGGATAGCGCGGGACAATGTTGCCGATGACTCGGCAAAGAAACAGCTCGCCCGGTTTGGTTTGCGTCAACAGGCAGGGGTCGATCCGGGAATCGGCGCAGGTGATGAACAGGGCCGTCGGTCTCTGCTGAAGGGCCAGTTTGTGAAACAATTCACGGTGCTTCGGGAAGACCTTCTTTTGAAAGCGTTTGAGGCCTTTAAGGATCTTTTCGACAGGCATGGAAGATCATTCTGCACCAATTGGAAGGCGCGGTTCCAGGCAAATTGCAGAGAGCATGCGGCAGCCATTTATGGTAAGGTATCGCGCTTTGCTAGGGGGCGGCTAAATCGGGGAAATTGGGTTCGTCAAGGTCCTTTGCCATTTCCATCTAGATTCATGCCAATGCGGAACGATCTTACGTGCACGAATCGAAAAAGCATGAGATAATGGCGCTGGGAATTTGCAATTTCTGGACGCTCTGGATGGGGGTCAGAGGCTTTGGCAGAGCCTCTGCAAGATACTTTTTTCGTTCTATTCCGTCGAAGAGAGAAGGCCTACGCTGTCAAGATGCGGATCGATGATCCCAAGCTCGCGTCGCGTCCTGCCGCGCCGTAACGTGATGAAACAAAATGTGTTAGCTGAAGACCGTAGCATCGGCCTGCGCAGTGTGACTTAGGGCCGTCATTTGACTCTAATAGTTAGAGAATCTAAATCATTGGTGTGCGCATCAAACTGCTGCGCTCACGGGCATGACGCGCAAGGGCTGACGGTCGTACTGAGCTGATTCGCAAGGGGGATAACTGCTTGTCTCTGAATAACCAAGAAGCGGGTGAAGAGGTCCGAAGCATCATTGGCATCGGCAAGGAGCGCAGGTACCTGCTGCCCGATGAGGAAGATAGTGCGTTGCCTGCCGCAGAGACCCCGCGGGAGCCGGAGGAGAGCGAGCAACACCTCTCCCCCTTTGAGCAGATCGGCGTAGCCGCAGATGAAGACATCGCGGCCGTAAACTCTCCACTCGCCACCACGGACGCCGTTGACGTTGAGCACGGCGCGGTCGCTGAAGAGGGCGAACTCGATCTTACGCCGGGGATGCTCGACAAGAACAACGACCCCGTGCGTCTCTATCTGAGGGAGATGGGCACAGTTCCCCTGTTGAAGCGCCAGGACGAAGTTGCCATCGCCAAGCGCATGGAGCGCGGGCACCTCATGGTATTGAAGACGATTTCCCGGTCTCCCATCGTTCTGAAGGAATTGATTGCCGCCGGCAAGGACCTCCGGTCCGGGACGTTGTCGATCAAGAAGATCGTTCAGTTCGATCAGGAAGAGCTGACCGAAGAAGAAACCGAAAGCAAGACGCAGGAGATTCTTCGGATCATCGCGAAAATCGAGCAGCTGTACGCGCTGGCCCATAAACAGGCCGCCCAGCTGGAAAAGACGCCGAGATCGAACAAACGGCTCTACATGCGCACCAGAAATCGCCTGGCCCGGACGCGAGTGCAGATGTCGCAGCATGCCCGATCGATTGATTTCCACTCGCTCGAAAGAAAGCGGCTCATCGACAAGATTCACCACACGGTCGAACGGTTGCAATCGCTCGAGCGCGAAATCGTCAAGCTGGAACGCAGGGCCGACGCCTCGAAGGGCGATCACGCGGCGGAAGCGCGCCGAGAACTGCGCGCCCGGCGAGCCGAGCTACGCGAAATTGAAGCCGCCAGCGAAACGGGACTGGTGGATCTCAAGCGTATGCTCCAGGTGGTCTTGCGGGGAGAAGCCGAAGCGAGCCAGGCCAAGAAGGAAATGGTCGAGGCCAACTTGCGCTTGGTCGTTTCCATCGCGAAAAAATATACCAACCGCGGATTGCAATTTCTGGACCTGATCCAGGAGGGCAACATCGGCTTGATGAAGGGCGCCGACAAATTTGAATGGCGCCGCGGGTATAAGTTTTCCACCTATGCGACGTGGTGGATCCGCCAGGCCGTGACCCGCGCCATCGCGGACCAGGCCCGCACGATTCGCGTGCCCGTGCACATGATCGAAACGATCAACAAGCAGGTGCGAACGAGCCGCCAGCTCGTGCAGGAACTAGGACGCGAGCCGCGCGCGGAAGAGATCGCCCAGCGCCTGGGCGTTCCCGTCGAGAAGGTGCGTAAGACCAAGGAAATTGCGCAGCAGCCCATTTCGCTGGAAACCCCCATCGGCGAAGAAGAAGATTCGCACCTCGGCGAGTTTATCGAGGACAAATCTTCCGTGTCTCCGTCGGACGCTGCCATCAGCATCAGCCTGCAGGAGCAAACCGAATCCCTGCTGAAGACGCTGACGCCACGCGAAGAACGAGTGATCAAGATGCGTTTCGGCCTTGAGGATGGTTCCGAACACACGCTGGAAGAAGTCGGACAGTCGTTCGCTGTAACGCGCGAGCGCATCCGTCAGATCGAGGCGAAGGCGCTGCGCAAGCTGCGACACCCGTCCAGATCGAGGAATCTCCGCTCATTCCTCGAAGATAGTCTCTGAGGAATGTATTATGCCGGGACGCCGCTGGCGTTCCGGCTACTTCTTGCTACTTCCTAGCAAGGGGCTTTAGCGCAGTCCATGGCACATTCCGAGTGATATGCCCTTGCCCGTCCGTCGTCTTGAGATTTGCCGTCTGCATAAGCGAATTGATGTCGGCAACCTCAAACACACCCTCTTGCTGAGCCATAGCCACGCGGTCGCCTCGCTTCGGTGCGATCACATTTGCTTCGGAGTTCATGTTGGTCCTCCTAGTTACCGGCAGATAGCTGGGCCACTTCTTGAAGGGGGGATCCTATAGAAGCCATTCTTACGCCTCCTCCCCTGGAAAAGCCAGAAGTATCATTCCGCATTTTCCGTTTTGTGCCAGTGTGAAGCTGTGAGGGAAGGAAAATAAGAACGTCCTAACCAAATATAGAAGGCATGTGCATTTGACCGACGCGCAGAATCAAGCAAGTCGTCGGGCTGGATGCAGAATTCAGTGTTCCCTACTGGGCCGCTTCAACTGTTAATCTAAGCCCGATGGCTTTTGTAACCGCAACTAAAGTGGACAAACGCGGATTGCCGCGAATCGACAGCGCGCGATACAGACTCTCCCGTTCGATTCCTGCGGCCTTGGCGACCTTGGCGATGCCTCGCGCCAGGGCCAGGTGACGCAGCGCGATGAGCAAAACGCGGGGTTCCTCGGAGTCTTCCAATGCGGCCTTCAGATACTCGGCGGCGAATTCCGGGTCCTTCCGAAGCCGGCGAACAACTGCCTCGTCGTGCGAGGCGCTCGCTTTGCGTTTCATGGAGTTTCGGTCCTTTCCTTGTAGTCCTTTAGATATTCCCGTGCGCAGTCAATGTCTGACGACTGCCTTCGTTTATCACCGCCACAAAGGAGCAACACACATACCGTACCAAGCATAGCGTAGTAGATTCGGTACCCGGGCCCCCAATCGATCCGCAATTCAAACAAGCCATGGCCGAGGGACTTGCAGTCGCCGAAGTTTCCTGCAGCGAGTCTGTTGATTCGGACCGCAATCTTTGCCTGTGCGCGAGCGTCAGCCAGGCGCGTCAGCCAATGATCGAAAACATCTCTCCCGCTCCGGCTTACGTAATGGCGGATTTCGATCACGCCCAATTGTAACTTATACATTACATTCATGCAAATTGATTTCCAAGAATTGGAATTCCCCGCTGGATTCCGTTAGAATCGCTCAGGGCACACCTTTGGCAGAATCTTCCTCCAAACCGCGGATCGTAGTGGGCTCGGATCACGCCGGATTTCGCGCGAAGGAAACGATCAAGAATTATCTGGATGGCGCGGGATACCGAGTCGAGGACGTCGGCACGCACTCCGAAGATTCGGTGGACTATCCCGATTACGCGAAGGCGGTTGGGGAGCGGGTTGCCGCCGGCAACGATTCTCTTGGTGTCGTAGTCTGTGGCACCGGGATCGGCGTTTCCATCGCGGCGAATAAAGTGGAAGGGATTCGCGCGGCGCTGGCGCATGATTCCCTTACTGCGCGGCGGGCGCGCGAACACAATGACGCGAACGTGCTCGCTCTCGGTGGGAAAGTCGTGGGCGAGGACGAAGCCATCGCCATCGTGCAGGAATTTCTCGGCGCGCAGTTTGCTGGCGGGCGCCATCAGCGGCGCGTCGACAAAATCAGCGAAATGGATCGGATACGCGAACACCAATCATGACGGGAGCTCGGGCTGTCGCCGTGGCGACGAGCCCGCCAGAATAGATGGACACCAAAATTTCACAGCACATGAACCGCCCACTGCAGGAAGTCGATCCTGAAATCGCCGAAGTGCTGCGCGAAGAAGGACGCCGCCAGGGCACAGGCCTCGAGCTGATTCCCTCCGAAAATTTCGTTTCCGAAGCGGTGCTCGAAGCGATGGGCTCGGTGCTCACCAACAAATATGCCGAGGGCTATCCCGGCAAGCGCTACTACGGCGGGTGCGAATTCGCCGACCGCGCCGAGCAGTTGGCGATCGACCGCGCCAAGGCCCTGTTCGGCGCCGAGCACGCCAACGTGCAATCGCACTCGGGCACGCAGGCCAACGTTTCCGTTTACATGGCGGCGTTGCAGCCGGGCGACACAGTCCTCGGAATGAATCTCGCGCATGGCGGGCATCTGACGCACGGGCATCCGCTCAACTTCTCTGGAAAGATGTACAAATTTATTCCATACGGCGTGAGCAAGGAAAATGAGACGATCGATTACGACGAACTGGACCGCCTGGCGCGCGAGCACAAGCCGAAAATGATTGTCGCGGGCGCGAGTGCGTACTCGCGCATCATCGATTTTCCGCGCATGGCGGAAATCGCGCGTTCGGCCGGCGCGCTGTTTTTCGTGGACATGGCCCACATCGCGGGGCTCGTGGCCGGAGGGATGCACCCGAGCCCGGTGCCGCACGCCGATTTCGTTTCGACCACGACTCACAAGACGCTGCGCGGCCCGCGCGGCGGCCTGGTGATGTGCAAAGCGCAATACGCGAAGGAACTCGACCGCATCACGTTTCCAGGCACACAGGGCGGCCCGCTTATGCACATCATCGCCGCGAAGGCTGTGTGCCTGAAGGAAGCGGCCGAGCCGGGATTCCGCGAGTACGCAAAACAAATTGTCGCTAACGCGCAAAGGCTCGCCGCCGAAATCGCCAAGGCAGGATTCCGCATCGTCAGCGGCGGCACAGACAACCATCTCTTTCTGATCGATCTGTACTCGCGCGGAATCACCGGCAAGGACGCGCAGCCGGCGCTCGATCGCGCGGGCATCACCGTGAACAAGAATTCGATTCCCTTCGATCCCACTCCGCCGATGACGGGCGGAGGTATCCGCCTCGGTACTCCCGCGGTAACGACGCGGGGAATGCGCGAGCCTGATATGGCGCGCATCGCCGCGTGGATCGCCGATGTGCTGTCGCATCTGGGCGATAGCGAACGCGAGCAACGAATTCGCGCCGAGGTCGCAGAGTTCGCCGTGCAGTTTCCGTTGTATACGCGGCGCTGGGACCTTGCGCCCTCGCTGGCCGGGGGCCGCGGCGTCGCGCGCTGAGCGCCGCCACCGATGCGTGTTGCAATTGACGTCCGGCGCGCCGGTGATTTCGGAATCGGCACTTACATCCGTAACATCGTCAATCAATTTGCACGCGCCGGCGACGACACGGAATACCTGCTGATCGGCCAGCAATCGCACCTTAAAGAGTTCGATCCCCTGCCCGACAATTTCACCCTGCTCGAATATCCTTCAGACCCGGGCTCATTCCACACGCACTTGCATCTGCCCTTCCTGCTGCACAAGCGGGGCGTCGATCTTCTGCACATGCCATGGTTTTACGCGCCGGCCGTCGTGCCTTCGCGCCTGGTGATCACGATCCATGACTTGACGGACATTCTCACGCCGCCGCCCGGCATTTCGTCCACATTTCAGGCCGGGCGCCTGTTTTTTGCGCGGCGCGCACTGGCGCGTGCCGACCGCATCATGGCCGTGTCCCATTCGACCAAACGGGATCTCTCCCACGTCTTCGACGTTCCGGAGGGAAAAATCGAGGTCGTCTATAATGCGCTCGACGAACGCTTTGTGCGCGAGCCGATGCCCGAGGGCGCCGACCGCATCCTGGAGCGCCACGCAGTCACCGATCCTTTCGTGCTTTACGCGGGGAACATCAAGCCGCAAAAGAATCTGCCGCGCCTCATCGAAGCGTTCGCGGTGGCCAAAGCGGACCTGCGCGATCACCCGCAATATTCCAACCTGAAGCTTCTGCTGATCGGCGATTCCGCGGAGGAACATTCGGACCTGCGGCGGGCCGTTCTGCGTTCGCGCGTACAGGCCGACGTCCGCTTTCTGGGATTCGTGCCGCATCCCGTGCTGCGGGTTTTTTATTCACGGGCGAGCGCGTTCCTTTTCCCTTCGCTGTACGAAGGATTCGGCCTGCCTCCGCTCGAGGCCATGGCGCACGGCGCTCCTGTGCTGACTTCGAGCGTATCGTCGCTTCCGGAAGTCTTTTCGCAGGCCGCCCTGCTCGCGAACCCGGAAAATATTTTTGAAATTGCGCGCGGGATCCGTCAAATTCTCACGGAAGACGTCCTGCGCGAAACGCTCGTGCGCCGAGGCTACGAACTCGTCCAGAAATATTCGTGGGAGCGATCGGCC
>Ga0187803_10000632_pt1 | contig 13940 bp, 12 predicted proteins | sample NC_wetland_sal_i_2_FD_132425 | JGI IMG/M metagenome (GOLD analysis project Ga0187803, IMG submission 132425) | Wetland sediment microbial communities from Neuse River Estuary, North Carolina, USA - Control_3 | ecosystem: Environmental > Aquatic > Freshwater > Wetlands > Sediment | place: USA...
ATGTTCTCTGGGTTGGCGCGGGTTTTCGCGCGCGTCTGGCCACGGAAAATCCGTTGTGGCTGGAATGTTTCGTGGCTCGCGTCGAACCCGGCCGCGGCATGGGCGTCACCGTTGCCCTGCGTGGAGAGCAAGACCATCTCCACTACCACGCGCTGCTGGCAAAAGTCGCGGCTGCTCAGTAGTCCCGCCGTATCCGCCGTATACTATTTTCCATGACTCGTTGCCTGGACTGTGGCTCACCGCGCACCAGCGACCAGTGTCCCGTTTGCGGCCTGACCTCCGCCGCCGCGGAACTGGTCTTTCGCCGCCGCCTTCTGCTCCAGATGGCCATTTTCCTGGCCGGCTCGCTGCTCTTTCCGTATCTCAGCCAGGTTTATCCGCCGCTCGATTTGGACGCCATGCTGGTCTTCTTCGGCCTGGTCTTCTTCCTCGGGCTTACGCTCGTCGTGTTCCTCGATCGCCAGGCGCGCGCGCGCAAGGACATCGAAACTCTCCGTCATCTCTTTACCGGCTTGATCCCAATTCCGTTTATCCTTTCGTTCGCGTTATTCCTGAATGGCCAGCTCGACTCTGCCAAAAACACCGTGTATCACGAAACCACGGTTGAAGGCCGCTATTTGATGCGCGGCATCGTGCGTGGCACGCGGCGAGTTTTTGTGTACTCCTGGCGCAACGACCGCAAATACGAACGCCTGGCGGTGGATTCCGACGACTATGACCGTTTCCAGGTGGGTGACCGCGTCAATGTGGCCGAAGAGCCCGGCGCGTTGGGCATTCCCTGGTTTTATGGCGTCTATCGCGCCGGACACACGCGAGTCTTGCCGCCCGCGGATACTCACATCCAAGCCGATAAGCCGAAGCCTTCTCCCTCGCAATAGCAGCTCTCTCCGCTCTTCCTCTTTCGATTGTCATCCCGACCGAAGGGCCGCGCTCTTTGCGGACCGCAGTGGAGGGATCGAGGCTTGATTCACGCATCACGCAGCTCGTTGGATGGGCTCTTACGCTCGAACGCCGCCCCTCTCCTCTTCCTTCTTCCATGTAGCGCTGGCGTTTCATGCCAGCCTCTTGGGTTTCTCTTCTCCGAGTCCTCTGCGTTCCGCTTTTTTCTTTTCACCCTCAATACATCGGACGTCCATTCAGCCCCAGCGGGATCTGAATCTCCAAAAAATGCCCGCCCTTGCCGATGCGGAAGCGAATCCGCTGCATCGAGCCCACGTTGCGATCGACAAATTCCGGCGTATCAATCGGATTTTCCGGTTTGTCCGCCACCGACCAGTCCACTCCATCGGCCAGCACCTTGATCTTTTGCGGATCGATGTCAAAAACTTCCTGGTCCTGCACGTTCACCAGCAGGTAGCGCTTCCACAGCCGCACCAGCAGCACTCCTTTTTTCTCCGAATGATAGATGTTCCAGGAATTTGGCGCGCTGTCGTTGAATTTCAGGATCGCGAATTCCAGCGTGTGCCAGGTGAGCTTCTTTTCGGCGGGAGCTTGCGCCTGTGCCTGCGTCATGCTCGCCAATGCGAGCAACACCAAAAGAATCGCGGCGCATTTCGTGTAGCGGCCACCTTCAGGGTGGCCATCTTGGGGTCGTGTAAGTGCCGGGTGCCGCCCCCTTGCGATTTTCCAGAGTGCGGGTTTTGTCTTTTCTTCCTGATTTTCCATTTCCAATTTCGCCTTTTCGCTCTTCAAATCCTCAGTCTCCCAATGATCAAAGCCACGCCATACACGATATCGCCAATGGCTAAACCTAGAAGCAGGAACAGAAAGTCTTCCACGTCGGAGCCGCGGGTCTCCAGGTTTTCGTGGCGCGGGTCCCAGTAAAACTCGTGCCACGCGGCATAAATGATTCCAAGGACGTTGCTGACTGCGACACCGGGCCATCCGAAGAACAGCGCGAGCGTCAGGCTGCCGAAAGCCATCGTTGCCCAATGGGCCATCTGGGAAACGTAATTGAAGAACTTCTCGCTGATGCCGTTGTTGCTGGATTGATCGGCCATTGGATCCACGCAATTCGCCCGGTGCCGCACCCTTGCGATTTTCTAGGGTGCGGGTTTTGTCTTTTCTTCTCGATTTTCCATTTTCAAATTTCTAATTTCCAATTTCGCTCCTCGCGAATCCCTGATGCCCCTACTATCCCGACTGGTACAGCCCGATGGCGTTCAGGTCCTCGACCGTATGAATCCACCCCACCTTGCCATCGATTCGCACCTTGATCCAAACGTCGTCGCCCACGCCGATAGTGACGGCATCTTTTTCCTCTTGCCAGGTGATGAGCGCCTTTCCGGCCAGAATCTCCACAGTGGAATCTTTCTTCACCACCACGTGCGCTGGCGGGCCCGTCTGCTCATTGGATTCCCTAAAGAGCCGGACAAAGGTCATGTCCTGTTCCATGGTCGCCCGTTGCGCCTCTTCGGCAGGCATTTCGCAACCGCCTTCCGCGAGCCCGTGCCCCGTTTGATAGAAGCAATGCTGCGCTTGGGCAAGCTTGCCCTCGTACCAGTTGATGCGAATGGGCGCCACGGCAAAAAAGTACCCGGTCCACACGCGAATTTTCAGGATGTCCGGCAGGATCTGCGTGGCCGTCCCCAGTTTCGTGATCGCGCCGGGAACGAACCCTCCCATCTGGCCCTCGGTGACGATCGGCTTTCCGATGGGCACGAGTTTCCCCTTCATCAGGCCAAGAATTTGCCACGGCCCGCCGCTCAACGGCGCGGAAGGCAAACAACCCGTATCGAGAAGGAGCCCTTCGCCGTTGCTGCCGTGCAACTCCTGAATGTCCACGGAGCAATCCTCGGAGAACGCTTCGTTCTCCACCGCAAACGCGTAAGTCTCATGATGCTGCACCGCGCCGGCCTGGTCCAAAATATCGAGCGACTCCAGCGCCCGCGCGTCAGCCCCGGTCTTGCCGGGCAGCCGCTTGTAATGCAGCACTGCCGTGAACGCTTGTCCGCCCAGGGAGTATGGACCGCGCCGCTCTTCCACATCCTCGAGCTTTGGCGATCCGGCAGGTGCAGGGGCCGCCTGATTCGCCGGCGGATTCTGCGCGGTGCTCGTAGCCGGCTTGCCGCCACAACCGAGAAGTAACAAAGGAATCGCTGCCCAGCGCGTCAGTGCCGTCGGCATGGTCAAAATCTCCATGAAGTTAAGCATTGCGCGATCCACCCCAAGTCTCACATCTGAGCGCCGGTTTCGGCTTCCTGAATTCTGATGCTGTTGTTCCGACGCGTACGGGTGTGCGTTTCGCGCGTTGCTCCTTCAGCTTCGATTCCATCCTTCCCATTAATAACCTATGACCAATTTAGCGGGATAGGAATTTCCGCACACTGGTATCAACCTGAATTCTGAGTTCTCTCCAAATCTTGCCGCGCCGCGAAACGCGTCATCACCAGCATCGTCGGTGTAAACCCGCGTCGCTTGTAAATCTCAATTGCATTTGTGTTATTCGGCAGGGTGCCGAGAACCATGTCGTTGATCCCTAAACGCAACAATTCTACATCCACGGCGTCGAGGAGCGCCTTGCCGATCCCCTTGCCCCGCTCTTGGGGGGAAACAACCAGCGTCACAAGCTCTGCCGTTCGCTCACCGGTGATCCAAGTGTCGTCCCAATTCCAGAATGCCGTTGGTTCTACTCGCACCAAGGCGTAGCCAACGGCAGTACCACCCCGGCGTGCCAATCGCAAAAATGATTCAGCATTCGCAAGAATCCGTTCGTAAAGGCGTTTGCGCTGATTCCACGAGGTCGCGTCATCGACGTAGGGGGCAAGCTTCGGTCCGATCGTTTGGTGATACTTGTGCAAGCTGAGCCAGAGGGACCGCAATTCGTTGAGTACTTCGCTCCCCGCCTTCTCGATTATGAAGTTCGAATGGCTTTCCATTTCTTACGCAGACCTCCAGCAATAAGTTTTTCTTCCGCAGCTCGCCCGCGAATCAAGAAGTCTCAGAAGACGGTTCAAGGGTTCTATGCGCGGCTGTACGGCTGCCGAGGCGGTAGATGAGAAGGCCAAAGAGGTTGGCTCCAAGAACGACGAACCCCATCTTGATGGCATAGGAGGCTGGGCTCGCAACGTCTATGATCGGGAAGACAGAGAGGAGTACAAACAAAAGCGTAAAGAGGAACCCAGAGACCGAAGCGAGACGTAGCCAGAGCGCAGGACGTATGCCGCGGTCTTTTCTGGCAAATATTGGAATTGCGAACAGAGAAAGGTAGGCGACGCCGTAAAATGTGAAGGCCCAATTCTGTATCAACTGGAACGTTTCTTGCATGCCGACACCGATAAGCGCGGCAAAACTTGCAGCCAGCGCGACGCCACCCAGGAAAAGGATTGAATTGACTGGGGTACGGTACTTGGGATGGAGGCGCGTAAACCAAGCGGGCAAAAGATGATCCCAGCCCGCGACCATGGGAAGCCGCGCGTTGGCGCTAACTTGCAGGCTGTAGGTCGCGATGTAGTTGCTCAGCAATAGCCCAATCGAGAGTGGAGCGAGGAGGCCGAGAAGTGGGATTCCATGAAAGCCTTTGCTGAGGGCTTGCGGGATGGGAGCAATGATGTCCACGGCTTCGGGGGGAATGTAAGCGAGTATGGAGGCGGTTCCAAAGATGTAGAGGAATGCAAGGATGGGAGCGGCAATGAAACTGGCGCGAGCGATGTTGCGCCCCGGGTTGCGGCATTCACCGGCAAAAATGGCTACGAATTCAAAGCTAGTAAGTGCGCCGAAGATCATCTTGGAAAAAACGCTGAGAGTGGACAGATGGAGCGACGGCAGAATGAGTCGCAAGGGATGATAATCGGGGCGGGTCCCGCGCATGAAATGCATTAGTGGCATGCAGATGAGAGCGAAAATGGCGAACATGGTCATTACGCTGCCCACGTTGTTCACCCATTTCCCTACGCTCAGACCGAGGTGTGCCAGCAACATCAAAGTTCCGATAAGCGCAATCGAGGCGACGATTACAATTCCCTTGTTCTCCGCAATCCAAACCATTTGCGGGCCGACAGCATAGGAAATGAATGTGACAGTAAGCAGGCCGACGCAACCAGTATAAAAGGCGTTAAACAACCACACGTTCCAGGCTGTCAGGAATCCAATCCGATCGTTGAATGCCAGCCGTGCCCATTCATAGAGGCCGCCTTCCAGCGGCATCAGGCGGTTTAAATGGACTACGACCATGGTCAGCGGAATGAAGAAGAGAGTGATGCCGAGAAGCCAAAACACCACGTGCGACGCGCCAGCTTTGGCAGCGGTGCCGAAATAGTCCGGGATCAAGACGATGACAATCTGCGCGAAAATCAGGTCGCGTAGCCCGAGCTCCTGACGAAGAGAGGCGCTGTGTTGCTTGACGGGTGCTTCGGCGGCCGCAAGTTGCGTGCTAGTGGTAGTTGACAATGCCTGGCTGCACCTCGTTCGCCTGGCGGCCGTCGACTCTCGTAATGGCGCGCGTCAGTTTGGCTTGAGTGTGGCTGAGAAGCAATGATAATCGCAGTTAAGTCGGTATTTCCGATTTCAACTCCATTTCTGCGCAAAACCATACGCCCGCCGCCCTCGCGCGTCAACCTCAAATCGCTCTGGCCGCAGTTGGGTGACCAGCGCGTCTCCTTTCGCCGCCGGGGGCCGCACTCTTGGTTTCTAAGGGTGCGGTTTTTGACTTTTCTCCCCGTTTTTCCGCTCTCCGATTTCGAATTGCCAACTGTCAGCCGTAAACTGCTCACTGCAAACTCCTTCTCCCACTTTTCCACAAGCATTCGAATGCTTTCCAAAAATCTTTGTACCGGTACGCCGAAGTGTATTGACACTATGGTATATACTGTCCTATCATGTCCCATGTCTAACGCGAGACCAGCCGATCTCTTCAACCTTTGCCAATTCAAATTCGCCCATGCCCGCCTCTCTCCGTCTTCCTTCCCCCAACTCTCAAGTAATCCTTTAACTTCTCGCCCCACTCGTCTTGCCCAGCCGCCTCCCCGATATTCGTCTTTTGGCGCCCTTTATTCTTTTTTGTCCTCCTTCCGCCTTACACCGCAACCAATTCGGAATCGAAATACTTTTAGCTGTCGGCTCTCGGCTGACAGCTGTGGGCTATCCTCCCCATCCGTACAACCCGTACAACGTTCCGTACAACGCCATTTCCCCTCTATCGTTCTTCCTTTCTTTCAGTTGCAAGCCGTACTACAAAACAACCGGGGTACCGCCCCTTGCACACGTAGGAGCTCCACCATGTCTTCGATTGAAGTTTTTCCCAATTCCGAACTCTCCCTAGAGCCGAAGGTCGTCACGCCACCGGGCCAGCGCCATCACTGCAGCTACAAAACCAAGGGAAAAGCGCCCGCTTCAGAAAGCGGCCACTACACAAGCAAGAGGAACCCAGGAACCGACCTGAAGGTCGACCACTACAGGGGCGAAGAGCGGCATTTTCTTTTGCACAGGCGTGCACAGGTTTCCACAGGGAAAGTGCGGGAGACCTCTTGCCAAGCTCCATCTCGAGGTTTACTCTCACTCCAGATTGAGCCGGGAAGCCTTAAAAACTTTGCGGCACAATTAAAAGGGGGCGCAAGAGCCGAAAGGCTTTTGCGCCCTCGATTTTTTTGCGCGCGCCGAATGTCGGAGCTGAAGCTCCGACCCCCTAAAGAGAAAAGAACCGGTCTGAAGACCGGCCACTACAAACCCAAGAGAAAACCGCCTGCTTCAGAAAGCGGCCGCTACCCAGGCGGGAAAAGGCAACCCAAGAACCGACCTGAAGGTCGGCCACTACAAAATCCAGAGAAAATCGCCCACAAGGTTTGCCTCTTCTCAAGCGCGTTACGAAGGACTAGCATTCCGGAATTGGAGGTGCTCCATGCCATTCAACATCATGACCCTGTCAAGAGTGGATATGCCGGTGAGCTATGCGGAGGGCTTGAAGATTCTGGAACGCGATCAATTCTGCTGCAGGTACTGCGGACTGGATGGAAGGGCCAGCTTTGAAAATGCGCTGATCATGTCCGTTGATTTCGTGGTGCCGCGCGCGCGGAAGGGTAAGAAGGATCCTGCCAACTTGGTAGCCTGCTGCCGTCCATGCAACATGATTAAAGGCACGCGGGTTTACAAAAACTTCGACGAAGCCAAGAAATACGTGCTTGCGCGGCGCGAAGAGATGCGCCAGGCGTGGGAGGCCAAGCGCTCCCAGGCGGCGCCAAAGGCGGCTGCGGCTTCTGCTTAAAGCGAAAAGGCGAAAGTCGAAATTGGAAAGTTGAAACTCGAGTAACCCAAGAGTCGGCGTTGGATGAGTGGGTTATCCCAATGTGCCGGGCGGGGATGGATTAAGACACGATCCGTCCACTGCGCTTTGCTCCGGTCGGGATGACAACAAAGGAGAAGGCCAAGGGCCCGAGGTTACACCTCTCGCTTGAAGCGCTTTGGGTACGCCGGTTCGTGAAGCAGCGAAGAATCCTACGGATTCTGGGGCGGTTTAGGAACGATGGGCGTAGGGATCACGTGCGCCTCGCGCCTTGGCGGAGCCAGTTTCGGGAGTTGCTTCTTCGGCTTCTTTGCTTCGCGTCTTCCTTTATCTTTGCTTCCCATGGCCACAGCTTGCCACAGATTGACCCCTAAGGCCAGCGGATGGGGAATGGGGAAGGACTGCGGCTATAATGCGGGGGAGGACGACGAGGGGGCGACTTGGCGAAGCGAGTATGGCGGATGCTGGGACGGGTATTTCCGCAGTGCAGCATGATATCGCAGGCGATTGCGTTCAACGTGTTTCTGGCGTTTTTCCCGACGCTGCTGCTGGCGGTCGGGTTCGCGTCGAGTTGGATCGGCAACAAAGCGGGAACGCTCGATGCGATCCGTAACTTCACGGATTTTTTGCCGCCGGGGAGCCAGGGAATTGTGGCGGACTTTTTGGAGCGGCGCTGGCCGGACATTTGGAAGTACGCGCTGGCGGGAGCGTTGGGGGCCCTGTTCGGCGGGACGCAGGTGATGAAGCTGCTGATGAAAGGGATTCACGTGATTTATGGAGAGGAAGAGCGCATCGGGTTCGTGCACCGGCAGTTGCGCGGGTTGTTGCTGCTGCTGATCACCATGGCGCCGATCGTGGTGGCGGGGATCCTGGGCGTGTTCGGGAGGCCGCTGCGGCACTGGCTCACGGGTCAATTGTGGAAGAACGCGCCGGTGCACGGGATGTGGCTGGTGTTTTTCCCGCTGACGGCGATGGTGCTGGCGCTGCTGGCGCTGACGGTGATTTATTGGGTGGCCCGGCCGCAGGAGAAACACTTGAGCCACGTGTTGCCGGGTGCGGCGGTGGCGACGCTGTTGTGGTGGGGGGTAAACGCGGTATTCGGAGTGTACATGAGGCGTATGCCGGCGAACGTGGTGTATGGCGGCTTGGCGGCGGTGATTGGAATGTTGGTGTGGATGCAGATTTCCTCGGTGATTGTGTTTTTGGGAGCGGCGTGGAATGCGGAAGGGGAGACGGGAAGAAGATAGGAATGAAATGGCCCTTCGATTACGCGCAGGACAAGCGAGTGAAAAGTGAAGAAAGTGACCGTGCAGAGAGTGGAAGTCGAGTGCTACGCAGGATACCGAGCGGATGAGCGGCCGGTGCGGCTGAACGTGGGCGGGGAATCGCTGGAAATTGAAGATGTGGAGGACCGGTGGTACTCGCCGGGGGAGACGTACTTCCGGGTAAGAGTGGCGGGAGGCGACCGGTACGTGTTAAGGCACGTGGAAGCGCAGGACATTTGGAGATTGGAAGCATACCGAAGCGCAGCGAATTGATGCGCGGCGCGCGCGTTGACACGAGAAATGCCGCAGCCTATAGTCAGGTGGTCCCACCCGCATTGAAGTGACCCATCGGCCTGGCGGGATGTCCGGCGAGGGGTCGCGAATGGGGGCAAGGGAGGGGATGACACTCAGGCTTGCCTACCGGAAATCGCGCCGCCACTTAATGAAGTGGCCGGCTGTCCTCGTGATGCTGTTCACATGGACGGCGGGAGCGCGCGCACAAGAGACGAGCGGAACGGCCGCGGCGGAGAAGACGGCGGCCGACACACCTAGTACACAGTCAGCAAAAACTACAACGGAAGCGAAAGCGGAAGTCTCCAGCAAGGACACGGGCACGACGTTCAAGTTGCGCGTAAACCTGGTTCAGGTAAAAGTGGTGGTGCGCGACGGGAAAGGGAAGTTGGTGGAGAACCTGAAACGCGAAGATTTTCAAGTGTACGACCAGGGAAAGCTGCAAGCGATTACGACGTTTGGAGTGGAGACGCCGGAATCCAGGAGAAAGAGGGCGGAAGCAGCGGCGAAAACGCAGACGGGAGAAGAGACAGCGGCGGCGGGCGTGGAGAAAACGGAACTGCCGCAGCGGTTTGTGGCCTTGGTGTTCGACGACATTCACTTGAATATGCAAGATGCGGTTGTAGCGCGGGCGAGCACGAAGAAACTGATCGAGAGCATCTCGCCAACGGACCGGATGGGGATTTATTCGACGTCGGGTCAGGTGACGCAGGAGTTTACGAGCGACAAGGAAGCGCTGGAGAAGAAGTTGCTGTCGATCATGCCGCGTCCGATGATGGGGAAAATTAACAGCACAACGAATTGCCCGGACGTGACCCATTACATGGCGGATCAGGCGATCAACAAAAATGATAGCGTAATTTTATCGGTGGTGGCGCAAGAGGTGCTGCAGTGCCAGTTTCAAGGGGACCCGCGGATGGCTAGCGCTGCGGCGTCCGCGGCCCAAGGGGCATTGCAGGAAGCGCTGATGGCCGGGGATACGGACAACGAATACACATACCGGCGTCTGGAAGACGTGCTGAGACGGTTGGGAGGCATGCCGGGAGAGCGGATCCTGGTGCTGGCGTCGCCCGGGTTCATCTTGAGCACACAGTTTTTGGATGAGATGGGAATCATCGACCGTGCAAACCGGGCGAGCATCGTGATCAATACGGTGGACGCGCGCGGATTATATTCCCCAGATATTTTGGGTGACATTTCGCAACCAATAACAGATACGGTAATCACGGCTGGATATAAGACCACTTACAGAGTGCAGGAGCAGCAAGAGAACGGGTATGTCTTGGGCGATTTTGCGGCCGGGACCGGCGGGACGTTTTTCCATAATTCTAACGATCTGGCAGGCGGGTTGGAGCGGGCAGGGGTAGCGCCGGAAGTTTCCTACGTGTTGGGATTCTCACCACAGAACCAGAAGATGGACGGGAAGTACCACACGATCAAGGTGGCGCTGACCGAGAAGCGGAAATACGACATTCAAGCGCGGCGAGGCTACTACGCGCCAAAGAAGGTGGACGACCCACAGGAACAAGCCAAACAAGAGATTGCGGAAGCGGTGTTTTCGCAGGACGAGATCCAGGATTTGCCGCTGGATTTCCAGACACAATATTTCAAAACCGGGGATGCGGGCGCGCACTTAAGTGTGGTGTCGCACATCGACTTGAAGGGGATGCACTTCCGGAAGACGGACGGAAGGAATTTCGATAACTTGACGGTGGCCACGGTGATTTTTGACGACAACGGGAATTATGTGACCGGAGGAGAAAAACTACTGGAAATGCGGCTGCTGGACACGACGTACGAGAGAATGAGCAGGACGGGCTTGACGATGAAATCGAGCTTTGACGTGAAGCCGGGAAGGTACATGGTAAGGCAGGTGATTCGGGATTCGGAGGGGGCACAGATGGCGGCGCGCAACGGAGCCGTCGTCATACCGTACTGAGAGCCAGATTGAGGGGGCGAAATGAGAAACCCAACAGGATTGCCAGCGGGAATGAGATTGAGCATTGTGCTGTTTCTCGCTGAGGTGGCGGCGGGCAGCCTTGGCTTGCGAGCCCAGAGCCAGGAGCCGGCGAAACCGGTGGCAACCGAGCAAGCGGCGCCGACGAACATGGTGATCCGGACGGAATCCCGTGAAGTGCTGGTGGATGCGGTGGTCACGGATAAAAAGGGACATTACGTCACGGACCTGACGCAAGGTGACTTCAAGGTCTACGAGGACAACAAGGAACAGGCGGTTACGAGTTTCTCGTCCGGGTCCGACGCCGCAATGCAGGCTAGCGGACAGAAACACTACCTGATCCTGTTTTTCGATAATTCGTCGATGGAGATGGCAGACCAAATGAACGCGAGAGACGCGGCCGCAAAATTTGTCGAGAGCAACGCGGGCGCGGACCGATTGATGGCGGTGGTGAACTTTGGTGGAACGCTGGTGATCCGGCAGAATTTCACGGCGAACGCGACCTTGCTGAAGGCGGCAGTGAGCGGGAGCCAGGCGCCAAACATAGAAACGAACGGGCAAACAGCGCAGCCGGTGATGGTGGCCACGTTGGGAATGCCGTCGATCAGCAATGCCGAGGCAGATTTTGGAGCGCGGTCGATGCTTCTATCGATTCGGAGCCTGGCGAAGAACTTGCGCGGAGTGCCGGGACGAAAGATGTTGATCCTGTTCACGGCGGGCTTCCCGCTGAGCATGGAGAATCTTTCGGAACTGACGGCGACGATCGACGCCTGCAATAAAGCGAACGTGGCGGTGTATCCGCTGGACGTGCGCGGATTGGTCTCGGGAGCCCCGACAGTTGGGGGCACGAGACTGGTGCCGAACGCGAAGGAGAGAAGTGCGACTGTGTCAGCGTCTAAGGCTAGAGCGCGGGCGGTGCGGCCGAGACTGGTGTTTGCGAGCTATAACGGTGCTTCCATGTTTGAGCCCCAGAGGCCTGGTGGAGGGGGCGGTGGGGGCGGGACAGGCGGCGGCGGAGGTCACGGCGGAGGCGGAACAGGCGGTGGTGGAACCGGAGGAGCAGGAGGGGGCGGAGGTAAAGGTGGGACGGGCGGAACTGGTGGAACTGGAGGGGGTGGAGGCAAGGGCGGAACGGGTGGAACTGGTGGTGGAAAAGGAGGGGGAGGCGGAGCTCCGGCCGGCACGCCGTATGGAAATTACTTCAACCCCGCGAATCAGCCGCAAGTGTTGTTGCCAAAGATCCCAACGTCGGCGTCGACCAATCAGCAAATCATGCAGATGCTGGCGGAAGGCACGGGAGGGTTCGCGATTTACAACACGAATGGCCTCCTGGAAGGCTTGCAGCGAATGGCGCAAGAGTTGAGTCAGTTTTACGTGCTGGGGTACGTGCCGCAAGCAACGGCCGAGGGAAGCTGCCATACGCTGAAAGTGAAGCTGAACAAGGGCGGAATGGAAGTGCGATCGCGCACGGGGTATTGCAACGTGCGGCCGACAAATCCCCTGGAAGGCAAGCCGGTAGAAAAACAGATGGAGGCCCAAGCGAGCGGAACGGCGGTGGGAACGATTCGCGCGAGCATGCAGGCGCCATATTTTTACGCGGGTCCCAATGTGGCGCGAGTGAACCTGAGCATGGAAATTCCGGGGGATGCCGTGGTGTTTAATAAGGACAAGGGAAAATATCAGGCAAACGTGAATATTCTGGGAATCGCCTACAAGGCAGATGGATCGGTGGGAGCGCGTTTCAGCGACACACTGAAACTGGAGATGGAAAAGGACGAGTGGAAAGAGTTCACCAAGCAGCCCTACCGGTATCAGAACCAGTTCGATGCCGGGCCGGGGAGCTACAACCTGAAGGTGGTGCTGAGTTCGGGCGGGCAGGGATTTGCGAAGATAGAAACTCCACTGGTGATCGATGGGTACGACGGGAACAATTTAACACTCGGAGGGGTGGTGCTCTCGACGAGTGCGCAGCGCGTAGATGACATACCCACCGAAGTGGATGCCACGCTGCTGGAGGACCGCAAGCCGCTGATCGTGAAGGGCATGCAAATCACTCCGGCGGCGAACTACCAATTCAAGAAGACGGACAACTTGATGCTGTATTCGGAGCTATACGAACCGTTGTTGAAAACGGATCCGGCCACCAAGGTATTGTCCGGTTACCGGATTTTTGACGAGGCCACTAACAAAGAAGTGTTTTTCACGGGCGGAGTAGCAATGGATAGTTTCCTGCAAAAGGGGAATCCGGTGGTGCCGTTTGCGTTCAGGGTGGAAACCAAGAACCTCCAGCCAGGAAATTATCGATTGGTATTGCTGGCGGTGGATGGACAAAACCATCAGGCGCCCCAGCGGCCGGTGGAGTTTACGCTGAACAATTAAGTGACGCGGGTCATCTGCCCATGTGGTGGGTTGGGACGCATGAGGGCGAAGCTATCGATAGGAAACAATTGGCGTTAGGGGCAGCAACTTTTCGAGGTGGGCAGGGTTAAGCTACGGAAATGGCGAGAAACCTTTTCCGTATGAGTGTCGAACGAACGAACGGCCTGCCAAGGCCGCACGGAAGCCGCATTTCCTATACTCCCAGAGCATTCTTAGCGTCGATTTTGACGATTTCGTGCACCTGCACGCTGCTGCTGGACGCTCCCGCGCTGGCGTCTGCCTCCACGAAAGAGAAGAAAAAGAATCAAGATGCGGTGCTGAAGGGGCTGCCAATCACGGAGCTAAGCACCGAGGAATCCATCCAACACGCCTTGAACCGGCTGGCGTACGGCGCGCGACCGGGAGATGTGGAGCGCGTGCGGCAAATGGGTCTGGCGAAGTGGATCGAGCAGCAGTTGAATCCGAAATCGATCGACGACAGCGCGGTGGAAGCACGCCTGAGGGTTTACCCGACATTGACGATGAAGACGGCGCAGTTGATGGCGGAGTATCCAAATCCTAAGCAGGCAGCGAAGGCGGCGGAGCAGTCAAAACAAGAGACAGCCCAAGTGCAAGCCGCGCAAAAGCAGGCGGACGACGCGATCACGGCGATGGCGCGAGAGATGGACGGAAAAGGTGGGGCGAGCAACGGCGCGGGCGAGAGTAACGAGACGATGGCGAGCGGCGGAGCGCCGGACACACCGTCGCCCATGAAACTGAATCCAGCGACGCGAGGGGCCGGCCAAAGAGATCCGCTAAGCGTGGATCCGAATGCGGTGCCGCGAGCGATCTC
>Ga0187803_10000633_pt1 | contig 13925 bp, 15 predicted proteins | sample NC_wetland_sal_i_2_FD_132425 | JGI IMG/M metagenome (GOLD analysis project Ga0187803, IMG submission 132425) | Wetland sediment microbial communities from Neuse River Estuary, North Carolina, USA - Control_3 | ecosystem: Environmental > Aquatic > Freshwater > Wetlands > Sediment | place: USA...
AAGAAACGCGTCGCGGCCAAGCGATAGCTCAGAGGAGAAACTCGCGCGCCGAACCACGAGCATTGAATCCTCGCGAATGGTTGCGAGAACTTGCGGGCGAGGCGAGGCAGCGGCAAACTGCGGTGAAAGAAACGAGGCTAGCGTCCGCAGGTGATCCCGGTTCTTGCAGAGTTCATCTCCCCATCGCGCAAAATGGTCTTCGATGTCGCGGCTGTATCGCTCGCTCGGGAAATCGTCTTCCTTCTGCCGCGCTTTTCGGATTAAGTCCTCGAGAGGAGAGCGTATCCGATACTGCGGAGTAATTCGATATTCAGGGAACAGCGGGGCCGCGTCAGTAAGGGGCGTTGTGGCGTCCTGCGCGAGGGGCGCGGCGCCCGTCCCAAACAACGGCGCGGGGAGAAACAGTGCCGGGCCACAGGCGCAGGCGCCCAGGAAATCGCGTCTCGTCAGCGTTCGATTTGCCTGCCGCGTGCGAATTCGCATCCCCACGACCCGTTGGACGTGCAGCGACTTTAAACCTAGCAACAAGGTCGGCAAGCGTCAAGAAAACCCGTTTGGCAGGGACCCATCACTCTCCCATGCCTTGGACAAAGCAGGTTCTCTCCAGCGGGCGGTCGTGCTCTAATGAAGTGGACGTTCTTCTCTTCTGTCTACTTTTTGAGTACTTCTCAAAGATCCTGCCGAGGGCCTTTGTTGAGGCAAACAATGTGCTGCGTATTTGTAGAAAGCCCGCGATGGTCGTTGCACATTTCGTTTCACACTTTCGTGCCGACCATGCCCGAATTGCCCCGTTTAGCTCGATTGATGCCAGCGTATCCGATTGAGAACATTGGGCACGACACAAGACTAGCCAATTATGAGTCCGCTGCTCTAACCAACTGAGCTATGGGCCCGGAACAGAATTCATCTTAACAATGAATCCTGGTTCTGTACATTGGCAGGCCTGCTTAGCCGTTGGGCTTAGGAGCCACTTAGGGTTGTGAGGTCAGGCCGTGTTCGGGGCCTCCTGGGTGGGCTTACGAGTTGGAAACGGCAGTTAGTACTTGCGGGCCAAGCGAGGCTGCGGGCTGTCAGAGTGGTTATATGGGCGAATGACGGCAATTTGATCGGGAAGAATGTCGCACTTCTATCGTCCAGCGCCGGCCCCCACGAGGTCGGGTTGCCTCCCAAGACTGTTGTTTTCTAACTGCCCGAGCGCCTTAGGCAGCTCGCTTTGGAAAAAACGCAGTTTTCTTCTCTCGATGCTCAACGAACCGGCTCTCCGAAGCTTTGCGCTCCATGTCCAAGATTGCTCCATCTTCTGCGTCAAATCGTGCTCGTACGTACCGAGTCCGGCCCTTATGCTGGCAAGCACGCGCGCAGCTCCCTGCTTGCGGAGGCCTTTAACGCCGAGGCCGACGATCTGCGTTGTGTCCGGGTCGATGTACAGCCAGACGTCGTCGGAAAGCTCTTTGACGCTAATGTCGTGTGAATCTCGCGTCGCAAAAAGAATCACAAACGCATCCTCCAGGGAGGCATAGTACGACGTTGCTATGGAAGGAATATCGCTCGGAAGAGATCTTATTTCAAGATCCACGTCTCCCACTCGCTCATTGACACTTCCGACAAACGCCTCGATGACGCCCCGTCTCGGGATGTCGACTTGCTTCAGCAGCGCCATACTTCTTCACCTCCTACGGATTGCGACAAAACAAGAACGTCGCATTTTCGACCAACCGCGTAGTGCGCGTCCGTTTAGCCTCAGAACCAAGCGAGGGCTCCGAGGAATCCAAGCAAATTACTGCAGCAGCTTTCGAGCGCTCGTCAAAGTACCTTATCGGCATACTCAGAAAGCTCCTGGAGTGTACGTGGATCTTCTCAAGTCTTCTTCGGCTGATTTTGGACCGGGCGTGAGCGTCCTTAATGTAAGCCTCCCGATCGATGATTGGGTCCGGAAAATTGTCCTGCGAGACAATTTGATTTAGCTGATAAGCCATCCCTACGGTTCCCTCTCCGACCTTGAACCAGATGCCGCAACGCTCTTCCCCTACACCCTGGGAGAATCGGCTAACGGACACCAGTCTTCTTCCGAAAAACCTTGGGAGAAACGCGGTGACTCTAATTCCGGTGACGTGCGCATCTCGTCCGCAGAAGATTCTGTACACCTCTTCGCATAGCCCGCGCAGTGCCTTCGACGGCGCTCTCTGCCTTGCAAGGTCTTCGGCGGCTGCGCAATACGCTTGAAAAACGAACGCAAAGCAAGCGGCTACCACAATCACGGTAGCTTGCGACCTGCCAGTTAGCGCCTTGACTTCTTGCCCGGAAATTCTCGCAGCAACAGCCGTCAGCGCGACGAATAACAACCCAGCGAGCTTCCCGACCAGGATTGTCGTTCGATGGAGAAGTAAAGCCCTGATCAATCCCAACATCGTTGCAAGACGTCCGCCTATTCGACGAATTTACGATTGGTTCTCGACGAGCTAAAGGAACGTCCCGGAGAGTATCATCGGGTGGACTTGGAATGTCAATACCCATTGTCAACGAATTTACCTCCGCTCTCCCTACGAGGAGCCTGAATCCAGTCCGCCACCCAAGCAATAAGGCAAATACTCGCCGGAGCCTCAGGGAAATACCCGATCCTCAGAGTGAGAAGTAGCTCTGACGGGGCGGGATGCCTCCGGCAATTTGCCATCTTTCCTCCTGTCTATCTTCCGCGTTGGCCCCGAAGGCCTCGAATGCAGACACAAGATAGAGGGTGTCTCTGCAATTAGTATTCCAATTGAGGTTCCCAGCCCTATTCACCTGAGGTTGGTGCAGTTGCCGCGAGTAGGCTCTTCCCAAGTCAGGCGCCCCAGAGAACGAGTTTACCGTTTATGTGCATTTTGTTGCCGTCCCGCTATCTCTCCACGGGGTGTTATCACGAAGGTCGGAAACGCTTGGCGTCGAATCCGATAAACGCCTCACTACATATTGGACCCGCCCAAGGAAGTCGCGAACGCGATTGCTCCATCAAAGACAAAACTCTGGGCGCTGCACTTTGAGGCGGTTGAACCGACCGTCATTCCGCCCTTCACATTCGAGGGCCAGACAAACGTCCTGCTTCCGGTTGAGTCTTGGCAAATGACGAAGCTCAATTGCTCGCCCATGGAGGCATTCGCAAGCGAGGAACTCGTGACATTGCCAGTCAGCGTGATCTTCTGCGTGTTCCCGAGCGACGCGTCAAAAGTCGGCGTCGCAGAGAATGCAACGACGTTCAGCGAAGTTGCGAAGTTTCGCGCTGTGACCACGCCCGTGCCGCTCGGCGTGAGCGAGACATTCTGATTTGTCCCGCCCGCGCTCAGCGGCATGGCGCCGGCGGACGTCACTCCCCCTGGTACGGTCAGAGTACTGGCGCCAAAGGTGTATGACTTAGTGCCGTTCGATGCCGTCAAGACAAACTGCGAGCTTGCGGGAATGAGCGAGAGTGAATCCAACCCGGCTGCGTCAGTATTGACTATGTCGCCGACGGGCTGCGTGGCCAAACAGTTCGTGCCAGTGTTCACCGCTGTGCCGTTGTTCACCTGGGTGGCCGGGCAGCCGATGCGGAGGACGGCTCCGCCGTAAACGCTGGGCGCGGTCTGCATCAACAAGCCGAAGTAGAAAAGGCCTGAGGTAGCTATCAGGGATGGTGGCGCCAAGGGCGCCCCGCTCACGTAATCCATATACTCTGACGGGTCATTGTTATTCGTGGCGCCGATTGCTTCTTCCGTTCTCTGCCAGCCGTGCCCGTTGAGAATCGCTTGCATCGCGGTGCTCGGCCCGTTTCCTACGAAAGGCAGGTATCGCTGCACGCTGGACAGGACGTTGGCGACTGAACCGAATTGCCAATAGTGTTGATTCTCGACCGCGTCGCCGCTTGCCCAGTTCACACCATTCGGCGCCAAGGTGGCCGTGTCGGTGAGTTGCCCGTTTTGCTGCCAGGAACGGACCTCGGCACCCGGATAAGTGTAATACTGGTTGGATTGCTGCCACCCGGTACAGGTTGGTGGCGAACAGCTCCCTCCGATACCGTGTCCATTGTAGCCGATACCGTTGTTGCCCACGGTCCACGGGATCAAGTGGGAGCTGTCAGTCACGGCAAGAATGGGGAAGGCTTGACGAATGCAGTTCACTGCCGGCGAGACTCCGCAGGTCGAGCTATATCCACCTGCCCCATAGCGGTCCGAGACCAATTCCACAAAATAGCCCGGGCACGTTCCGGCGTTCCCGGAGGCGCAAGCCCCGCTGTTGGCAATACTCACCACAGCGCCGGGAGGGTGCGGCTTGTTAAAGGTCGCAGTGAATGCGCTCTGAGGGCTGCCGGAGAACGCCGTTGCCTTTACGACTTCGTAGCTTCCGATATCGCCGATGACGATCGGCGTGCTGGTGGTAACTCCGCTTAAGTTAGTCCCGATTACGTAGCCTGTCGGCGTCACAGTGCAAACAGCAGGAAGCGCGGCGGAAGGGTTGCAGTTCGGCCCGGGAATGGCTGCGTCGGTCAAAGCGAGTGCGGTGTTTGGAGTCCACGAGGTTCCATTGCCAACATACTGTGTCCAAGTCCACGCACCGAGATTCGAGGTCCCGATTGACGAAAGAGTCCCGCTGCTGCCTTTGGAGATGTCGAGCAATGGGCGGCCGGCGCCTTGCTCCGCCTCGGACTGGGGATTGTTGACCGTAATCTGCGTGGCCCCTTGGGATAATGTTGGGCAAGGGGAGGTCCCACAAATCGTGCCGGCGTATACATCGCTCAACTGCATGGCGTTGAAGCCAGCGGACTCCACCCCCTCGTCGCCTATGGTGCTGGCACCGCCGTAGTTCATGCTCAGAACTTCGAGACCAATGGTGTCGCCGGTGGCGCCGCTCCACGCCTGGATGTTCAGCGGAATGTGCTCAGCCGGCGAGTAGTACTCGCCGGTGATATTCATGGTTTGGAAGACACTCTTGTCGGAGTAAAAAGGGCTGGCAAATTCGTAGTCGAGATTATTTCCGCCATCAAAGACCTTCTGCGCAAACTGGTTTTCTATGACATTCATGTATTGCGTGTAGCCGTTGGTTCGGTAGCGATTCCCGACCCACTGATTGCCGACCATGACGTTGGAATTGTTTTCCTCTGTCGGGTTGCCCGGCGAATCGTAGTTAGTGATGTGAATCCCGTCCCGGAAATCCCAAACCTGGACATTTGGTGCATACGAGCAGCCGTTGGTGTTTCCGGCGAGCGTGATGACTGACGCGCCGGCTGCCCCACAAATGGCCTCCGTCGAAGCGGAATTGCTCGGCGGATTGACGATCACCGCCCGGTTGGAGCCAGCATTGGAAACGGCGCTGGCGCAGGGCGTGGAACCGGAGAACTGGTCGCAGAATCGAGTGCCCTCGAGGTGGCCTGTCGAGTCAGTGCCCATCGGTTGCGGGACAAACCATGTGCGCAGGTCGGTGATTCCGCCGGGCGGGATGGATGAACTGCCGGTTACGACTTTGGCCAGCGGGACCTGGCCGGCGGCAAAGCCAGTGGTGTTCGAGGCCGGTTTACAATTGTTAGCCGGGTCGAGATACACATAGTTTGTCGCGCTCGCGGTCATGGGCAGGGCGCCGCCGGCATAGGTCACCGCGACTTGCGGATTTCCGCAAAAGGCTGTGCCCGGCGCGATGTTCACGTTGGGCCAAGTTCCCGCCGTCACCCAATAGCCCGGTCCGACCCCCTGCACGTACCTCGCATTGGCGGCATAGATCGGCTGGCCGCTTTCCGCCTGTGGCTGCTGGCAGAAAAGCAGTGACGAGTGACGAGTGATGAGTGACGAGCAAGCCACAAGAAGGGCGATCCAAAAAGGTCGCACCCCGCGCGCGCCATTCTGTCTTCTGACTCCTGACTTCTGTCTTCTGATTTTTGCTTTCTGATTTCTGGTTTTTGCTTTCAACATGCGATCACCTCGTGGATCTAAGATCAAGATCGCCGCCAGCGACCGGCTGGTACCAGACCCTTCCGCTGCCGGCGGCGGAGGCTCACCAAATCTGAATGCTCGCCGTGACTCCAGCGTCTGAAGCAGTGAGGTAGAGGTTTGTGGCGTCGAAGAGTGTTGTGGGTTGAAACCACACCGCTCCGCCGGAGGTCATGTAAATGAGGGCGCCCAGCGGCGCGCGCCCGAGATTGTGGCTCAGAGAAAAATTTCCCGCTGCCGCTGCGCTCACAGCCAGGCGACCGTATATTTTGGTGGCGCCCGTAACCGCGAGGACGTGGGTCGCGTCAGTAGTCACTGTCCCGAGGAACGCGTCACCTGGTGAGGCCGCAGTCCCCGTCGTGTTGAAATAAAACCCGGTGACTGAATTCCACCAAAAATAGCTTGTAGAACTGGCTGGTGCCGCAGGAGCGGACGGAGCGGTGGGCGCCCAACGCATACCTTGTGCGTAAAGCACGCCTCCCGTAAGGCCGGGCGTCAGAGTGGCTGAGGTTGCGAGAGTGAATCCCGAGACTACTCCCGAAAGGCCAATGTCGCCGAGCCACGCGGCCACGGTTCCGGCGGCCACGACCGCGTTTCGGACGTCGTTCGCGTCCTGCAAAAGCGAATCGATGGTCTGCCAGTTGGTGTCCAGGTCAGTCTCGTAATTGTTGCCGTGCTGCGGCTCAATAATTCCTTTTCTCGGTAAAACCGTTCGGACGACTGCCATATATGCTCCAGTGACAAGTGGCAAGTGGCGAGTGGCAAGTGAAAAGCAGGCTGCGACTCACTTTTGACCTCTTCTTAACCACTCAGTCGGGTCGCAATAGTTCGTACTTTCACAAATCCGCCATTGGTGATCAGCTCTGTGCCGTTGTTCCAGTAATGGACTTCGCAGTGCACCAGTCCCGGGTTTGCTTCGTTCTTCTCTTCCACCCATAAATCCATCAGGTAGAGAGTGCCCGCGGCGTCATTAAGGTTGGCGCGGCCAGGTTTGGTAAGGGCGCCGCCGGTTTGCGCCGCCGGGTCGGGCGAACGCGAGCACCACGCGGCGATCTCATACTCCAACTCGGCGCGCGCGTAGACGTAGCCATCCACATGGCTGGCCGGCAACAAGACAGCTTCGCCATTCTTGTACCAGCCGTAAAAAGTCTCCGGCCGAACCACTCCAAACTTGGCATTGTTCGAGATCTTCGTGATCGAATAGTCCGTCAGCGGCTGATCCGCAGCGATCGCTGAGTCTGGAAGATCGACGAAGCCGGGCACTACTGCGAATGTGAGTTGCGACATGTCTTAACTCCAGTGACTACTAAATTGCCGATGGTCGATTGCCGATTGAGGATTGCCACCTTCAATCGAAAATCGGCAATCAGCAATCGGCAATGCTGAGTTCACAGTCACTCCTTAGAAGATCGTCTTCGCCGGTGTTCCATCGGAGAAAGCGTTCGTTGTGCTGTTGGCCATAAACGCGTAGCGCGCCCGCTGGTAACTGGAAGCGGCGCTGAACGCCGGCGTGCCCGTTGGGGCAATTCGGGACAGAGCTTTGTTATTCATCCATCCTGAGTCTTGAAGTTGATAGGTCATGCTGCCGTTCTGATAGTTGGGTTGCTTGTCGATGACTTCGACGATTTGGTTGAACACTCCTCGGCGTCCGGTTCCGAGATTCGGCATAAGCGAGTGCGACAGGTACGCGTAATCGCCCGCCTCGACGGTCAAGGTCATGAATTGGCTGGAGACCGTAGCCGTAGGCGCGCCGCCGCGCGGTGAACCGCTGACCGGGTTTATGCCGTCATAGCGTCGAAAGATGCGCGTGGCAGTGAGGCCGGCGAGCGCGGCGCCGCCCCAGGCGCTGCGCAATCCCTTCGACTCGATAATGTCCTGGCCGGCCAAACCAAACTGCTGGAGCGACGGTGCATCGAGAAAAATCAGCTCGGTCTGGAATTGGCTGCCGTCGTAGTCGAAGCGATAGGTCACCTGATTGATGATGGGCTGGCGCGTGAGATTGGGAAGCACCGTGATATTTCGCTCGTTAAAGCCAAAGAGATTTTGGAAGCTGTAGGGCGGGACAAAAAAGCGCGGCGAGAGCCGGCCATCGCTTAGCACCGCCATGTAGCCGCCCAGCGCCTTGAAAATTTCGAATTCCAGGAACTGTTTCGCCTCAACTGCCTGGTCAAACGTGAAGCCTAGAACGCAGCCGGCGAAGATCCCGTTGCGGTAAAACAGAAACGTATCGACGTCGATGCCGGGATTGGGATAAATCAGCGTCGGATTGGAAGTACCAGCCGAGTTCCACTGCCGAGGGTCGTAGAGGCGCCAAGTGCTCTCCGAAAACGCGTCAGATTGCCCGATCCCGAGCTCGTTTTGAAAGACCATTAGGGCGACATCCATGGGATTGGCCAACAAACTGCCCGTGTGGTCTTTCGAAATGGGAAATCCGTCATCGCCGTTGAGAAAGATGTTCGTCTTCGCGCTTCGCGTCAGATCCCGGCACTGGAGAACGAATCCCGTGAGATCCGGCAGCGTTTGGATGGATTCAATCTCTTGTGTCGCCAGCGTCACAAAATCCGACGAGACCATGCCGGGATAGCCGACCTGAAGTGACACCTTGCGGCCCTCGAGTTTTCCACCACTCACCAGCGCGGTCATGTAACCGCCGCCATCAGTGGTTTCGAGGGCCAGAGCGCCGATTGAGCTTTGCCCATCCAGGGGACGAATGCTTTGGTGGACTCCCAGCGGGACTTTCAAGCAAGGCCGGCCGAGAAGCTCCGAAGAAGTGCTGGCGAGCAGAACGTCATTGCGTGTCGCGGTGATCCAGAACCACGCGGTAGAGGCCATCGTCTTGCGCACTGAGAATTCCCAGGGCAGGGCTCGTGATGCCAGCGAGAACGAGAGCGTGCCGTCGCCCGTCGTCGTCTCCACGATTTGCATGCTCAGCGCGAGGCGCGAAAGGAAGGCGCTTGCCCCACCCGGGTAATTGGAACTGAGATAGGCTTGCAAGGAAGAATTACCGCTCAAGCGCAGGTACGCTGCGAGTGCGCCCCAGGTGCCTTCCATCCACACGGAGACCGGCGATCCCGAATAGCCGCCGGATGAATCCGCGTAGGGCTTGAAGCCATCAAACGGGGTCAATTGTTGATACGCCTCATTGTAGGCATTGGTCTGCGAGCTCAGAAGGATCTGCTGGTTGGGCAAAAAGAAATTCTCATAAATGAACTCGAGACACGAGACAGCCTTCACATCGTCGCCGATATAGTGGCAAAACATCGCGCCCCAGGCCCCGGAAGCATCGAGAGCAAGGGAGGTATCGAGCCCGGAGCTCGAAGCGCCTTGCGCGAAGTGGCCCTTCACCGGCCCGCTCGGGGGTATCCACAGTTGGGCCAGAAGCGCGGCGCTGATCTGGCCGGAGATGGTGGCCGCGGTGGTGGCCGTGGAAACCAGCGATGTGTACTGCGCGGAAGTAATCAGACCGCTGTTCAGCAACTGGGCCGCGGCGGAAGGCAGCACGTGCGAAGCCTTGTCGAAGGCAAAGTAGCAGTCAATGTTGTGTTCCGAAGAGACGCCGGTGATTTGTCCTGGCACGTACTGGTAGCCGGGATCCTGATACTTGCCCCAACCGATCGTCACGAGATTCTGCGTTAGATCGTTGGCCTTGGACTGCAACGAGAAGAGAAAAGCGAGCAGGCTTTGGAGGCCGAGCGCGGCGCTCCCGTAATCGCCGGTGCGCTCGATGTAGATGCCATAAGCGTAGGCCACCCATGCCACGGCGCCGCTCCGGATGTAAGCCTGATCGACCTGTCCGTTGTAAACGTCGTAGGAGAAACTCAAGGAGCCCGCGGGCTGCGGCGCTCCAACCGAGAGATCGTCCAACCGGAGGTTGCCGGCCGCCTGAAGCGTCACGCTGAACGAGGTGATGGAAATCACCTTTTCGCCGGGGAGGTATTGCCCGATCAATGCGTTGAGGTCTTGGGTGAAGACACGCCATACACCCGAAGTCAGCCCAAGTACAGAGGTGATGGTTTTCGAGCTCGAGTTGTAGCCGGCCGTTCCGGTCGACGCCAGACTAATCGTCGTGACCTTGCCTGTGGAACTGGTCAAGCCGATGGAAAACGCGAAGTTCACAAACGCTTCGTAGCGGTTTTGCAGGATCGAGTCCACGGCATCGGGCAAGCCCGCGCCCGCAAAATTCCAGGTGGCAGGCGCGCCCGTCGCCGTGAAGGAGATCACTCGCGAGCCGCCCGATTGCGCCGGTGGCTCGGTGGGATCGAAGATGTTGGCAATCGTACCCGCGCCGCTGGTGAGCGACCAGCGCGCGGTCGAACCGTCCTCCGCGTTTTCGAGCACCTGTGACGGCAGATATCCGGGGTTGCTCCGCAGCGCGTTGAGGCGAGTGATGATTCTCCGAGCCGCGTCCCAGAGCCCCGCCACCGAAAATGCAATCACTGCCAACGCGGCGTCATAAATCCAACTCCGATTCTGGATGTAAGGAGTATTCGAGCCGGCCAGCAGGCCCGGACTCACATAATCCGGATCGCCTGGCGGCACTTCTATCGACCGAGGAAGGTCCGAATACACGGCGGCGTTTTCGAGAGTGGAATACAGCTCGGTGGGCCCCAGCACCGGGTCGTTGTAAACGATGTGCGCCGCCGGCGTTCCTGCGAGCGGCACCAAGCTGGTTCCGAAACGCGCGTGAATCGAATCCTGCACCATGAGCGGGATATTGTCTTCCTGGAGGTATTCGATGTCCGTCTTGGCGTAGACCCGAACGAAATAATCTCGAAGCTTGTTGCCCACGCCCGTGTTGGAATGCGAAATCCAGCCGGTGACGAGCGAGGTGGAGGAACCGCCAGCAGGCTGGGGCAAGGCGGCCGGCATCAAAAACGCGATCACCGTACCCGCGTGAACGTTGGCGACGCTCCAGGTGCTGTCCGCGGCGATCGCGGACGAGCCTTGGTAGTAAAAAACATCCACGCGTGAGTACACGTCGATCCGGTACTGGTTGGCGGGCAATTGCAGACTCAGCACCCGGCCGGTCAAGTTGCTCGTAGCCGTTAGAGGAAGCACGTTGACGAGCAAATTTCCCGAGAGCAATGGCGTGGGCGAAGAGTTGATGGGGAACCCATCCGGTCCTGGCTGCGCGTCCGGCGAAACGCCGGCGATGGGATCGAGCACGATGTTCGGCCACGCTACCTGGGCAAGACTGGAAAGTGTCCCATTGGCGGGCCCCATCGCGCCTTCGACGAACGCCGGCGTGGCGGGTGTCGTCACCGCATTGCCGATAAACGCTGAGACGTTGGAGTTCAATCGCGACAGTATCCACGTCAGGACGCGGTCGAGGTCGCCGCGAAGATCGCCGGGATAGTAGTCAGATACTTGCGCCATAATCAGATTCCTGAAATTGCCGATTGTCGATTGCCGATTCTCCATTGCCGGGAAATAGAAAACGAAAATTGCCGGCTGAGAACTAAGCTCCCCAAACGACAATCGGCAATCGACAATCGGCAATCATCAATACCCATAACCTGTCGTCCCGTACCCTGCTATTCCGTATCCGCCCCAGGTTACTTGCTGGTCGTCTAGCCGAAATGTCGTAAGAGGCTCCGGAACGCCTTCGATGGTCAAGATGTAGAGCGGGTGTTTCGTCAACTGCTGATTCTGCGCGTCGAAACTTGGATTGGTCGGGATCATATCAGTTGTCCATTCTTCTAATTTGTGATTTGCGATTGGTGATTGGTGATTGAAAATCGCAAATCAGAAATCACAAATCACCAATGATTAAGACACCGCCAGGCGAAACTTCAATTTCAGCGAATACACGCCGGGCCTCTTGTAGGTGAGGGTCGCTCCCGTGTCTTCCAGCACGTAGTTGCTGTATGCGTTCATGGAGGAGTCCGGGTAATACGCAAAGGATGCGCCGGTAAGCGCGAAATCCAGGAACGTCTCCCAATTTGCGGCGTCGGTCCCGGCGCGAATCCAGTCGAGAGATATTTCCAGGAACTGATCGATTCGCTCCACGACCGATTCCCGGACTCCAGCCGTTGAAACGTTGTCGTGCCGCACGGCCGACTTCAGATAAGCCGGTTGTTGCTGAGGAGGTGACGTGAAGCTCAGCGTCTGCTGCGTGCCGCCCGCGGGCGTGTAAATGATTTGTGGATTAGCCATTCTCTGTTCTCACCGGAGAATTAAAAATTAAAAAATCAAAATTAAAAACGATCGCCGCCGGCTTTTTGAATTTTGAATTTTTAATTTTGACTTTAACTCTTTCCATTTGTGCGCTGCCTCCGCTTTTCATTCGCGCGGCGTCGGTTGCCGCACCACGGTGTACGCCACCAAGTTGACGTCGCGCTCCACCACCGCCTGCGTAATGTGACGCACCAATTCATCGATTCCCGCCTGGCCGCCATAGACTGGCCCTTGAAAAATAATCTGCACGGGTTTTTGCGACGATGCAGGTCCGGAATTAGCCGAGGCGCTTGCCGAGTTGGCGGTCCTCGATGATGTCGTGCTGCGAGACGCGGCGACTGCGCTTGACGCGGACTCGGTGCCCGCGATGGCCCGGCCCGCAAGAGCCGCGGCGCCGCCCACGGCGCCATACATGGCCGCGGACTCGAACGCTGCTGCCGCCCCACTGTAGTCCTGGACGGCGAGCAGATAGAAGCCGAGTGCCGCCGAGTAAACGGCGCGCACCAACGATTCCTGGGCGATTGAAGTGATGGCTTGGACCGCCGCCTTGGCGAAGGCATCGCCAATCGATTTCTGCCAGATGATGGCCGAGGCGATGTTGGTGCCTAAAGCCGAATTGAATTGCGTGAAGCCGCGTTCCATTTCCACGCTGAGGTTTTGCGAAGTGTTCAGAACCTCAGTGAGATTGGCCACCAACTCTGTCTTCCAAAGCTGGGCGGTTTGGCGGTTGCGATCCAGAATGGTATTCACCACGCCCACGTTGACGTTGAAATGGCTGGAGAGCGTCTGGGCGACCTGATCGATTTGGCTGAAATTCGCGGTGCTTTGCGCCGACCATTGGCCCACGTCCGAACTCAGGCCGGCAAGGTTCTGCGAGAACGTGGAGCGAAATTGCTGGATGCCGCTCTCCGCGTTGGACGGGTCAGCTCCGATTTTGATCAGCAATTCAGCGGCGGATGAAGTCGGCATAGGTCACTCTTGATTTGCGATTTGTGATTTCTGATTTGTGATTTTTCAATCGCAAATCACCAATCAGAAATCACCAATAGTGCTCCGAGGTTGCCGGTGCGTCTTCGCCCGCCGGTTCGCCTCGTTCGGCCATGAGCAGCCGTGCGGCGGCGGCAAGATCGAAGTCGAGCGCCAGGACCGGATCGCGAATGACCGCCAGGCTGCTGGGGCGGCTGCCGAATTTCTGTGCGGCCATCGCGAGGAGCAGGAAGTTGTCACTTTTCACGAAACCGCTCCATCCCGGGGCGCGGGATGGAGGGGTCCTCCTTTGCGAAGCGGGCGTTCGCCGACTTGTCTTCGCCGATTCTCGAATTTCGACTTTCGAGTTTCGGTGTTTCATTCAGGGCACGACAGGCCCACTCAAAGATGAACGCGCGGTCACTGACAGGGATTTCGTCCAGCGGAATCTCGCCGGGCCCGTCTCCGATAGGTGGCTCGACTACACTGGACTCGACAAGCCGACGAGCAAACGCCGCGAGATCGAGAACCTCCTCGCGGCTCATCATTCGGTCTGTCTGGGCGGAGTCCGTCGGCGGATGATCGCCCACAGCCGCTCCGAGCAGATTCTGGGGAATGCGCCCGGAAAGAATCCAGTCCAGAGGTTCGGGCTTTACGGCCAGGATGACCATCCCGCTGGGCAGCTTCAGGCGCTCGGCCCGCATGATGCGGTCCGCCACCATCGCCGAGTGCCAGACGGCGGGACTGGTGATGCCGTTCTTTCGTGTTCTACTCATAATCGACCTCCGGTGCTGGAGCAAGTGGCTCGTGGCTAACGGCGGATTGCCGATTGCCAATTGCCGATTGCCGATT
>Ga0187803_10000634_pt1 | contig 13923 bp, 9 predicted proteins | sample NC_wetland_sal_i_2_FD_132425 | JGI IMG/M metagenome (GOLD analysis project Ga0187803, IMG submission 132425) | Wetland sediment microbial communities from Neuse River Estuary, North Carolina, USA - Control_3 | ecosystem: Environmental > Aquatic > Freshwater > Wetlands > Sediment | place: USA...
CAGCAATTGTCCACTTCTTCGCGCACGCGCCGCGGCACAATCGGCAGCGCGATCAATTGCGAATGGGGGTGCTCCACGGAGGCTCCCGCCGCTTCGCCGTGATTCTTGAAAATCAGCACGTAACGGAAGCGCTTGTCATTCTTTAGGTCCAGCATCCGGTCGCGGTAGGCCCACAAGACGTCCTCGACGGCCTTCTGTGGGAGCTGCGCCAGCGTTGTTTGGTGCTGCGGCGTCTCGATGATCACCTCATGCGCGCCGATGCCATTCATCTTGTCGAAGAGACCTTCGCCCTCGCGGTCGAGTTCCCCTTCGATTCCCAGCGCGGGAAAACGGTTTGGCACAACGCGGATACTCCAGCCCGCGGTATTTGCTCCCGTGCCGTTGCGCCCGTAGGCGAGAATCTCGGGCGGCGTTTTTCCCTCATTGCCCGGGCAGAACGGACAATTGCGCGGCGCCCCGGGAAAAACACTTTCTCTTAGAAAATCCATCGGGCGCTTTCCACGATCGGTGGAAATAATCACCCAGCGCCCGGTGATGGGATCTTTGCGTAACTCCGGCAATGCACACCCTCCCTGCCAACCCACTCACACGACACTCGAGTGGCAGCGTATGTAGACAATGTATTGTACTCTTCCCGGCGCTCAATGGAAGTGAGCGGCTTTTTTGCTGGGAAAACCGACCGAACGGGTTGCGCCCTCGTTCTTGTGTGAGCCCGAACCTTTCCGGCTTAGTGAAGCACTGTAGTGAAGAGGGAATTCCTTCCCGACCGAAGATCCTTGCCGTACCCGACGACAAATTCAAAGGAGCCCAGCACGCGAATTTTCAATTGCGCGCCGGCATCCCACATCCATTTCCCGGAACCGAAAAAGCCGGATGGGTCATAGGCCCTCCCAGCGTCTAGAAAAGGGCTCAGCCGAAAAGCAAGGAACGGAGCGGTGTATACAATCTTATCCACCTCTCCATTTGCCAGGACATGCTCTCTTCCCAGCGGCGCACCGCCTTTTTGCCCCGAAACCAGGCCCGGGTGGCCGTGCATCCACAAGTCCGTGTCTCGGTCGAACCCCAGCACGTACAGCTCGTCAAACGGCACGTCCCCGAACGTTCCACCCGCCCGCAACCTCAATCGAGTCTCGAAATCGTCTCCCCGCGCGCGTGGCAGCCATCGTGAGTCCAGATCACCAGCCACTCTGGAGTAGCGGCCCAGGGGCTTGGTGAAAAATGTCCCTGCTTCGCCGCTCGCCTTCGCGTCGACCGTAAATCGTCGGTCGGGGTAGCGCACAAGTGCTCGCGAAACGCTCCCTCGAATCCCGAGATTGGAGCCTTCGGTGAAGAACGGCGCAGCAGCAGCCGGCAATCCGACCGGGTTGCGCATCCTGCGATAGGAATAGTTCACTCCCGTACTCCAGCTCCAGCGCCCGTTCACGATGGAACGGAATTCCATGCCGGCCGATGCCTTCTCGAGATTCACCGCCGCTGGACGGGGTGTTGTTGGCTCCAAAGTGTTCGTCAGATTCCAGTTTTCATTGCGCAGAGCGAAATACATTCGATAATGCCACGCAGGATTGTCCTTGAGCGGCCCGCCAAGCTCCGACGTGAGAAGCCGTTTCTGATCGTCCCAGCGAAACGACGAATTCCACTGCAATCCACCGCGATTGAGATCGGGAAATTCGGCATACACCTGCTGATACGGGACCCCGCTAAGAAAGTTCGCCACCCTGATCCACGGCGAATCGCGCCAGCCTGGTTTTTCCGCTGATTCAAAGACCAGGTCAAACGTGTCATCCGCATTTGCTTCCAAGTCATAGCGCTGGGCTTGAAATGCGCCGAGAGCGTCGAGCCGGGCGGCAGTCGTCAGAAATTCAGCGCTCGTCCACACGCTGTCGCGTGAAAACTGAAACGCCCGGTCCAGCAAAATGGGCTTGAGTTGCGGCTGCGGCTGAAAGGAGAGATCGGAAAGTTGCGGCTTGCCGATGCGATTCCAGTATTTCAACGCTGCTTCCAGATTGCCCTCGAGAAGATAGATGGATGCGAGAAGATTGTTGGCGTAGATATCAGACGGTTCAGCCGCAAGGACGCGGCGCAAATACGGCTTGGCATCCTTGAAGTCTTTTCGGCGGTAGGCCAACCCCGCCAGTTCGGTCATGAGCCTGGTGTCACTTGGATTTCGAGAGAGGCTTGCTTCCAAGGCTTTCTGCGCCTCTTCCCACCGTTCCAGGTGCGCCAGCGCTAAACCTCGGTAAAGCCCAAAATCCCCGGGTGTAGGCGGGGCGTCTTGAGTGGCCGCAACGACCTCTTCCCAGTGCTTGCCATCGTACAGAGCCTTCACCGCAAGGATTCTTTCCTGGATCGGATTGTCTTCTGGAAACGCGGCACCCGCGCAAACAGCAAAAAACAGAACGAGCGCGATTACTCTTTTTCCGCGGGGACGGCCAGCAGCGTCCAATTTTTTGCTGAATCCCATTCCGATTGGAAACCCTCGCGCGAAATACGGAGCATCCTGCCCACCGCCGGATCATTCAGAAAAACAAATTCACGTTCCGCATCCAGGCCCACAACAACGGTGTAGTGCAGCGGGCCCCGTGCCCCGCTGGCCTTTAGACATACGATCAGCGGCCTTCCCTGCTGAAGATGATGCAGAAGGTCGTCCCATTCGCCGTGAAACGCGAACGTGCGATATCCGTGTTCCCGAAAATATTTCTCCATTGCACTTGCGGGAATTCCCCTCTGCCGGGGAGAGTATAGCAACCCCTGAATCTTCCCCGCGTCCATGTGGGGCGAAGCAGGCTGTCCACCGTGCTTCGCCCAGTACTGCATGACCATGGAAATGGCTGCGGAACCACAGCCCTCTTTCGATTGAGAAACAAAAGGGACATCCACCCAGATGGCCGGAGCAGCGGTCGCAACGACCACCGCCGCACAGGCCATCCAGAGCCCCAGAGACGAAATGAGTGCAGCTAGTTTCACCTTTTCATCGCACAGCCACGATGATCAGGACGAGGATGGCGATCGCCAGAATAATGATGATCAAGTCGCGGTCGGAGAGGTTGCCAGCGGCGAAGTCTTTCTGCGCATGGTCCGCCTCAGCGGCCACTCTCGCCAGGTCTTCGTCACTCAGCGATTGCACGGCGGCATGCACCTGTTGGTAATCGATATGGGCATCGGCCAGCGCTTTCTTGGCCGCGTTTGTCGCCAGTAATCCGTCCACCTGCGCGAGCTGCTTTCTGCGCTCGGCACTAGCTGCTTGCAGGTCTTTCTTGACGTCGGATGAGGAAACCACATGGTCTTGCGCGATTGCGCCCTGAGGGATCGCCATCAGGACGCTGAGACCGGCTGCCAGAAACAGATTGACGCGACGTGGCCACGAAAAAGTCATTTTTCCTCCATGGGGGATAATTCAGGCTGGACCTTCAGTTTAGCTTTAGACGTTGTCCAAAAACAACCGTGCACGTAGAGTTTTCGGACATTTCCGGCCGCTATTTACTGGAATCGCGGAGGCAATTGCGGGCTGAGGGCCGCCTTGTGCAGGCGGACGGCGGGCGGCTGTCCAGGAGTATTTTCGATGGCCACAACGTCAAACCGCAGCGGGGAGTTTTGGATGTGCCGCTCGCGCAGGAAATAATGAGCGGTGCGCACCAGGACTTCGTGCTTTTCCTTCGTGATGCTCATTTCCGGCAGCGCGGGCTGGCCTTTCACCGCCAGGCGTGTGCGAACCTCCACAAAGGCCAGGGTTTCGCCATCGTAGCCGATGAGATCCAGTTCGCCTTTTGCATGCGAGGGCATATAGTTCCGCGCGATGAAGATATAGCCGAGGCGCCGCAGATACCAGTAAGCGTACGTTTCCCCATGTACCCCGATCCGCAGCGCCTCCTGCTTCTTCGCATGGGCAGTGCCTTCCCCTGGGTCACGCAGTCCATGCCGTGACTTCCACCTCACCCATGCAAACCCGATGCGCGCGATTAGCTCCAGCATTTGTTACTCGTTGAATACTACACTGTGGAGTATAAACAAAAATCCCGTGACTGTCAGGTTTTTCTGACGCCACGGGATTCTTCTGTTTTTTGCTGAGAGTTGCCGGCCAAGCCACTCTAGAGCGATTTCTCCGCCTCGCGGATGGACTCTTCGAGGATCCCGATCGCGCAATCGGCCTGCTCCTCATCGATAATGAGCGGCGGCGAGATGCGGATGGAATTCTCGCCGGAGTCCAGTGTCAGCAAACCTCTGTGGAAGGCGTTGACCACCACTTTGTCGCGCAGGTCTTTGGCGCGCTCTTTGGTGTGCTGGTCGCGGACAATCTCCACGCCTATCATCAGGCCCTTGCCGCGCACGTCGCCGACGATCTTGAAGCGCTTCGGCCAGTCGCCGATTTTGCCGAGAATGTAGTCGCCCACCTTTTTCGCATTGGCCATCAGCCCGCCTTCGATCAGACCCAGTGTCGCGAGCGCTGCCGCGACGCATACGGGATTTCCTCCGTAGGTTGTGCCATGCGAACCGGGCTTCCACTGCATCACGCTTTCTTTCGCGATGAACGCGCTGATGGGCATTCCGCTGGCGATGCCCTTCGCGGTGAGCACGATGTCCGGCGTGATCAGGGCATGATCGTAAGCCCACATCTTTCCCGTGCGGCCCATGCCGGATTGCACTTCGTCAAGAATCAGCATGATGCCGTGCTGATTGCAGATTCGCTGGAGCTCCTGCAAAAAGGACAGAGGCGCGGGGATGAAGCCGCCTTCTCCCTGGATGGGCTCGACGATAATCGCGGCCACTTCCTCCGGCGCGAACAGGCGCTTAAAGATTTGCTGTTCGAGGAGATCGATGATTTCGCCGCCGCACTCTTCCCTGCCATGTCCGAGTGCACAGCGATAGGCGTAGGGATAGGGAATGTGCTCGACGCCGCCAAGCAGCGTGCCGAAATTCTTTCGTTGCGTGTTTTTGGAAGCGGTCAGCGAGAGCGAACCGAGCGTACGCCCGTGAAAGCACCCGTAGAAAGCGATCAGCTTGTCACGTTTCGTCGCGTAGCGCGCCAGCTTGATGGCGCCCTCGACCGCTTCGGTGCCGGAATTGCCGAAAAACACTTTCCATTGGTGCGACTTCGGCAGCGTCGCCACCGACCGCTCCGCCAACTGCGGCATGTGCCGGTGGTAGAAGTCCGTGCCAGCAATATGGATAAGTTCCGCGGCCTGCTTTTGTATCGCTGCCACCACCTTCGGGTGGCAGTGCCCCGTCGAGCACACCGCAATGCCGGCGCAGAAATCCAGGAATGTGTTGCCGTCGGGATCTTCGATGATCGCGCCACTGGCGCGTTCGGCCGCCAGCGGATAAACGCGCGAGAGCGAAGGTGAAATGTATTTGGCGTCGTACTCCATTACCTGCTTGGCCTTCGGGCCGGGCAACGCCATCTTGATCTGGGGAAGTTTGCTTTCCGTAGCCGTAATCATGATTCCTCCAAAATTCTTAACCTGGCTGGCGTGAATAGGGACTGAAGTGGGGAGAAGACGTGGCAGGCGCGGAGTCTATCATGTCCGCAACCTGCTGAAAATAAGATACTTAATCTACGCTAAAGAGGCTGGGACGAAGGCTGGACGGGCGAAACTTCCGCGGCACACGCGGCCCCACGGCGACTCGGTCATGCTTGAGAAAATGGTAACACTTCATTTGCGTTTCCAGCGAACACTGCCGTCCTTGGTATCTTCCAAAATTATACCACGCTCGGAGAGTTCCTTGCGGATGCGATCGGCGGCGGCAAAATCGCGCCGCTGCCGTGCCGCCTGACGATCCGCGACCAGTTTCTCGATTTCGGCGTCGTCCGGACCGCCCTGGTCTCCGCCGTAACCCAGGGCCTTGAGCTTCGCGGCGTCGTTGTCTTCCAAGACGGCAAAGACTTTGTCGAAGGTAGCCAGAAAGTCCTGCGCGGGTTTCACTTCGCCTTTCCGAAATTCTCCCTTGTCCATGGCGATGTTGGCCTCACGCACAAAATCAAACATCGCGGCGAGGGCTTGTGCGGTGTTCAAATCATCGGAAAGCCCGGCGTCAAAATCACTCGCGGCCTTGGCAATGCGCTCGGCCATGCCGGCTTGTTTTCCTTCGGGGAACTTCTCGTTTTTCAGCCGTGCGGCAAAATTGCGCAAGCGATCGACCGAACTGGTGGCCTGCTGCAAGCCATTGAAGGTGAAATTCAGGTGCCGGCGGTAGGGCACGCTGGCCAACGCAAAACGCAGCGCCGAAGGCTTGTAGCCCTTCGCGAACAGATCGCGCAGCGTGAAGAAATTGCCCAGGGACTTGGACATTTTCTCGCCCTCGACCAGCAGATGCTCCGCGTGCAGCCAGTAGCGCACGAAGGGCTTGCCGGTGGCCGCTTCACTCTGGGCAATCTCATTTTCATGGTGCGGAAAGGCCAGATCGACTCCACCGGTATGAATATCGATCGTCTCACCGAGATACTTCATGGCCATGGCGGAGCACTCGATATGCCAGCCCGGCCGTCCCGGTCCGATCGGCGTCTCCCAGAAATGCTCTCCGGCTTTCGGCGCTTTCCATAAAGCAAAATCCCGGGCGCTCTCTTTTTCGTAACGGTCGTTGTCCACGCGCGCGCCGGCCAGGATGCCGGACAAGTCAATCTTGGAAAGCTTCCCGTAGTCCTTGAATTTGGCAATGCGGTAGTAGATCGAGCCTTCGGATTCGTAGGTGTAAGTGTTTTTCTGCAGCTTCTGGATCAGCGCGACCATGGAGTCGATGTTGTCGGTGGCGCGGATCCAGTGCTCCGGCGACTCCATGCTCATCGTCTTGCAGTCCGCAAAAAACGCATCCACAAACTTTGCGGTGTACTCGCGAATGCCCAGCCCGGCCGCGGCAGCATTGGCGATAATGCGGTCGTCGACATCGGTGAGATTCATTACGTGGTTTAGTTTGAAGCCGCGGAGACGCAGGAAACGCCGCAAGATGTCCTGAAACACGAAGGTGCGGAAATTGCCGATGTGCGCGAAATCGTAGACGGTCGGGCCGCAGGTGTACATGCACACTTCGCCCGGCTTCAGGGGGATGAACGGTTCGACTTTTCCGGACAGGGTGTTGTGGACCTGGATTTCGTGCATGGACCTTCGGTTGTCCCTTTCCACTTCCCAGCAAACGAATGATTCTATCCGACCCTTTGCACGCACCGCAAATGAGGCCTCCCCTAGAACTCCGGCCTTTGTAGCGCCGGTTATTATGCCGTCGCTTCTGGGTATGGTCTTTCCTGCATCGGATGACCGTTATACAAATACTGTCGAATGTTGATGCGTTTTGCGGAATTTGAGGGGATGATATTGCCCGAGACAAATCAAATTGAGATCGATTGCGGCGAGGTGGTAGCGATGCGCATACCTCTGGTTGTCGTAGCTTCGGTCATGCTTTGGGCCATGGGCACATGCCTCGCGCAAGATCAGGCGTCCACGCCGGACTCGCAAACCAAATTGTTGACTCCCGAGGCATTTCTGGAATTGCGCACTGTGCAAGATCCGCAGTTCTCTCCCGATGGCTCCTACGTCGCTTTCACTGTGAGCGAACCTTTGAAGGGAGAAAAGCGCACCCAGCACATTTGGATGTATGAAGTGGCGACGGACCGCGTGCGTCAAGTTACCTATTCCCCAAAATCCGAGACCTACCCGCGATGGTCCCCGGATGGCAAAAAACTGGCCTTCCTCTCCAACCGTGGCGAGGAGCAGCAGATTTATGTCCTCCGGATGGATGGCGGCGAGGGCTCTCTCCTGACCAAGCCCAAGGCTGCCGTCAGCGCCTTTGCGTGGTCACCCGACGGACAGACGATCGCTTACCTGTCACCCGATCCAAAAGGCGAAGCAGAAGAAAAAAAGGAAAAAGACAAGGATGACGCCCGTGTCGCGGACAAGGACGACAAACATCCACGTCTCCGGCTCGTGAATTCTTCCACATTGGAAACCCGCGCACTGACTGAGCCCTCGTGGGAAATTAAGGAATTGGAATGGCTGCCCGATGGCCAGAATATCGTCGTCAAAGCCACCGAACGCCCTGCCGTCGAGCAATTCACGGATCGGATTTACCTGTTGGGCGTAAAAGACGCACAAGTACGCGAACTTTTTGCACCCCGCGGCCCTTTTGGCAGATTGCGCGTTTCTCCTTCGGGGACCACCGTCAGCATCGTGGGTTGCCGCGAGGACGGCCCGCAGGCGCATGACTTATGGCTCTTGCCGGCCACCGGCGGAGCCGCAAAAAACCTGACCTCGACGAATCTCGACCTGCCTATTGTGAATTACCACTGGGCGAAGGGCGGGTGGATCATTGCCAGCTATGCGGACGGGTTCCACACCAAATTCGTAGGCTACCGCGAAGAAGGCACAAAAAGAGAAATGACCGGCGCGCTGCCGGCAAATCCGGGAGAATTTACTGTCGCCCCAACCGGCGAAATCGCCTTTGTCGGGCAAACTACCACGACCATGCCGGAACTGTGGCTGCGTGACAGCAAAGGCGTGGCCCGCCAAGCAACGCACTTCAACGATTCCTGGAAAGACTACCGGCTTATCGCACCGGAATTTTACAAATACAAATCCTTCGACGGCCTGGAGATTGAGACTGCATTGCTGAAGCCTGCGACGTACGACGGAAAGGCCAAACTCCCTACGATTGTCCTAGTCCACGGCGGCCCAACGGGCAACTGGCGTGACAGCATGGACGCATGGGGCCAGCTATTGGTCGCCTCCGGTTTCGCTGTCTTGTATCCCAACGTGCGCGGCTCCATCGGTTACGGCCAGAAATTCATGGAATCCAATCGCGCGGATTGGGGCGGCGGCGATTTCAAGGACGTGATGGCCGCCGTGGATGACTTGATCGTCAAAGGCACCGCCGACCCTGAACGCCTCGGCATTGGCGGATGGTCCTACGGCGGCTATATGGCCGAGTGGGCCATCACGCAGACTACGCGCTTCAAGGTGGCTGTAAGCGGCGCTGGCATGGCCAATTTGATTTCCGAATATGGAACGGAAACGCATCCCGAGGGTGACGAGTGGTTCTGGGGCGTGCCATACGAGAGGCCGGAGGGCTTTTTGAATAGCTCCCCTTTCCTCTATGTGAAACACGCGAAGACCCCCACGCTCATACTCCAGGGTGAGGCCGACACGATAGATCCTCCTGGACAAAGCTGGGAACTCTACCGCGGCCTCAAGCGTTACGAAGTGCCCGCCGAACTCGTCCTGTATCCCCGCGAGCCTCACGGCTTTCAGGAAGCCAAGCACCGCGTGGACATGCAGAAGAGAGTGCTTGACTGGTTCAACCGGTATTTGAAGGAAACCAAATGACCGCGGCCATTTTTCCAAACTGACTGATCACTGAACATCCATTGGGGAGTTTCAGTAATCACAAACCAAGATTAACCAAAGATAATGAATCACCAAAAGCTCAATGCTGTGTACACATCGCGCCGCATGAGGCGCCGGTACGAGGTGTGGTTCCTGCGTTGTGGCTTGGCCGATGGAAGCGGCGCGTGGTGGTTCCGCTATTTGCTGATGAATCCAGGCCGGCATGGGTGCGATGCGGAGCCTTCGGGATTGCCGATACAAGTTTGGGCCACCTGGTTTCCGCGTGAAGGGAGGCCGCAATCGTTGATCCAGGGCTATCCTGCGCATGCCCTCGAATTATCGGAACGTCGCCAATTGCCCTTTCATTATCGCATCGCGGAAAATGGCATCGAAGAAAACACGTGTTGGGGCGATCTTCATGTCGGTGGTCACTCCGTTTCCTGGAAACTTCGCTACCGCTCGGATTTTGGAGTGGTTCTCAGCGATAAAGGCTGGATTGGGTTTTCGAATTCGCCCCATTCCAATGCGCTGTTTTCCGGCGAAGTGATCCTGGACGGAACGAAGCTTGCCGGCGATCCCCTGGGCTTTGGTGTGCAGGGCCACAACTCCGGGTACCGCCACCGCACCTATTGGCGCTGGATGCATGCCTATTTCCTCGGACCACAAGGAACGGCAAGCACGCTCGAAGCCTTGGTTTATGATATGCCGTTCGGCATGGTGTTTCGCAAAGCCGTCTGGTGGCACGGCGGCGAGGCCACGAAACTGCCCTGGTTAAAAGAGTTGGAAGTTGTGCGGGAAGCGAAGCACTTGAGATGGAAATTTGGCGGGGTGGGTGCGGACGGTTCTACCGTAGTGGCCGCGGTGGAAGCAATGGCACCAGGGATTCACCAGATTCCCTACACGAAGACGGATTGCTCCGGAACGTTTCCCGTGTTGAATGCGAGCCTGGCAAACGCGGGGGTACGATTCGGGAAGAATGGCAACGAAGTTTTAGAGACGTCCATCGGAGCGGTGCTGGAAATGGGAGGTTTTTAAGCTTGGCACAGGGAACGCAATGGAACGCGGGACTCTACGATGACAAACATTCGTTTGTCTGGAAGATGGCGGCGGGGCTGTTAGAGCTTCTCGAGGCGAAATCGGGCGAGCGCATCCTGGATTTGGGGTGTGGCACCGGACACCTGACGAGTCAGATTGCTGCAACTGGCGCGGAGGCCGTTGGCATCGACCGGTCACCCGACATGATTCAACAGGCCCGCGAAAAATATCCCGCGCTGCGATTCGAGGTGATGGATGCGCGCGAAATTGCCTTCCCGGAATCGTTTGACGCCGTCTTTTCCAACGCGACCCTGCACTGGATCAGGGAACCCGAGCGGGTCATCGCCGGCGTTGTAAAAGCGCTACGGCCGGGTGGCAGGTTCGTTGTCGAATTCGGCGGAAAAGGCAATACGGAGGAATTCCTGGCCGCTTTGGAGCGCGCGTGGAGAAAGCTGGGCCTGCCGGGCGCCACGCCAAACATTTGGTATTACCCAGGCATCGCGGAGTACGCAGGACTTCTCGACCAGCACGGCCTGGAGGTCACGTATGCAAATCTGTTCGACCGCCCAACCCTTCTTGAGGATGGCGAGCGCGGCCTGCACAACTGGCTCGAGATGTTTGGCGGGCAGTTTCTGGAAAAACTCCCACTTGAGCAGCGCAAGGATGTCCAAATCGCTGTGGAACAAGAGGCGCGGCCCACGCTCTGGAGGGATGACCACTGGGTCATGGATTACCGGCGGCTGCGCGTGGTGGCCTGGAATAACCTGCCCTGATCCGACCGTAGAACCCCGAAGAGAATCTTGTGGCGTGCAGAAAACAGCCACAACAGCTTGAGTAAGCCTTTACAGCCCCGGCCTCGCGTGATACGCTTACTTCCCGTACCGCCATCCAAGCGCCAGGCGGCTGGGCCTCTGACTGAGAACCTGCCAAACGTGTGTGGTTTCTGTCCGTTACGGGCAGAAACGTCGCGCCGAAGAACCTCCCCTCGAGGAAAGGAAAGTCGTCTCTCTTCGCGTGTTATAGCCCTGGCCCCTTCACTGCCTGTTTCAGGCATCCAATGTGCGGTGGTGCATCGCGAAGCGGAAGGTCACGACAAAAGGGGACATTTTGCTTAAGCTGCGCAAAGTTGAAATCATTGGCTTTAAGTCGTTCTGCGAACGAACCGTAGTGACCTTCAGCGGCAACGGCACCACATGCATCGTGGGCCCCAACGGCTGCGGGAAATCGAATGTCGTCGACGCCATCAGCTGGGTCCTGGGCGAGCAGAGCCACAAGTCCCTCCGTGCCGAACGCATGTCCGACTGCATCTTCAACGGCACGACGAAGCGCCCGCCCATGGGATTGGCCGAGGTCACCCTTACCATGGAAGACCCGGAGCTCGCCGAAGCCGCGAGGTTTGTGATCGAAAGCGCATCCGCCGCGGAAAATGCGGAGCCTTCCCCAGAGAATTCCGCAAGCAACGAGGCCCAGGGAACGGAGAGTGATTGCAGCGAAGTAGCCAGCGCATTGGAAGCGAGCGAGGTTTCGGCTGGCCAGGCAGAACAGCCTGCCGCGCCGGCTGAATTCGGCTTCATTGCCAAGAAACGCAAAAAAGCAGAGAAGCCGGCGATGGTGACCAAGCCCGGCGAAGTCGTAGTCAGCCGCCGCTTGTACCGCAGCGGCCAGAGCGAGTACCTGATCAACGGCCGGGTCGCACGCCTGCGCGACATTCAAGAAATGTTTATGGGTGTCGGTCTCGGTCCCGATTCGTACGCCATTATCGAGCAGGGCCGCATCGGCCAGATCCTCGCCACTAAGCCCATGGAGCGCCGCGCCATCATCGAAGAAGCCGCGGGCGTGACAAAGTACAAGACCAAGAAACGTCTCAGCGAAGCCAAGCTGGAATCTTCGAAGGTCAACCTCTCGCGCGTCAACGATATCGTCGTCGAAGTCGAGAAGCAGTTGGGCTCGCTGAAGCGCCAGGCGGCCAAGGCTCGGCGCTATGCTGAAATCCGCGAGCAGATGCGAGGTATTGTCCGCCAGATGCTGGCCGGAAAGGCTCGTGAACTTGATGCGGAAGCCGAGCGGGTCGGCGCTCGTTTGACGGAGTTAACCGCCACGGAAACACAGCACGCCCAGGCAATCCATGAGCAGGAAGCCGACCAGGACCGGCTCAGCGAGCGCATCTATTCCTTGGACGCGGAGATCCGCCAGAATCAGAACGTCCTGAACCAGACCGCGCTGGAAGTCGACCGCTGCGAGAATCGCATCACCTTCAACCGCACGCGTAGCGCCGAACTCGCCGGCCGCAACGAACAACTTTCCGCGGAACGTCAGACCATCACGGCGCAGCATCTCGAATGGGAGACCAGAAACTCCGTTCAACAGCAGGCTGTAGACGCCGCAAGAACGGAATCAGTGACGGTAAACGTACGCGTGGAGGAAATCGCGGCGCGCGCGGCCCTTCGGGCCTCCCAGATCGCGGAATCGGAGACGCGCATGGAAGTGTTGCGGCGCGCAGCGACGGAGGCCAGCGAGAGCGTATTGCGGCTCCACGGCGAACAGATCCAGGCCGAAGAAGCGCTGGTGCACCAGAAGGAGTCGCTGCAAAAGCAGGAAGCACGGGAAGCGGAACTGCTGGAATCCTCGATCCGAGTGCGCGGCGACGCCGAACAGGCCGCGCAAAACCTGCAACTCGCCCTGGGACAAGTGGGTGAACTGCAACACAAGGCCGCACAGCTCCAAACGCATCTGGCGGATATGCGCCAGAAACGCGAAGTGGCCTCCAAAGAAGCAGATTCCTTGCGCGATGCCCTCTCCGGCATTCGCGCCCGGCATTCGACCCTTACAAGCATCTTGAACGATCACTCCTACACCGGCGAAGCGGTCCAGAAGCTGTTTGCCGCCAATGAACGCCACGGAGGCCAGGAATTTCACGCCGTCGGCGTGTTGGCCGATTATGCGGAAGTTCAGGAGCAGCACGAAGCCGCCATCGAGCAGTATCTCCGCGAAGAACTCGAATATGTCGTCGTGGAAACCTACGATCACGCGCGCGCCGGCGTGAGCATGCTCCGCGAGGAGGTGGGCGGCCGCGCCACGTTCTTCGTCGATTCCCTGCGCAACCTGAAGCTTGACGAGTACGAACCTATCATCCATTTTCGTTCCGAAGATGGCGTGATCTCACGTCTTGATAAACTCGTCGAATTCCGCGATCCGCTGGGGCCGGCCGCAAAGCAATTTCTCCCCCGCCTGCGCAACGGCTACCTCACCGAAACCAGCGCCGCGGAAAAACTGGCTCGCGAGTACCCGCAATACGCTTTCGTAACTCCGGAGGGCACGTGCTACCAAGGCCGCATGGTTACTGGCGGCCGTCCCGATGAAGCAGGGCCGCTCGGCATGAAGCGCGAACTGCGGGCCGTCAACGCCGAAATGGCCCATTTGGAACAGCGGTGCCATACCATCCAGTCCGAACTAGAAGCAATCCACACCGACTTGCGTTCCACCGAGCAAAACCTTGAGGATTTGACGGCTCAGCAACGCGATGCGGAGCGCAATCTGTTCGCTGCCAGGCATCGCCATGAACAGATGCAGAGCGACCTCGCCA
>Ga0187803_10000635_pt1 | contig 13919 bp, 7 predicted proteins | sample NC_wetland_sal_i_2_FD_132425 | JGI IMG/M metagenome (GOLD analysis project Ga0187803, IMG submission 132425) | Wetland sediment microbial communities from Neuse River Estuary, North Carolina, USA - Control_3 | ecosystem: Environmental > Aquatic > Freshwater > Wetlands > Sediment | place: USA...
GGTCGGTGGTCATCGCCGGCCTCGCCAACAAAATCCTGGCATTGGGCGGCAGGTTTGCGCCACACGCTCTCTCGCTGCCGATCACGCGGGCGCTGATGACCTCGCATGATCCGGCGACCATTCAGGACGCATCCGGGGATTTGTGGCGGCTGGCCGGGACGGACCTGCTGGTACTGGCCGACCGGCGGGGGACCATCGTGGCCCTGCAAAACCGGCCCGGAGGGCTCTCGCGGGAAACGGCACAGGCCGCGCTGGCGAAGATGCTGGAAGAGGAAGATCTGACTCGTTGGTGGTACGGCGGCGAGCATCTCTATCAGACCTTTGTGCAGCCGATTTACTTCGGCTCGCGCGTGGACGGACCGCTGCTGGGATTCCTGGTGATCGGGGTGCAGGTGGATGAGCGTCTGGCGAAGGAGATCAGCCGGGTCACAGCCAGCCCGGTAGCGTTTTCTTACAACGGAGAAGTGCTGGCGACGACACTCGACGCAACGCAAGCGCGCAGCGCGGGTCTTCGCAGTCTCATATCGGGCACGCCAGCCGCACTTCCTCTCGATGTGGACTTGGGCAGCGAGCATTTTCTGGGCCAGACGCTCGATCTGGCACCCACGCAGCGGGGCGCCGTAAGGCTGACGGTGCTTGGCTCCTACGACCAGCAGACTCAGTATCTGCGCCGCCTGAACCGCCTGCTGCTGATGCTAGGGCTGGCGGCGATCCTCACCGGCAGTCTTCTGGTGTCGCTGCTGTCTCATGCCTTCACGCGGCCGCTGGCCAATCTTGTCGCTGGTGTGCGAGCGCTGGAGCGCGGCGATTTTCATCACCCCTTGGACTTGCGGGGGCGCGATGAGGTGGCGGAACTCACGCGGGTCTTTGAGGGCATGCGATCGAGCCTTCTCAAGACCCAGCAAGACCTTATCGAGGCGGAACAGTTGGCGACCATTGGACGCATGGCGAGTTCCATCTCGCATGACCTGCGGCACTCCCTCTCTGCGATTACCGCCAACGCGGAGTTCCTGAGTGAGGGAGGGCTAAGCCGGGAGCAACGCGAGGAGTTGTATGCCGAGGTGCGCGCGGGCGTACGCCGCATGACCGATCTCATCGACTCTCTGCTGGAGTTCGCCCGCACCCGGGAGTCTCTGAATCCCGCGTGGGGAAACGTGCGTATGAGTGTGGAGGCCGCGATTCAGGGGGTGCGGAAGCTGCCGCGGCATGCGGCCGCGGAGATCGAGGCGCACTTCGCCGATAGCAGGCAGGCATACTTCGACGGACGACGGCTGGAGCGAGCGGTCTTCAACCTCGTGCTGAACGCATGCGACGCCGCCCCCGAGCATGGCGGCATCGTGCAGGTTGAGGTGAGCGATGCGGCCGAGGGCACGGCGATTACAGTGAGCGATAACGGGCCGGGAATTGCGGAAGCCATTCGTGAGACGATGTTCCAACCGTTCGTGAGTTTCGGCAAACAGAACGGCACCGGCCTGGGGTTGACAATCGCGCAGAAGATCGTCCACGACCATGGGGGAAGCATCCATATGGAGCGCAGGGACGGGCGCACCATCTTCCGGATGGTACTGCCCTACCCACCTTTTGCCAGGCCGTTGGGCACAGTCACAGACCAGAGACCGCTGGGCCAAGTGACGGAACTGTCGCGGACCGAGGGCCAGAATCGAGCGTAAAGAAGGAGAGTTCGGCAGGGGGACAAATCACAAAACCTAGGGTGACCCGGAGAGGGAGGCAGCCATGGGGAGTTTAGCAAGGCAGGCGTGGAAAGCCGCGAGGGTGGTGGCTTGGCTTTGGATGGCGAGCAGCACGTTGCCGGGTCAAACCAGCGCGCCCGCAAACGCGGAGCCAAACGACATTGCCGGCGAGGTGCGCGAACTACGCACGATGGTCGAGGAGTTGCGTGAAGAGGGGCGCGCATCGCGCGCGGAAATACAGCAACTGCGGCAGGAACTGCAGAGCACGAGAGCGCTGCTGGAGCGTTTTGCTGCCGCGAACCAGGGACCGGCGACGGCCAATGCTTCCCAGCAAACCAGCGCAGGAGCCCCCTCCGGCACCGCCCAACCTGCGGCGGAGGCGCTCGCCTCGCGGGTGGAACGACTTGAGGACTCAACCGCGCTTCTGACCGCGAAAGTGGACGAGCAGCACCAAACGAAGGTAGAAGCCGCAGGCAAGTACCACGTGCGCCTGTCGGGAATTGTGCTGATGAATGCGTTCCACAACCAGGGAACAGCCGACAACTTCGACTTTCCCAGCTTTGCCGCAGCCATGCCGGGGACTCCTGCCTCGGGCTCGGGCGCAACTCTGCGCCAGTCGGAGATCGCGCTCGAGGTCTTCGGGCCGGACATCGCCGGCGCGAAAACCTCAGCCAATGCGCATATGGATTTTGCCGGGGGTCTGATGTGGGCGCCGAACGGCGTCTCCTTCGGCCAAGCTCGACTAAAGACGGCCAGCCTGCGCCTGGACTGGGAGCACACCTCGGTAGTCGCCGGCCAGGACACGCTGTTTATCTCGCCCCTGTCCCCTACATCCTTCGCCTCACTGGCGACTCCTGCGTTTGCCTATGCAGGAAACCTCTGGGGATGGATTCCGCAGATTCGCGTCGAGCACCGCTTCGACCTTTCGAGCGGGCAGAAAATCAGCGTACAAGCCGGGATCATGGACAATCTCGTCTGGGAGAGGCCGCCCGACCCCACCAGCCGTGTTCCGGGTCCGGGAGAGCAGTCCGGTCAGCCGGCATATGCCGTTCGCACGGCGTGGTCGCACAGCCTCCGCGACGATCGCGAAATCCATTTTGGGGCGGCAGGCTATTTCAGCCGGCAGGACTGGTCCATGGACCGCTACGTGGATGGCTGGGCGGGAATTGGCGACTGGCAAATCCCTCTGACCTCGCGCTGGACCCTCTCGGGCGAGTTCTATCGCGGTCGCGGCGCGGGCGGCTTGGGAGCGGCCATGGGTCGCACCGTGCTTTATGGTCCGGCCCCGTTGTACGGAGCCGCGCCCATTCGCGGCGCCGACTCGGCAGGCGGCTGGGGCCAGTTGAAACTGCAGATTACACCGAAGCTTGAACTGAACGGGGCCTTCGCCGAGGACGATCTGTTCAGCATTGACGTACGCGGCTTCGCCGTCGACGCAGACAACAACGGCCCCATCCTGGGCCGCAACCGGGGCGCGCTGGGCAACGTGGTCTTCCGCCCACGCTCCGACCTGGTGCTGTCGGCCGAATACCGGCGCCTGCGGAGTTTTCCCGTGTACCAACCGAGTCTGGTGGCCAATCAAGTCAATCTAGCGATGGGAATTCTGTTCTGATGCGCTGCAAATCCATGTCCGCGATCGTGCTGGCGGTTCTGACTGCTGCGCCAGCCCTCCCCGCGCAAACGGCGACTTTGCACGCTCACGTGGAAATGATTGAGCATGAGCGCACTACCAAGAATGCCTCCAATGCGGTGGTTTGGCTAGCGCCGCTGGACTCGCCGGTGACGCCACCGCCGCAAACTGTGGTGCCCCGGCTGGTGCAGAAAAACAAAAGCTTCAGCCCCGCGCTGGTCGTGGTTCCGGCTGGCGGCAAGGTTGAATTTCCCAATGAGGACCCGTTTTTTCACAACGTGTTTTCGCTCTTCGAGGGGAAGCGTTTCGATCTTGGGTTGTACGAAAGCGGCTCAACCCGATTCGTCCAGTTCGACCGGCCGGGGATTTCCTACATCTTCTGCAACATTCACGCGCAGATGAGCGCCGTGGTGGTGGCGCTCAGCACTCCGTATTACGGGATTTCGAATGCCAAGGGGGAGATCGCCATCGCCGACGTGCCTCCCGGACGCTACCGCATGCAGGTATTTCACGCTTCGGCATTGCCGGATGAGATGCAAGCATCGGCGCGCGAGATCACGGTCACACCGGAAACCAGCACCCTGGGCGCACTCAGGTTGCACGTCTCAGATACCATCGCCCACCACAAGAACAAGTACGGCAGCGACTACGAGCCGCCCAACGAAGACTATTCCAAACCGTAGCGTGGCGGCGCGGACTGCCCGCACGAGGGAGCCGCGATCTTGAGGCGGGTTATAATCGCGTTACCGACCCCGTAGCTCAAAAGGATAGAGCCTCGGTTTCCTAATGGGCTTGTCTATTCTTAAGTTGCCTGTTATCATATGGTTACGGCCTGGTCTATATGGATTTGCATGGGCCAGCGCGGGCGATTTCAAGGGGATAGCGAAGGGGACAAGGGACAAGAAAGGGGACAGGGGACAGTCAAAAAGACGGCCCTAAAGTATAGATGAGTGACGGTCACGTTATCGCTGTAGCCGCGGTTTTCCAGGCCTTTCTCCTGGCGGTGAATGCTGTCCTCATCTTTTGGTATCTCTGGGAAACTCGGAAGCTACGGCAGGCGGCGGAAGCGCAGGTCACGGCAAGCCAAAGCCAAATATCGGCGGCCTATGACCAAGTCGAAGCGATGCGGCATCAGACCGCAGTCGCGCAGGCCCAACTCGAAGCGCAAATCAGGCCTGCGCTGACAGTGAGTGGAAGGGCTGCCACACTCCTGATTGTCAACATTGGTAACGGGCCAGCATTGAACTTGCAGCTCGTGAAGGGCCGGACTCAAACCATACTGCCAGGTTCATCTCGGGTCGAAACAAACTTTGGAATGCGCGTCAAAGGTTGCTGTGTCGCACCCGGTGAGTCCCAAGCCAAGGACACTAACGAGGCCGTTGGCTCGATAGGACAACTCCGTGGCGAAGACCTGCAATTGGTCTACGAAAGCCTTTCTGGGAAGAAGTACGTTTCGATAATCGAGTTTGATGGCCCCGGAAACCCGTGCAAAACTACACTCTACGTCCCCCCGAACTAGTGTGGGAAAATAGGGTTGACGGCGGACCCCGTAGCTCAAAAGGATAGAGCCTCGGTTTCCTAAACCGACAATTCCGGTTCGATTCCGGACGGGGTCTCCACAACCTTTTTCAGCACGCACACCCGGTCACCGGTTTACCGGAGGCGAGACAAAATGCCGGGCGGAGTACTTCCGCGGCGTACTCCAAATGACGGCAGGACAGACGGATAATTCACGATCGTCCTGCTGGCTTGGCAACTAGAACCAACCCGTAGCGGTGAGCAACGGGCTGGGCATCCTTGCGTTGCTGTTCCACAGCTGCCTTCCAGTCTGCTTCGAGTTCTTGGGCCGCATCGCGATCCAGAGCCGTACGCGCATCCTGGGCAATTGTGAAGCGCTCGCTCTCGATCGCATCTTTCCGTTCGCTGTCGAACGCGACCAGCAGGGCCTGCTGCAGCATCGGCGTATCGAGCCGGGCCAAGTCCACGCCTGCTGCCAGTTCATCTGCACTGAACTCGGCAACCTGGCGGTCGTCGATTTGAAGAGAGTAACTTCCCGCAGCCAGACCCATAGCCTGTAGAGTCTCGCGGTTCAGTGCCTGGTCTAAGTCTGAAACTTTTTCCACCATTCCCAGAAATGGGTCTGCCTTTGTCGGGGGAAGAGGAAGGGGCAGCGCGCGGTCCTGTTGTGCCCAGGTGAGAGACGTCTTGTTCTTGCGGAGATCCGTGACCGAGGTGTTGGCGGAACTCGTGACGCTGGCCTTTGCCGCATCCAGAGCCACGGTTGTGACAACCGCCGGTGCGTTCCACGACTTCAGGACCGCCTCGGCCATCAGCCAATGCACGCCCGAACCTGGATGCACGCGATCCTGCATCAGGGTCGTAGAGAAGGCAGCATTGAGCTCCTTAGCGCGTGTCAGCGCCGCAACCACGGGCGCATTCAGATCCGCGACCTGGGCATGCTTCTCGGCCGCCAGAGCAGCAAGGAAATCGCCGAAGCGAATCATCGTCGCGTTGTAATCCGGGTCAAACTCGGGCGCGCGGGTTATGTCGTCGTGAGGAGAAGGCCGCAGCAGGAACAGCCGCGCCGCAGGAAGTTTTCCCTGAATGGCTTCGACGATGTGCCGGTAGCCGTCAGCATAGGTGCGGAAGATGCCGTCGTCATAAGCCCGATAATAGCCGTCATTCATCCCGAGCATGATGGTAACGACGGTCGGCTGGTAGGCAAACACATCGCGTTGCAGGCGAAGGTCAATGGGACCGGCCCAACCGCCGCTGACCTTGTCGCCGCCCACACCGGAGTTCACGAACTCGATCTTGCGGTCGGGAAAGCGGGTGAGCGCATACTCCTCTATATAAGTGGTGTACAGGCGCTGCTCGGTGATGCTGTCTCCGTAAAAGACAACGCGGTCGCCGTCGTGAAGCGCAAAATCTGCCGACGGATTGGACGTGGACGGGGTCTGCGCAAAACACAGGCCTACCATCAGCACGGCGATTATCATCAGCTGCCACCGCAGAATTCTCATGATCTCCTCCGCATGATTTGGCCCTGCTGCTCGTGCCGCGTACCAGCACTTTTGTACCAGGAATTTCAATTGCGCGTTCTATAGTACACGATCCGGAAATTGTTTCATCTGCGGAACGCCAGCCTATGGATTTGTCAACATGTTGCTGCGCCGACCGTCACCCCCTCAGTGGTTAAAGCCCACTCTTTTTGGCTGTAGGACATAGTGGCCGGGTCTGAATTCGATCTCTTTTCCGCTTCCCTTCCCGCCGGTTTGGCCGCCGTGCGGCTGGTCCCCGAACAGACTTGGAAGGCGCCTGGCAGGGATCACGCGTAAGAGGAAACGGCGCCCTTCTTGCGGCCAGCCCGTTCGCGCGCTGTCCGCTGGGTATAGCCGCTCTCTCGAAAGGCCCGCAGAGGATCGGCGGCCAGTCCGCGGCTCTCGCGCCACTCGCGCACAAGCGGACGAACATCGGTTTCAAAAGCGTCCTTCAGGAAGTTCTCGGCGTCGATGAGACGTTGGTCGTTGCGAGCCTTTTCCAACGCTTCATGCTCGATCAGGGCAGCTTTTGCATAAAGCTGCTGAGCTGTCATGACCGTTTGGATCATGGCCTCAATCTTGTTCTTCAAGTTGTGGCTCTGATCCACCATGTACGCAATGTCCGCCCGCTGGCCCGTCTCCCACTCGCAGTGGCGGATTTCCGCGAAGATGCGGAAGATCTGATATGGATCAATCGACCCAAGGGTCAGATCATCGTCCGCGTAGCGCCGGTCGTTGAAATGAAACCCGCCCAGCATGTCCTCACTGAGCAGCCAGGCAACGATCTGTTCAATATTCTGTGCCTGGTAGTGATGGCCGGTGTCCACCAGCACGCGCGCCTGCGGCCCCGCGGCCCGCGCCAGCAGCAATGCCATGCCCCAATCGGCCACGTCGCTGTGGTAAAAGGCTGGCTCGAAGGGCTTGTACTCGATCAGAAGGCGCTGCCCGGGGTCGAGCGCCTGATGCACTGTACGCAACCCTTCCACCATCCACTGCTTACGCCGGCGTATGTTAGCCGTCCCGGGATAGTTCGATCCGTCGGCAAACCAGGGTGCGATGTCACGTGAGCCCAGCTCTTTTGCCAACCGCACCGATTCGAGAATATGCTGAAGCGCTTTTGCCCGCACTTCGGCTCGCTCATTCGCCAGTGAGCCATGCTTGTATTCCTGTTCCTGAAAGACGTTGGGATTGATTGAGCCCGGCCGCACGCCAAATTGACTGCTCAGCCTCTGCACTTCTCTAAGGTCTTGCCCAGCGGGAAGGTCCCAAAGCACGTGAAGCGCGAGCGTAGGACAGACTCCGGTGAAGGAATGCACTTGTCCGGCGTCGGCAAATTTCTCCGCGAGCGTGCTGGCCGCGCTGTCCTGCAGAAACTTCCCGAAGCGTGTCCCGGTATCGGCGAACCCCCAAGATGGCAGTTCAATCCGAAAAGAACCCAGAGCTGAATGAATTAATTCTGCCGACCTATTCATAAGCTGTTCTCCGCGACCGACACCACTATATTACTGTCCGGAAACAATTTCGATTGGAAAATTCACAGAACTCACGCCGCTGAAACGCAGGGGCAGGAGGATCAACACTTCCACGCAACGCCCGGTCAGGCAGAACGGATTGCGCTGCTCGCCAACCAAGGCAGGTAGCGGCTCACTAAGCGGTGCTCTACATAGTTGTAGGGCGCCACACTCTCTCCTTTGACCAGCGCCACCCCCAGCTGAATGAGCCGGGGACCGTAGGTTGTCACCTCGTGCGAAACTGACCCGATTACAGGACTTTTCTTGCGCTTCATCTCTTCTATCACTTCCGGAATGCAATCGTGACCGACGATGGCCAGTTGATGCCTCCGCCGCAGTTCCTTAGCTGCTTGTAAGGCGCCGAGGGCGCTCGTGTCGTTATTCGGCGCTACCAGAATCTTTTGCGCTTTGCGGTTCTTCAGCAGGACGGAACGCATGGCCCGCCGGCTCTCCTCCGTGAGACCCGCGCCGTCAACCCGCAAGAACTGGTCGTCACGCAGGTCCTTCAGTCGGCTGCGGATTCCCTCAAAGGCCCCAGTGATGCGGCTTTGCACCAGGGTCCCAGCCTTTTGCAGTTCCAGACCCACCGCCAAATCGACCTTGCCGCCCCACATCTTTTGCGCATAGGCTCCCAGCAGATCGCCAACCTCCAGTCCCGCTCGATAATTATCCAGACCGAAGAAGACGGCATTGGGGTGAGGGATATCTACCGCAATCAGCGGGACTCCTGCAGCTTTCAACCGGTCCGCGATAATCGGGGCGACGTAGCGGTCGGTTTGAAATTCTATGACCAGGTCCACCTGTTGGTTGAGGAACTCCTCCGCATTCTTACGCGCTACTTCTCCACTGTAGTGGTTGTCGAGGATGATCAGATCAACACCAGCAGCAATCGCCGCGGCCTTCAGGCTCTCCGTGACAGCATTGGAGAAGGGCAACTCGCTCGACTGCCCGCCAAAGCCGAAGCGCAGCTTGCGCGGCCGGCTGATTAGCCGGTATCGCCCGTCTTCCGGGCGCGCAACGTAGCCGCGATGAACCAGGGTCTTGAGAATCCGGAATACCGTAGTCTTGGAAATGCCCGTGCGCTGGAAAATCTGCTCCAAGGTCAGCGGCTGCTTTTGTTGCTCCAGGAGCTCCAGAACATCAAGACTTTTGGAGAGAACCGGTATCAGGTAACTCGGCTTGGAGACGCGGACCATGAGCTATAGGCCCTCGTATTTACCCGCTTGCTGATTGTGACCCAAGGTTCGGGTTACCCGGGCACGACGCTGGGATGCCGGTGCCGCACGGCGTGCGTCGGGCGAAGCATTGGTAAGTCTTGCAGGGAACGATCGCCACCTTGGCGTCAGCCCGCGGGGAGCGTCTGATGGCTTCCACTCCTGCATCCGCCGGAGAGCGCCAAAGGCGCTCCCCGCTGCAAGCCCCAGACCCAGCCGCAGAAAGCCTCCTCTCGTACAGGACGACAGTTTGTCTTCCATCGCAGCACCTCGCAAGGGCGCCAAAAGCCAGACGTCAACCCTCCAACTACCTCGATCTGGCCAGGTTGATCTGGGTGGATTCCAGGCACGCAAACGGTCAGCGTGCCGGATTCGGCCAAAGTCTATTCCCTGATGCCACCTCTTTCAATGGGAAAATGATTTCCGTCCATACGGCCCAGGGGACTCCAAGTACAGAAGCCTCTTCCCGTTTGCATTTGAGGGTCTGGCGGCTGCTTGCCAGCGAGCCGACTAGATCTTCTTGATGGCGGGCTGATCCGGCCGGACACTGGTTCTCCACTCCAGAGTCTTTGTCTGCAGGCCATCGGTCAGGACCAATCTCTCCAGCGGAAGTTCCCCTTCGAGCAGTTCAATGCGGAGCGACTGGCGATCGAGTCCTAAAGTGCCCCAGCCGAAAGCGGTAGAGAAGAAGGTCTTGAATGGACGCACGCTCACCTGTGGGCCGAACCAAAGCGTCCTGTGCACGGCAGAGTAGCGAAACCCTGACAGGGCGCCGAGCAGCGCATAACTCGCCATGGCCCGGGCGTAATAATTGCCACACTCGTATTCATTCCAGGGATTGCGAATCCGGCCGTCATAGCGGCTGCGCAAGGCTTTGACGATCGTCAGTCCTTCTTTTACGAAGCCTTCCGCAATGAGGTGCGAGGCCACCTGATACTCGATGCCGGTCCAGACCTCATCGGAGTAAATAAAAGGCAAGGTGGGCTTACCGCCGCGCGGCCACGTGCACAGCAGCAGGCCAGGCTCGTGCCCCATGGCATAGCCGGGGCGCTGCGCATTGGCATGTTGGCTGAGGTCGGTCTTGAAATTGTGCTGGAAGATGGCGCGCAAAGCGCTACGAACATGGTCGCGCGCGAGCGGCGTTTCAATTCCATAGATGTGGGCCATCCAGGCGCCAATGACTCCGTCCGAAATACATCCGGTTCCATACTGGTACTTCGGGCCTTCACGTTTCAGCAGCTTCTGCATCTCGCTGCTGTTCTCGTCGACATGCGCGACGGCAGCGGCAAACGAGTTGTCACGCAATCCTGAGTACTGCACTTTCTGCTGGTAATACTCGCCATTGAAGAGTTGCTCATCCAGGAAGCGCGCACAATGCTCAGCCATCTCCTGGTAGAGAGTCGCATCCTCGGGATGGCCCACGGCGCGCGCCATTTCGGAGAAGGCCGAGAGCGCGCCCAGGTAGATGCTGGTACACATGCCGTCGGGACCCCAAAACTCGATATCGTAAGTGTTGTGATGAGGTTCAAACAGCCCGCCCTGGTGGTCCGGGTCCCAGGTGCGAATGCAGTAATCGAGGCTGAGCTTGACCAAGGGATACATCCTCTTCAGCCAGTCCAGGTCTGCGGAAATCTGCCAGTCGCGATAGACTTTCATGATTCCTCCCAGTTGCCCGTCCGAAGCCGCGTGAAAATCGTGCTTGACCGGACCTTCGGGGATCGCCGAGCGGAAGGTGACGTGGCCGTTCTCATCCATGGAGCGGACCAGTTCCAACTCGCGCAGAGTCCGCTCCAACTTCGGGTAAAGGTGAGGAAAAGCCTGGGCGTAATTCCAGACATGGGTGCAGGAGCCATGACAGCACCCGGCATCGGGAAAACAGCCCTCCCATCCCCAGAGGTCGCCGTTTTCCAGACGCAACACGGTAGGGGACTTGAGGATGGCCAGATTGGCGGAGACGGCGTCCAGCACATACGGCGGCAGCGTGCTGGAAAAGAGTGCATTCTGGAAGGCGACGGTGCGCGTCCGCAAGGAAGCGTAGTTCTGTTCGACGTAAAGCCCCACTTCGCGGGCGTCGTTCCAAACCGAAGCGTAGTACGGGCGCCACGGAGGAGCGGTTGAGCCTGGGGACGAAAGACAACCTGCTTCGCCCTTGATCTCCGGAGCGTTCGCAGGCCCCGCGCCGCCCACCCGCAGGTAACCGTTGGGAAAATGCCAAGCCACCACGATGGGATAGAGGTGGGATTCGCCCGGGGCCAAACTACCTTCGAACAGAATGGAACAGCCATTCCGCCCGGAGGTGTCAATCTCTTTGGACCCGTCATTGCTGGTGAAAGTTGCGGTCGAGACTTCGCGCCAGAGCGCCGATAGCGCATCGAAGTCTCCCCAACTGCGCAACCACATGCCCTTGATGCGTGGCTTATTCCCTATGGCAAGCAGGCACGCGCTGCCGTAACCTTCGGCATTTTGCTTCTCCGCGTTGTACAGAAATACGCCGCGTCCCGGGACAACCGTGTTGCGGCTCGCGGATTCGCCTTCGGCGCACCCGGGCGCCAGGTGAGAAAGATGATACGAAAACTCGTACTCCACCGTGCGCTGCGATGTGTTCTGAAGCGTGTATTCGAGGATGACGCAGGGAATGCCTGAATTCTTATCGTCCAGAGGGATGAAGGGATTCCAAGCGGTCAGAGTGACCCGCAAGGGAACAGATTGATCATGGATCTGGGCTTCCGCAAAGGGATACTTTCCCTGGAAGACGCATTTCTCAAAGCGCGGGAAGCCCTCGAATCCTCCGCGGCGATATCCCTCACCCTGCAGGCCCTGATCATAAACCTTCAAGAACGGGAGAGGACCCTCGACAAGCTTGGTGACGGAAGCAGCCCCTTTTATGTGAAGAACGGCGAACGCGGCTTTCGAGGGTGAGTAACCCTCAGGCAAGGCGGTCGTGGCAGGATGGTTCCAGATCGAGAAGTCCTGCAACCCTCCGTAGCCGTTCACACAAATGCAGCCGGCCCCTATTCCTCCCAGAGGCATGGCAATCTGGATGGCCTTGTCGCCAGTGAAACTACGCTGCGGAGCGTCTTGAAAAAGTTCTTCTGCCGAGTAAGGAACCTGTTCTGCGACACGAGTGGTCGAATCGCCGGGGACAGGCTGGTCGCCGGCCACAGGAACCGCAGCCCCCAGCGCGGCGCAGGTGGTGGCGACCAGGAACTCTCTGCGAGTGGGCTTATCGGATTGAGGCATAAGCGTAGGTGCCGGATCTCAGGCAACGGCTTGGGCGCCGCCGTGGGCTAGATCCCGCAGCCTCTCAAGCGCGCCCTGCCGATCTGCGGTGCCATTGTCCGGCCACAGTAGTTGTAAACCAGGGCGAGCCGTACCGCTATCAGAAAAAGGGCAATCGGTGGAAAACTTCGGAGAATAACCAGGTCCAACCCTGCGGCTAGGGTGGCTAGAAGCAGCCCCTGGGGCCCAGTCCCGGAGGCAGCTAAGTCACCTACAGCTTGAAAGGGGGAAGGCTGCAGGTCAAGTTGACGTTGGCACCTCACGATATTGATGCGGTGATGATTCAGCCAGGAAAGTAGATTGCCTCAGCGGAAATACGCATTCAACACATATTGTTGCAGCATCCTTTGGGTGTTGAAGAAGGAACCGTTCACGGCGATGGCATGCCGCATGACCTCAACAAACCGATCCCGATCAGTATGGAACATGGGAATGATCACCGTCTCCAGCTTGTCGTAGAGCGAGGCCGCGTCACGTAGCCTGCTGCTCTCGTCTTCCCGTTGCCGCTTTTCGTCGCCGATTGCCCACCCGGTGACTCCTTCAATGAGTCCCTCCATCCACCATCCGTCGACGACGCTCAAGCTCGGAACGCCATTCAGTGCCGCTTTCATTCCGCTCGTTCCCGATGCTTCCAGCGGCGGTTGAGGCGTGTTGAGCCAGAGATCGACCCCGGCGGTGATCAGCTTTGCCAATGCTAAGTCGTAATTCCGGAGAAAGGCGATCGTGACTCCATCCTTCAGCACGTCTTTCAGTTCGAGAATATGACGAATGAGCCGTTTGCCTTCCTGGTCGCTGGGATGCGCCTTGCCTGCGTAGATCAGTTGCAGTCCGCCGGCTTCGGTCGCAATCTTCTTAAGGCGCTCAAGATCGGTGAAGAGAAGGTCTGCCCGCTTGTAGGCCGTGACCCGGCGCGCGAATCCCATGGTGAAGACCTCGGGTTTCATTCTTGTCGGGTGCTCTTCATTGATGCGCGCCAATAGCTCTTCCTTCGCGCGAGTGTGTGCCTGGCAGATCTCCGACCCAGAAATGCTCTCCGCATGCCGCAAACTGAAATTATCCTGCCGCCAATCTGGAATATGACGATCGTACAGAGCCTGGAAATGCGGCGACGTCCAAGTGGCCGCATGCACCCCATTCGTGATGGCGTCGATATGGTAGCCCGCGAACATCATGCGCGAGATTTCTCCGTGCTTCTTGGCCACTCCGTTTACATAACGGCTCATGTTCAGGCCCAGGTAAGTCATGTTGAGCATGACCTGGCCGCTGGGAGACGACTTCTTCTCCTCTGAAGGGTCGTGACGCCCAAAAACCCGAACCGCCATCGACGCGTCCAGCACATCAGAAAGATCCTCGCGAAATCCCAGGGTTGTACCCAGCGACGACAACGCGAATTGATCATGGCCAGACGGCACCGGCGTGTGGGTGGTGAAAATACATCTCTGCCGGACGGAGGCAAGGTCGCCGACAGAAATGCGGCTTCGTTGCATCCTGCATGCTTCTTCCTGCAGCAATTCCAGCGTGAGCAGGCTGGCGTGGCCTTCGTTCATGTGAAA
>Ga0187803_10000636_pt1 | contig 13898 bp, 10 predicted proteins | sample NC_wetland_sal_i_2_FD_132425 | JGI IMG/M metagenome (GOLD analysis project Ga0187803, IMG submission 132425) | Wetland sediment microbial communities from Neuse River Estuary, North Carolina, USA - Control_3 | ecosystem: Environmental > Aquatic > Freshwater > Wetlands > Sediment | place: USA...
GCCCTTCTGCTCCGCCTGTTCGATGAATCCGATTCCCGGCGTGGTTACGGCCTTGCGGACCTCGTCCGCCTGGTACCCGACCACCACGAAAATACGCTCCGCGGGGGCCAGCCGGAGCGCCGTATCGACGGCGTGCTCCACCAGCGTCTTGCCGCCCGCGCGGTGCAGCACCTTGGCGCGGCGCGATTTCATGCGGGTGCCGAGTCCGGCGGCCAGGATCACGACTGTGACGGGAGTCTGCATCATTACTATTATGTGGCACAGGTCTCCAGACCTGTGTTGCGTTTAGTCAAGCAACACAGGCCTGGAGGCCGTGCCACATTATGGCTGGCGGCGGCGCCGGCCCTCCTGGGCCAGCTTGATGACCACGGCAGCCGTGGCGGCGGGGTCGTGCCGGACCTTTTCGCCCAGGTGCGCCAGACGTCCGGCCATCACTTTCAGTCCGGCCTTGTAGAGGACGCCGATATCGTTTTCCACGGGCAGGGCCTCTTGCTGGGCGTATCGTTTCCTGACCGCCTGGGGAATGGGCCGGATGTTGACCACGGCGTAGTCCAGCAGCTTGCCGCCGGAGTGCTGGTGGATGGCACGGACGTGGTCGGAGGCGCGAAACGCGGTGGTCTCGCCCGGCTGCCACATGAGGTTCACGAAGTACGCTTTCACCGCGGGCGACTGGCGAATGGCCGCGGGAATTCCGTTCACCAACAGGTTGGGGATGACGCTGGTGAATAGCGACCCCGGCCCGAGAGTGATCACGTCGGCCTCGGCAATGGCGCTGAGCGCAGCGGGCAGCGGCCGCACCGTGCGCGGCACCAGGCGAATGCGCCGGATCCGTACCCGGCTGCGGCTGATGCGCGTTTCGCCCACCACCTTCGATCCGTCGGCCAGGGTGGCTTCCAGCGCCACGTTGGAATCGGTGCAGGGATAGATGCGGCCGGCGATCTTCAGCACATCCGACGAGGCCTTTACCGCGTCTTGAAAATCTCCCATCACCTGGGTCAGGGCCATCAGGAAGAGGTTGCCGAAGCTGTGGCCCTTGAGCCCGCGGCCGGAAGTGAACCGGTATTGAAACAGGCGCGCCAGCAGCGCCGAATCCTCGCTCATGGCCACCATGCAGTTGCGAATGTCGCCGGGCGGCAGCACGTCGAATTCGCGGCGCAGGCGGCCGGAGCTGCCGCCGTCGTCGGTCACGGTGACGATGGCGGTGATGTCCACGGCCGGAGTCATCGCATCGCCGGGACCGGTATATTGTTTCAGGCCGTAAAGCAGCGCCGACAACCCGGTGCCGCCGCCCATCGCGACCACGCGAAGTGGTGAGGTATCTTTCATGGGATTGGGAAGGGCGGGGCGGGCGTTCGCCCTATGAATGCCTGCAGCCCTACGAATGGAGGTTGCGTTTTACCAGATCTTCTTTCCGGGCCATGAGTTCTTCTCAGGCCATGTATTTCCGTCGGACCACGCGTTGCGCTCCGGAAACAGCAGCGAGTCGAACGGCGGCTGATTGGCGAGCGGCGCGAAGTCCGCGTCCTGCCGGGCGATGATGCGGTTGCGGGGCTCCAGCTCGATGGCCCGCTTCAAATTCGCGTAAGCATTGATGGGGTCGCCGCTCAGCGCCTGGGCGAGGGCCAGGGCGTAGTGTATGTGCTCGGTCGCGGGCGAGAGTTCCAGGGCCTTTTCCAGTTGCACGCGGGCTTCGCCGGGTTTGTGGGTGTTGATGAGGGCCACCCCGTAATTGTAATAGTCCTCGGAGGAGCGCAGGTTCATGGGGACCTGTTCCAGGCGCCGGTCGCACATGGCGATGTGGAGCCTGGCGCGCTGGGCCACGTCGCGCTCGGGACCCTGCGACGCGTTGACGAACACTTCCCGCGCCTCCCGCAGTTTTCGCGCGTGAAACAGTTTCATGGCCGCTTCGAAGGCGCCACGCTGGGTGGCCGGGGGCGCCTTGGCGGCGGCTTCTTGAGCGGCCGGCCGCGCCGCTTCGGATGCGGTTACGGTTGCGGCGGCGGTGGGTCTGGCGAGTTTGGGCACCGGTGCTTTCATGCCCCTTTCGATATTCTTGCCTGCGCCACTCTTCTTCTTGTCGATCATGCCGGCCAGCTCAACTCTGGCACATGGAACGATTAGCGTTTTATACCAGACCGAGCCTCCCGCGCGCAAGCGTCCTCTCCCTCAAAAAAATCGGTTGCCAGGCGAAAGCGCCCGCCCCACCTTGCGCACCAACGTGGGACCATCTCAGCCCAGCCCGGCCTCCCGCAGGAACCGGGCCGATTCCTCGGGCGGCGTGGGGTTGATGTAGAAGCCCGTTCCCCATTCGAATCCAGCCACCTTGGTCAGCTTGGGAATGATCTCCAGGTGCCAGTGATAGTACGGCAGCGGGGGCTCCTGAATCGGCGCGCTGTGCACGATGAAGTTGTAGGCCGGCCGTTCCAGCACTTTGTCGATCTTGCGCATGGTGGCCCGCAGCACCCACGCCAGGTACTGCAGCGTAGGCGCGTCCGACTCCTCGAAGTGCGACTCGTGCCGCTTGGGCAGGATCCAGGTCTCGAAGGGAAAGCGCGGAGCATAGGGTTCCAGCACCGTGAACCGGTCGGTTTCGGTCACCAGCCGCACTCCCGCGGCGCTCTCCTGCCGGATGATGTCGCAAAAGATGCAGCGCTCCTTCAAGTCGTAGAAGTGCTTGCCCGCGTCCACCTCTTCCTTCACCCGTTTGGGAATCACCGGCAAGGCGATGAGCTGGCAATGCGGATGTTCCAGGGACGCCCCGGCGGCTTCGCCGTAGTTCTTGAACAGGAGAATGTATTTGAAGCGCCGGTCGCGCTTGAGATCGTTGACCCGGTCTTTGAAGGCCCACAGCAGTTCCTCGATCTGCTTCTCGGGCATTTCCGCCAGGGTGACGGCGTGATCCGGAGTTTCGATGATGACCTCGTGCGCCCCGATGCCGTTCATCTTGTCGTACATCCCTTCGCCCTGGCGGTTCAGCTCGCCTTCGATGCCCAGCACGGGAAACTTGTTGGGCACCACGCGGACGCGCCAGCCGGGCTCGTCGCGGCCGCCGCTGTTGCGATAGGCGAGAATCTCCGGCGGGGTTTTGTGTTCGTTGCCGTAGTCGAAGGGGCAGACGCCAGGCGTGGCCGGTGGCACCGGCTGCCGAATGAAATCGGTGGGGCGCTTGGCGCGATCGGTGGCGATGATCACCCATCGCCCCGTGATGGGGTCATTTCGCAGTTCGGGCAATTCGCTGGGTTCTCCGGAATGGGAATTCTGGGTTCGGCAAGCAATGATTATAGCGTGACCGTTAAAGGAGGTTGCGGCCGGCGTCCCGCTGTCAGCCCGAGCCGTCTCGCGCCCCCGCGAACAACAGCCGCCCCCGTTCGAAAACTCCCGATGCCAGGAAATGGCCGGCCGCCGGACGCAGTTTCTTCTGCGCCCGCGCCAGGAACGCCCCCACGGTGCCCGATTCCACCCCCATCACCTCGGCAATGTCCGCGTAGCACAAGCCTTCCGCACGCAAGCGGACACAGTCCATCTCGCGGCTGCTCAACACCGCGGCGATCTCCCGGGCCAGTTCGCTCCGCGCCAGCATCGTCTCCGGGTTGGATTGGCGATCGGGCATCGACTCCAGGCGGTCGGGAGCCACTTCATGCTGGCATGCCGCCGATTTGAAATAGTCCAGAAGATAATTCCGCAGCACCCGGTGCAGCCACGAGTGGGGATGCTCGATCCGGCGCCCGCAATTCCGCTCCACAAAATATCGCAGGAAGACCTCTTGCACGGCGTCGCGCGCCTGGTCGGAGTTCCTGGTCAGCGTCGCGGCGTAGCGCAGCAGTCCGGCGGCATGCTGGTGATAGGCCGCCACCACTTCGCCTTCGATCCCGGCGGCGCCATCGGCGTTCGGAGTTTGGAGCGCGTTTGCTTCCACGGCTTCGATGCTAGCGCAGCCCGCGACCCGCGACACCGCTGACCTTGGGCAGTCCGGAACCTTAACCGAAGATAACGGGACCGATATCGGGGAGACTCCCCCCCATTTGCCGCTGCCGGGAATGTAAAGAAAAGCCGCGGATCGATCTTCTTTGGTTACGTACAGTTTTGCTATGGCTACAGGAATACGCGTCAACCGCGCCCCCGGCTCCCGACGCGGGCAGGCGGCCCTTTTGATCACCCTTTCGCTGGTTCCCATCGTCGGAATGCTGGGATTGGTTGTGGACATCGGATATGCATACTACCGGAAAGTGCTGGCGAAGACCGCGGCTCAGTCCGCTACCATCGCCGCCATCATGGCCGTCCAAAGTGCGTCCAGTTGGGGCACCTGCAACTCCAACGGCCTCACCTGCCAGAACGCTACCGCGTGTCCGGCTTCTCCCTCCACACCGCCATCCAACAACATCATGAACGGCTGCCTGTATGCCAAGCAGAACGGGTTCGTCAATAGCGGCAACCAGACCGTCACCATGGAAGCCCACGGGCCCGATGGGACCACACCGCCAGGCACCACCATCTCGCCGGCCTACTGGGTGAGCACGACCATTACGGAGAACCTGCCGCAACTGTTTTCCGCGGTGCTGGGGAAGACTTCGGCCAAGGTCGCGGTGCGCTCCACTTCCGCGGTATTCCTGTCCGCCGCCGGGGCGTGTATCTATGCTCTCGATCCCGCCAATACCGGCTTCGACGCCAGCGGAACTCCCGACGTCGAGGCCCAGTGCGGCATCTACGTCGATTCCAACGACAGCTCGGCCATGTTGGTGGGAGGGAGCACCGCAATCGTGAACTCGACCGTCATCAAGATTGTCGGCAATTACGACACGCATGGCCATCCCACCATCAATCCGACTCCCAGCGTTGGGCAGCCAATCACTCCAGACCCCTTCGCCAGCGTGTCGTTGCCCACCGTCCCCAACCGCTGCGACACGAGCAACTCGCTTGCCGACGGAATCACCATGCCAGCGGACGGTTTCTATGTCGATTGCGGCGGCGGCTTCAGCATGGACGGCAACCCCACCGTGACGTTGCCCGCCGGAATCTACGTTCTGAAGGGGGGCTCCATCGACCTGCATAACGGCACGCTTACGGGCAGCGGTGTCACGTTTTATATGACCGGATCGTTCAGCGGCGTCACCATCAACGGCAATGTCAATATCAACCTCTCTGCACCCACCTCCGGCTCGCTGAAGGGTCTCCTTTTCTTCCAGGACCGCACTCTTGCCGTGGGAGCCTTCAGCAGCAAGATCAACGGCGGATCCAACACCATCCTGAACGGGAGCCTGTACTTCCCCACTACCGACGTAACCTACTCCGGCGGCTCCAGCACCACGACCAGCTATACGGCGCTGGTGGCCTATGACGTCGCCTTTCGCGGCACCAGCTATTTCGCCGCCGACCCCTACGGCGCGCATACCGGCCTCGGCGGCATCACCTACGCCTTTATCGAATAAAGCGCCGCTGTTCGCTTTGCGGCGGCATGTGGGGCAGGTTGTAAACCTGCGAACTGTAGTTTGTACATTTGCGGTACGAAAAGTGGGGCGGGCAATCTTGCCCGCCGCCGCCTTCAGGCGGCGTGCTTCGCTCTCTGGTGAGAATGCCTCCCTATGGCGTCCGCCAATTAATTAACAGGATGACATTCTACCAACCCTTACCCCACTGTCGTTTGGTCGGCCAACCCCTCTTTGTCACCTTCCGGCTCAGTGGCACTCTCCCCAACCATCGCGTCTTTCCGCCAGGCCGCGTAACTACGAATGGAAAAGCCTTCGCCGACCATGGACCGGCTCCTGGATTCTGCTGCCACCGGTCCCTTTTCCCCTGTCCCGCGGCGGTGAGATACGCTCCCCCCATAGCCGCCGAAGCGTGCATGACGGCACAAGCGCCTTCCTTACCTCTTGCGGTCATATACCTACCGGGGTATACTATCTGAAACAGAGAGGGAGGTGGCATCTGGCGCACATTCTCCGGGACAAGAAGAAGATGCTCAATCGCGTCCGCCGCATTCGCGGGCAGGTCGAGTCCATCGAGAACGCCATCGAACGCGAGGCCGACTGCTCCGACATCCTGCACACCATTTCCGCCTGCCGCGGCGCAATCAACTCGCTGATGGCTGAAGTCCTGGATGGACACATCCGGTTCCACGTGGTCGATCCCGACCAGGATCCCAAGTCCGAGAAAGCCAAGGCCACCCAGGAGCTGATCGACGTCATCCGAGCTTACCTGCGCTGAGCTTCACAGGAGGGATTCCATGTCCGATGAGCATGAGCATGAGCATGAGCACGACCACGAAGAGAGCTGGATCGAGTGGGGCCGCGTCGCTTTCGTCGCGGCGATTCTGATTCTGGTTTGGGCCCAGGTGGTTCCCCGCGTGCGCGGGGTTGATCTGCTGGCGCTCGCCGGTCTGCTGATCGGCGGCTATCCCATCTTCAAAGAGGCCATCTCCGATCTGTTGGAACGCCGCATGACCATGGAGCTTTCCATGACCATCGCGCTGGTCGCGGCTGCGGTCATCGGCGAGTTCTTCACCGCGCTGCTGATCACCGTCTTCGTCCTGATCGCCGAGATCCTGGAAGGCCTGACCGTGGGCCGCGGCCGCCGCGCCATCCGCGAGCTGCTGGACCTGCTGCCGCAAACGGCCGAAGTCCGATCGGATGGGCAGGTAGCTTCTCGAAGCCTGTCCGACGTCCAACCGGGCGACGTCGTACTGGTCAGACCCGGCGGCCGCATTCCGGTGGACGGGTTTGTGGTGAGCGGCCACTCCTTCGTCGATCAGTCGACTATCACCGGCGAGTCGATGCCGGTGGAAAAGATCGCCGGAACGCCCGCATACGCCGGCACCGTCAACCAGTCGGGCGTCCTCGAAATCCGCGCCGAGAAGATCGGCCGCGATACCGCCTTCGGCCGCATCATCGAAGCCGTGGAGCGGGCCGAGCGGTCGCGCGCGCCCATCCAGCGCACCGCCGATCGCCTGGCCGGATACCTGGTCTATTTCGCCTTGGGCTGTGCCGCCCTCACATTCCTGCTCACCCGCGACGCGCGGTCCACCATCTCGGTGATCGTGGTGGCGGGCGCGTGCGGCATCGCCGCCGGAACGCCGCTCGCTATCCTGGGCGGAATTGGCCGCGCCGCGCGCCAAGGGGCCATCGTCAAGGGTGGACTGTACCTCGAGATCCTCAGCGCGGTTGACACCGTAGTGCTCGACAAGACCGGCACTCTGACGCTCGGCACGCCGGAGATCTCCGATGTCCGCGTCTACAACGGCGCAAGCCGGCAGGACATCATGCGTATCGCGGCCACCGCCGAGCGCTTTTCGGAACATCCGCTCGCCAAGGCCATCGTCAAGAAAGCTTCCGAGTGGTCTGTGCCAATCGGCGAGCCCGCGGGTTTCCGGTACACGCCCGGCAAGGGCATCCTGTGCCACGTGGAAGACCAGCGCACCCTGGTCGGCACGCGCGCCTTCCTGGAAGAGGAGGGCGTCCCGGTGCCTGACGGCCTGGACAGGTCCGAGCGCTTCTCCGAGGTGATGGTCGCAACTGCCGGCCGGTTGCTCGGATCCATCCGCATCGCCGACGTGCTCCGCTCCGAATCGCACGCCGCGGTGGCCGAAATGCGGCGCCTCGGCCTCCGCACCATCCTCCTCACCGGCGACCGCAAGGAAATCGCCGACGCCACCGCCCGGGAACTCGGGGTGGACGAAGTCCAATCCGAGATGCTTCCCGAGCAGAAGGTGGCTCGCGTCCGGGAATTGCGGGCCGAGGGCAAGACCGTCGCCATGGTGGGAGACGGCGTCAACGACGCGCCCGCGCTCATGGAATCGAACGTCGGAATCGCCATGGGATCGGGCACTGATGTCGCGCGCGAGAGCGCCTCCGTGGTCCTGCTCGGCAACGACCTGTTACGGTTCGCCGAGGTGCTGAAGATCGGCCGCCGGTGCCGCTCCATCATCATGTTCAACTTCGCCGGAACGCTGGCCGTGGATAGCGTCGGTGTGCTCCTGGCCGCTTTCGGTTTTCTGAACCCGGTGCTGGCGGCCCTGATCCACGTGTCCTCCGAGTTGCTGTTTATCTCGAACTCTGCGCGCCTTCTGCCCGCCTTGGCCCGGAAATCGGGCAGCGAATCATCGGGCGTGTCTTTCAGCTAGCCCGTGACACCTGGGTTGCGGCAAAGTATACGGCTGAAACTTACATTCACATGACAGCTTTCTGATAAGTGGGCTATAACCCGGTTTGACCGGACACCGAATCGCGACAGGCGGACTTACTTCCAAGTCACATGAAGACCTTTGCGGCAAGTAACCTCCGGTGGGCCTGAGTTCGTCTCTTCATCAATCCCCGTTTACGGCAGCGGGCGCTCACCCCTTTTCCCCCAAAAGCGCCCGCGCCCCTTCGCAAAATCCTTGGCCGCTTGTTCCGCGCATTAGTTCTCTCACCGGTAATTCCGATCCTCTCGCGCGATAGTTCGATGGCGCCGGCCGATGGTGTTCCATAATGCCAGTGCGGAATGTCTGATGCTCAACCATCACCAGCCGCTGATCGTCAACGCGGTAGGCCACCTCGCAGGCGCCATCGTGTTCGGAATCTTCTTGGTTTTAGCGCTCCGCGGCGCGGCGGGTTGGCGGTTGAGAGAGAATCGCCTGTCGGTCGCGTCGGCCGCGCTGGCGTGGTTCTGGAACGCCGGCTCCTTCGCCGTCCTGGTGCTGCCGTCGAGCGACCTCCGATGGGTGATAGAAGCCGCCAGCTTTTCCAGTCTCAGCCTGCTGCCCGCCGTGCTCCTGCACCTGTCGCTCGGCGGTAAGTTTCGCATCCTCGCGGTCACCGGGTACTTGCTGAGCGCCGTCGCCATCCTCATGCATTTGTCCGAAGGTCTCCTGCCGGCCATGCCGTTGCACACGGGGGCGCTCTGGGTCATCACCGCGGGGTTCGGCGTCCTGACCGTGGCAGCGGCCGCGGGGCTTCTGCTGGAGGGGGGACGGACCACTCGCGGAAGGCCATCGCAAATCCTCGCATCCATGTGCCTCTTGCTGTTTGCGGTCACCTTCTCCCACTTCGGAGCTGGACATCCCCCACAGCCCTGGTCGAAAGAACTGCTGGTGCACCACCTCGGAATTCCCGTAGCTCTGCTGATCCTGCTTCAGGACTACCGTTTCGTCTTCCTCGACGCGTTCGTCCGCTTTCTGGCAAATGTCATTCTCGCGGCGTTCCTAAGCCTCGCTGCGATTCGCGTCGCCGTGAGCGTGGCGCCGGAAGACGGAGCCGCGCATCCCCTTGCGGACACTCTGGCGGTGGCCGGTTTGTGCGGTCTTCTGATCCTGTTTGCCTGGCTCCGCGGGGTCGTCGAGCGATGGTTCACCAGGGTTGTATTCCGGCAGGGCAATGTGGAAAAAACGATCCGGGAACTCAGGGCCAAAGCCTCGGAAATCCGAAACGAGAGCGCCTATTTGGCGTGGGCCTGCGAACGCATCGCGGCCTTTGCCGGGACTTGGCGTTTCGAGTTGATCGAAGAGGAGCGTCCACACTCGGAACCAACCGCGAGCTGGGCCGAGGCCGTGGTGCCCATTCGCCTTTCCCACCAGGACGTCCGGAGCCTTCTCTTGGGGCGGCGGCAGGGAGGGCGGCGATATTTGAGCGAGGACCTGCGGGCTCTCCACCATCTCGCGGCCGCCGTGGCTGACGAGGTGGCGCGATTCCGCACCGCCGAGATCGAGCGCCTGGTGTCGGAGGCGGAATTGCGCGCGCTGCAGTCCCAGATCAATCCCCACTTTCTGTTCAATGCGCTCAATACCATCTATGGCATCATCCCGCGGGAAGCCGCCGGCGCGCGCCGCACGGTGCTCAACCTGGCGGACATCTTCCGCTACTCCTTGCAATCCGGCAAGAAGTTGATACCGCTCTCGGAGGAATTGAAGATTGTCCGGGCCTACCTCGAGATCGAGCGGCTCCGGCTGGGGCCGCGTTTACAGACCGTGATCCAGGTGGATAAGGAAGCCGAGGACGCCCTGATTCCCATCCTGTCGGTGCAGCCCCTGGTCGAGAACGCCATCAAGCACGGCTTGTCTGTCCGTTCGAATCAGGGTTGGCTGAAGCTGACGGCCAGGCTGGCGGATCGTTGCCTGACGATTTCGGTGGAAGACTCCGGCGCCGATGGCGCGCCGGGTTCCGCCTCGGCCGCTCCTCAAGGGACTGGCGTCGGATTGGCCAATGTGACTCGCCGCCTGCAGCTCTGCTTCGGCCCCGATGCCGGCGTCGAGATGCAGCAGGGCGCTTTCGGCACCCGAGTCCGGTTTTCCGTCCCGCTCTCCCAGGCGCCCGTTCGCGGATGATGCAGGTGGGGGCAGGCGCCCCGGTTTGCGTCCCAAGGACCCGAAAGCGGGCGTCTGTTCCGGATTTCGCCTGCCAACCCCAGGCCCGAACAGCACTCCCGCTTGCTGCCCAATTCATCCCGCTCACGGCCGCCTGCCCCGCCGCCTGCAATTTTCCTGAAGGAGTTTCGACCCTCTTAGCATAAACCTGACAGATGGAGGTGGGGCCGGCGCTTGCGCCTGCCAACCATGGACCCTCGTGTGATGAAAGCCCTCATCGTCGACGACGAGCCGATCGCGCGGCGCGTGCTCCGCGAGGAACTGGAGCAACTCTCCGACGTGCAGATCGTGGGCGAGGCCGGAGACGGCCGGGAAGCCTTGCAGAAGATCGCCAGGCTCCAACCCGACATGGTGTTTCTCGACCTGCAGATGCCCGTGATGAGCGGCTTTGAAGTCGCCCGCAATCTCAACGGGCCGCATGTTCCCGTGATCGTGATCGTCACCGCCTTCGACCAGCACGCCATCGAAGCCTTCGAAGCCGGAGCGGTCGATTATCTCCTCAAACCGGTCGGCGAGGCGCGATTGCAGAGAGCCGTGGAGCGCGCCCGCAACCTCCGCGGCAGGCCCGTCGAGATTGCCGCCCAAGTCGACAAGATCGCCGCGGCAGCCCAGACCTCCCATGCCCCCAGGAGCCGAAAGGTGGTGGGCCGCAGCGGGGAGGAGTATTTCCTTCTGGATGCGGACGAAGTGCTCGCCTTCCAGGCCGAACGGGAACTGGTTTGGATCGTCACCGCCAAGCAACGGCTCCTGGCCACCCAGACCCTGCGAACCATCGAGGAGCGCCTGGGTGAGCCGCAGTTCCAGAGGGTACATCGCAATGCCATCGTGAATGTCAACCACGTCCGCAAAATGAGCGCGCTCAGCAGTCAACGCTGGTTGATCACGCTCAGCAACTCGCTGCAATTGGTCGTCAGCAAGCGCCAGGCACACAATATCCGGAAAATCCTCCAGGGGTGACCTCGCCTCAAGTGGACCTTTTTTGCTGTCCGCTCATGGAGGCTATCAGCCCGCTCACGGAAAATTCCAGCCCGCTTGCGAGGATCATTTAGGCTTAGTCAAAGACCTTCGGGATACTGAAAGCGTGTAAAGAATTCTCCCCGTCAGCCTCGCTCGGGCATCCGCCTGTCCGCCCAGTTAGCCCGTTTGCAGCCTTGCTCTTGCTTCTGGTTCTATCCGGAGTTCGACCCGCCCCGGCACAATCCATCAGCGCGGGCACCGTCGCCGGTACCGTCACCGACCCTTCCGGCGCCGCCATCCCGGGCGCCACGGTGACCGTCCTGAACCCGGTCTCCAACTATCACCAGGCGGTCACCACCGACCAGGCCGGAGCCTTTCGCTTCACCAACGTTCCGCTCAACAACTACCATCTGCGGGTGCAAGCCGCCGGCTTCGCCAACTACGATCACGACGTCAACGTCCATACCACCGTCCCGGTCGCTCTCGAAATCAGTCTGGCGGTTGCCGGCGCACAGACTTCCATCGACGTGGTGGCGGAAGGCGTCATGGTCGAAAACGTCCCAGTGGCCCACAACGATGTCGATCAGAACCAGCTCATGTCGCTGCCCGTGGAGTCGCCGGCCAATGGCCTGAGCGCCGCCATTACTCTCAGCACGCCCGGCGTGGTTGCCGATTCCAACGGCTTTTTTCATCCGCTCGGCGACCACGCCCAAACCAGCTACGTGATCGACGGCCAGCCTATCAGCGATCAGCAGAGCAAGGCCTTCTCCACCCAGATGCCGGTCAATGCCATCCAGTCCATGGAACTGGTCACCGGCATGCCCTCCGCGCAATATGGCGACAAGACCAGCCTGGTGGTGGACGCGGCCACCAAGAGCGGCTTGGGCCGGAAGCTGTTCGGGTCCGTGGACGCCACTTACGGGACCTTCGGCGAGGTCTCCGAGAATACTTCTTTCGGCTTTGGAAGCGCCAAATTCGGTAACTTCACGGTCTTCGATACGGGCCGCTCCGGCCGCTTTCTCGACAGTCCCGAGTTTTATCCCGTGCACGATATCGGGAACAACGAAACCTTCTTCGATCGGTTGGATTTTCAGCCCACGGGACAGGACGCCATACACCTCGACCTGTTTGCCGCCCGCAACTGGTTCCAGATTCCCAACACCTACTCACAGGCCGGCCAGGACCAGCGCCAGCGCGTCCTGAGCTTCAATATCGCGCCCGGCTACCAGCACTCGTTCGGCGCCAAGACCCTGTTCACCATCAATCCCTGGGTGCGGCGCGATTTCGTGAACTACTATCCCAGCCGCGATCCCTTTCTGGACGCGCCCGCGACCCTTGCCCAGGATCGCCACCTGCTCAACTACGGCGTCCGCGCCGACGTCTCGGCGGTTCTCGGCGGCAATACCTTGAAGGCGGGCACCGAAATCAAGCAGACACGCTTGTACGAGGATTTCAGCCTGGGCATCACGGATTTCACTTTCAACCCGGTCTGTGTCGATGCGAACGGCAACGCCGCCGGTCCCGCATCGCTGACCAATCCGGCGGGCTGCGGCCAGATCGGCCTCACGCCCAATCCGACTCTCGCGCCCGGACTGGTCCCCTTTGACTTGACCCGCGGCGGCAGCCTCTTCCATTTCCAGGATACCGGCCACATCAATGAATATGCCGTGTATGTCCAGGATTCCTATACCTTTCACAACTGGAGTTTCAACGGTGGCCTGCGCCTCGATCAATACAACGGCCTGGCGGAGAAGACCGGCATCGAACCGCGCCTCGGCGGGTCGTACCTCATCAAGAAGACCGCCACGGTGCTGCGCGCTTCCTACTCGCGCACCCTGGAAACGCCCTACAATGAGAACCTGCTGCTCTCCAGCGCCTCCGGCGTGGGCGGCCTGGCCAGCAACGTCTTCGGAGCGTACGGCTCTGTCGCTCTCAAGCCTGGCACGCGCACACAATACAACACGGGCTTTCAGCAGAGCTTCGGCCGCTACTTCGTGTTCGACGCCAGTTACTTCTGGAAATTCACCGATTCGGCTTACGACTTCGACGTGCTGTTCAACACGCCCATCACCTTCCCCATTTCCTGGCGGAAGTCCAAGCTGGACGGCGTATCTGGCCGCCTCGCCACGACTTCCATGAAGGGATTTCAAGCGCAGTTGACCTTCGGACACACGCGGGCGCGCTTCTTCGGTCCGGAGACCGGCGGCCTGATTTTCAATTCACCGGTGGACTATAGCGTCTTCCGCATCGATCATGACGAGGCTTACGAACAGACCGTGAACCTGCACTACCAGCGCTCCAAGAAACTGCCCTGGATCGACTTCATCTGGCGCTACGACAGCGGCGCCGTGGCCGGAAACGTGCCCGGCCTGGCCGCCGCACTGTCGTTCACGGGCGACCAGCAGGCCGCCATCGGCTTCTACTGCGGCAGCCAGTTCGCCACCCTGAATAACCCCATCACCAGTTGCTCGTCTTCCTACGGCGCCACCCGCGTGGTGATTCCCAAAGCCGGAACCTTCAATCCCGACACCAACCCGCCGCGCATCGCCCCGCGTAACATCCTGGACGCGTCGATCGGTACCGACAACCTCCTGCACAGCGAGCCGGTCCA
>Ga0187803_10000637_pt1 | contig 13890 bp, 15 predicted proteins | sample NC_wetland_sal_i_2_FD_132425 | JGI IMG/M metagenome (GOLD analysis project Ga0187803, IMG submission 132425) | Wetland sediment microbial communities from Neuse River Estuary, North Carolina, USA - Control_3 | ecosystem: Environmental > Aquatic > Freshwater > Wetlands > Sediment | place: USA...
CAGATCGCCGCCGAAATTGTTCGCGCGGATGAATCGATCGCGTCTTTTCTGGCGCTGAACGACGCCGTGTTGAACAAGGGAGCCATCGCACGCATTCTTGATTTCGAAGTCTACGTCGATAGCAAGTTCCTGGCCAACTACAAGTCCGACGGGCTGATTGTATCCACGCCCACCGGATCGACCGCCTACTCGCTGTCCGCGGGCGGTCCAGTGGTTTCGCCTGGCGTTCCGGCTTTTATCATCACTCCCATCTGCGGCCATACGCTTACCGACCGGCCCATCGTTCTTCCCGACTCGGTCAATATCGAGGTGGTGGTCAAGAGCCAGCGCGAGTCGTCTTACCTCACCATTGATGGGCAAGTCGGCATCGCGGCGCGCAGCGAGGATATCGTCCGCATCCGGAAAGCGCCCTCATGGGTGGAGCTTGTCCATCCTGTGCAGAGGAATTATTTCGAAATCTTGCGGCAAAAACTTAAGTGGGGATCGAGGTAATTGATGATTGGGTGATTGAGCGATTGGGTGATTGAGGAATTTCACGAAACCTGCAACACGGAATGGTCGGCTTGGTGCGCGGCATACTCAATAGCGGCAAGAATGTCTTCTCGCTCAAGAAACGGATAGTCTGAAAGAATTTCTTCGAAAGAGGCCCCGGCCGCGAGAAGTTCTAAGACATCCGACACGCGGATGCGAAACCCCCGGATACAGGGGCGACCACCACATTTCCCTTCCTCAACCGTGATCCTCTTGCCGCGTTGGTTGCTCATCCCCTAAAGCCTACGCTGGGTAATCGGCGAAAGCAAGTTCCGTTACGCTACTTCAACGAACTTTCTGTCGCCAGCATATCGCTTTCGCTCTCGCGCCTTCGAATCAACTCCACCTGATCGCCGCGCACCAGAACTTCTGCCGGGCGTGGTCGGCTGTTGTAATTCGACGTCAAGACGTAGCCGTACGCGCCGGTGGTCATGACCGCAATCAGATCGCCCGGCCGCACTTTGGGCAGCGCGCGGTCCTGCGCCAGAAAATCTCCTGTTTCGCACAACGGTCCGACAACATCGGCGATGAGATTGCCTTCCGATCGCCTCTCCACCGGCACAATGGAGTGATACGAACCATAGAGCGCCGGACGGAGGAGATCATTCATCCCGGCATCGACCACGACGAAACTCTTCTGCTCGTTCCCTTTCACATATAAAACCCGCGCCAGCAGGATGCCCGCTTCGGCCACCAGCGCGCGGCCGGGCTCGACAATCAAGCGGTAGGGAAGTGTGCGCATCCGCGCGGTCAGTGCCTGGGTCAGGCTTTCGATGTCCAGCGGCTGCTCGTTCTCATAGCGGATTCCAAATCCTCCGCCCAGGTCGAGGAATTCCACGCTGATGCCTTCGGCGCGCAGCCGTTCCGCGACTCCTGCAATCTCCGCGAGAGCCTCGAGGAACGGCTCGATGGCAAGGATCTGCGATCCAATGTGGCAGGCCACGCCGCGCACCCGCAGGTGCTCAGAGCCGGCGGCGCGGCGATAGAGCGCGATCGCTTCTTCCTTGGGCACTCCGAACTTGTGAATCACACGTCCGGTCGCAACATAAGGATGAGTCTCCGCCTCGACATCGGGATTCACGCGAATGGCAATGCTGGCGGGTTTGCCGGCGTGACGGGCTCGCGCTTCGATCACTTCGAGTTCGCCCGCCGATTCCACGTTGAACATCAGGATGCCCGCTTCCAGGCCGGCATCAATTTCGGCTTCGGTCTTACCGACGCCCGAGAAGACAATACCCTCCGGCATTCCGCCGGCTTTGCGCACGCGAAGAAGTTCCCCGCCGGAGACAATGTCAAAGCCCGCCCCGGCCCTGCGAAGCACATCGAGGATTTTCAGATTGGAGTTCGCCTTGACCGAGTAACAGATCAGCCCAGAAACCGATCGCAGTCCGGACTCGATCTGGCCGTAGCTCTCCAAAATGGCGCTTTCACTGTAGACATAGGTGGGCGTGCCGAAACGCTCGGCAATCTTGTTGAGCGAGACTTCGTCGCAACAGAGATAGTCATCGAGGTAGCGAAAGAAGCCCATAGATGTATTGAGCGATTGGGTGATTGGGTGATTTGGCGATTGTCCAATGTTACGAGGGGCAGACGACGGCGGGGTTACTTCCTTAAATCACCCAATCGCTCAATCGCCCAATCACCCAATCTCCCCATGTTTCTATCTCGCTCTGACCAGCAACAGCGTCTGGTCATCGCGCTGCGGATGGCCTGCTTCATAGCGAGTGACTTCGCCGAACAGCGTCTCCACGATTTTGCCGACGGGCTGCCGTGCGTTCTCGCGCAACAGATGCTCCATTCGACGGCTGCCAAACTCTTCGTGGCTCGGTTTGGCTGCTTCAGCCAAGCCGTCTGAATAAAAGGCCAAGAGATCATCTGGCTCTAGCGTCAACACCTTTTCTTCATAGTCCGTATTCTCGAGCAGTCCCAGGGGAACACCTTCCACGCGGATGGACTGCGTGCGCCCGTTTCGGACAAGGATGGGCAGCGGCATGCCGGCATTGGCCATGCGGAGGGCTCGCGTCCTCGGTTCCCACACGGCATACGTGAGTGTGATGAAGTGCCCCTCGATTTTCCTTTCTAGCAGCATCACGTTGAGCTTGCGCAGCAGGTCAGGCGGCGCCAGGCGAAGGGGCGCGAGACTCCGCAGAATGCCGGTCACCATGGCGCCGTAAAGGGCAGCGGGTGCGCCTTTGCCGCTCACGTCGCCGACCACCAGGGCGTGGCGCTCCCTGCCGTATTGCAGGAATTCATAAAGGTCGCCGCCCAGTTCGCGAGCCGGCTGGAACGCAATCCCAGTTCGACGCCCGGGATGGAGGGCACGGTCCCGGGCATCAGGTGCATTTGAATATTCTGGGCGCGCTGCAGGTCGCGCTCCAGGCGCATTTCGCTTCGTACCACGCGCTCGTAAAGCTGCGCGTTTTCGATGGCGATGGCGATCTGCGGCGCGAGGGTGGAGAAAATCCGAACGTGTTCTTCATTGAAGTAGCCCAAGTGTGGGCTCTCCAGATCGACCACGCCGATCACGCGGTCTCGATGAATCAGTGGCACGACCATCTCCGAACGCGTTTCCGGATTCAGCGGGATATAGCGGGCGTCCTTGCTCACATCGGGCACCACCACCGTCTGGCGCGCTGAAGCCGCCGCCCCCACCAAGCCTTGCCCGAAGTTCACCGTGAACTTCTCCGGCATGCGCTCGTCCTGGCGCAGTGAGATCACGTTGTTGAAAACGCGCGCGCGGTCATCGGCCAGCAAGATGCTGAAACGGTGATAATCGATCAGCCGCTTGGTGAGGGTCCCGATCTTGCGGAGCAGGTCCTTCAGCACCAGCAGCGAGCTCAGCTCTCGGCTGATTTCATTCAGAAGGTGAAGTGTGCGCGCCTGGCGAACGCTGCGCCGATAGAGACGGGCATTCTCGATGGCCATGGCCATGCGTCCGGCCAGGAGCTCGAGGAGGTTTTGGTGTTGCTCGGTGAAGAAATCCGCCCATGGCGCTTCCAGATCGATGACGCCGACAACGCGGTTCTTGGTGATCAGCGGCACGGCCAGTTCCGAGCGCACGGCGGGCAACGATTGAATGTACGAGTGGTCTTTGCTGACATCATTCACCAGCACCGAGCGCCGCAGTTGCGCGGCGCGCCCGACAATGCCCTCACCGACTTTGATCCGAAGATTCCTCACCACCTCCTCCGGATGACCAATGTTGAATCGAACGCGGAGTTCCTGGGTCTTTTCGTTCAGCAGGAGTATGGCGAAGACTTCGTAATCGATGGCACGCCGGACCACCTCCGCGATGCGTACCATTAACTCATCGAGGTCCAGCGTGGAGTTGAGGCGCTCTCCGACCTCGAGGAGCAAGGTCAGGAGCTCAGTCAGCTCCAAGGTTCGCGCCGGTATTTTCACCGTTTCAGGCATAAGATCAGCGGGTCAGTCATTCGGTCTGTCAGTATTTCAGAAGTATCCTCTTGCAGCCGTTTGAGTGACTGAAATGCCGAACGACTGAAATACTGACCAGCTTCGTCAGTAGCCTTGGCCGGCCCGTGTGCTTGTGGCCGGCGCGGGAAGAGGCGACGCCTGGCCCGCCAGTGCGGCAATCGCTTCTTCGAGAATGGCGATGGAGGCGCTGGTCCCGAGTCGCGTGGCGCCGGCATCGAGCATACTGACGGCGTCCGCGAGCGTGCGAATGCCTCCCGCGGCTTTTACGCCCATCTCCGGTCCAACGGTTTCCCTCATCAATCGAACATCGACTGCCGTTGCTCCGGATGGAGCGAATCCAGTCGAGGTCTTCACATAATCCGCGCCAGCTCGTTTGGCGACCCGGCACGCTGCGATTTTTTCCTCATCCGTAAGGTAAGCGTTCTCTAAAATCACTTTCAGGAGAGCGCCGCCTTCGTGGCACACTTCGGCCACGCCTCGAATGTCAATCTCCACAGTCTCCACGTCGCCCGATTTCATGGCGCCGACATTCATCACCATATCCACTTCTTTTGCGCCCGCCAGGATGACGGCCTGCGCCTCGGCTCGCTTCACTGCGGTCACACTTGCCCCGAAAGGAAATCCCACCACTGCTGCAACCTTCACGCCTGAGCCTCGCAGTTTATCCACAGCTACCGGGACCCAGGCTGAGTTCACGCATATTGTGCCAAAGCACCACTCGCGGGCCTCATCTGCGAGCTTTTCGATCTGGCTGCGCGTGGCCTGCGGACGAAGCAGTGTGTGGTCCATCAGTTGGGCCAGAGCGCGCACCTCGGCCGGTTGATCGTTAACGCATTGTGGCGCGCCCGAACGCGCGGCGTGGCTGCAGGCGCACTCGATCTCTTCGCTCAGCCACGCGCCGGGCGCCGGCTCCATTTGGCGAAGCACTTCGAGGGCCACCGTCTCCACCAGGTTCTCGAGCTCGGACTGGCTCATCGTGATGGTGTCCATGCACAAAACTCCTTCAGAAACAAGCCTCATCGAGGCATCCGCGAGAACCGTTTCGCTTGGTGCAGAATAGCTATTGTAACACACCGCGAAAATCGGCCGTTTCAGGCCGCCGTGTCGCGTTAGTTGTTTTGTGCTTGTAACCGCAAGACATTTGGGTAAAATGGAGCTGTCATGAGCGGCCAACTACAAGTCTGGATGCCTGCGGTTCTCTCGCTCTTCGGTACATTGATCGTCGTTGTTCTAACGGCTTGGCTCAACACGCGCGCCCTCAGCGCACAAATCGACTCTGTGCGCAACGAGATTGGGTCTGTGCGCAAGGAAATGGATTCTCTCCGCGCGCAAATCGAGTCAGTCCGCAATGAGTTGCGAGCCGAGATCGAGGCACTGCGAGCAGAAATGAAGCAGTCGATGGCCGAGCTTGAGTTGCGGCTGACAAGGCAAATCATGGACTTGGCCCAGCGCGTAGAGCGGCTGGAAGAGGCGCGCGCCGTGGTCCGTCCCTAATCCACGAACCGTGGACCACCAACGATTCGAAAACCTGGTCGAAGAAGCGCTGGAGCGGCTGCCCAAGAAATTCCGTCGCAGACTGGCGAATATCGCGATCATTGTGGAAGATTCGCCGCCGCAAGAGGCGGAGCCAGGCAGCTTGCTTCTTGGCCTTTTCCACGGTGTGCCTTGCACGGAGAAGAGTACTTTCTTCGCCTCTCCGCCCGATCGCGTGTACCTTTATCAGAAAAATATCGAGGCTATCTGCCGGACCGATGAGCAGATTCGCCGCCAGGTCCGAGATACACTATTCCATGAATTGGGACATTATTTCGGAATGACCGAACGGGAACTGCGCGATGTCTGAAAATTGATCCCCGATGTCTCGCACCGGCGACCGCAGAATCCAGCATATAATCAAGTGGGATGCTGGTTCTGGCGATCGATACCACAAGCGAGCACGGCGGAGTCGCGCTTTTTCGAGATACCGAGCGTCTGGCTCTGGTTCGAAACTCAGGCACGTGCGGCTACTCGGTGACGCTGTTTCAGGCAGTGGACCGCGCCTTCGCAGAAGCGGGCACAAAGCTTTTCACACCAGCCCTCGGTTTGCAGCACATCGACCTCTTCGCTGTGGCGAACGGCCCAGGCTCGTTCACCGGGATCCGCACCGGCCTAGCCGCGACACAAGGCTGGGCAACGGCGCTTCGCCGGCCAGTGGTAGGGGTCTCGGTTCTCCAGGCCATGGCCGCGCAGGCGCCGTCCGCTGCCGGGTTTGTGGCCGCCATCATGGACGCGCGCCGAGGCGAGTTTTATGTGGGCCTCTTCCGCCGGGACGCGGAGGGACTCGCCTCTGTCCCCCAGGAAGAAGGTGCGGCTTTTGTCGCCGAGCCAGAGACGCTTTTTGATCTGCTCGTAAAGCGCCGGGACACGGGTCTGAATGCAGATGGATTCACCTGCGTCATTCGCGAAAACGATTTGGCCGCGCAAGCGGTGCGATCCCAGTTTTCCAACCGATTCGAGTGGCAGACTGTCGCCGACTGCCCGCTTGAGAGCATCGCGCGCCTGGCAGTTGAATCGCATCGCAACGGCAAGACTCAGGCGCCAGCCGAGCTTGATGCCTGCTATATTCGGCGGTCGGATGCTGAACTCAATTGGCACGTGTGATGGCCGTTGCCACAGGCCTATCCAAGCGGTAGTAACCACAAAATACTTTCCATCAAATTTCTACTTGACAGCGAAGTTACGAAGTGCTACATGTGCGGTGTCTCGATGCGGACCATTTACTGCTGGGTAAATGATCCTGATCGATTCGGGCACTAAAATGATGCGGCACCAAGGCTGCAAAAACGTACGTTTTCCTAACGGGTCTCGGAACCGGTAATATTTATGAAAAAAAAGCACATTCTTGAAAAACGTGTCAAAAACGACGACTGCTAAGTACCTGCAATTTCAACATATTTATCCGCACAACCGGGCTCACGGCGAAAATAAAAAAAGCGCAGGAACGAACCGGTAATGTATATGAAAACAAAGGAAAATGGCTTGGACCGAACCCATAATCCGGGAATGTCATAGAAAACAAATATAGTTAGGCTGAAATAAGAAAATAAATGGGTTGAAAACAAAGGACAAAATACCCCAACCAAGCCTCTTCGCCATATATTTAAATATAAATAATATATTAATAGTTATCAGTACTTTAAAGTTAAGCCGACTAGTGTTGTCTCGGAGCTGAATGAAAGTCAGACAATTCGAGCGCGAGGATCTAGAAGCCATACTCGCAATCCAGGACAAGACTCCCCTGGCGTCCCATTGGACCGACGCGGACTATCTGCGATTGGCGGCCGAGCCGGGCGGAATGGTTCTTGTGGCTGAGCTGGAGACCATGACGCCGCCCAAGGTCCTGGGCTTTGCGGCCATCCAGCGCATCATCGACGAGGCGGAGCTCTTGAACATCGCAGTCGACCCGCAGCACCAACATCAGGGCGTAGGACGCGCGCTGGTAGAAGAAGCCCGACTGCGCCTGCTAAGATTGGGCGCCAAGCGCGTTTTTCTGGAAGTGCGAAGGTCCAACGCTACAGCTCTGCACCTCTACTATTCCGCGGGCTTTGGCTTGCATTCACAAAGGAAGGATTATTATCGCGACCCGCCCGACGACGCCTACATCTTGTGTCTCGAACTTTTCGCGCCCGAGATCCTCGCGGCCACACCGTAAATGTCTCGGTCGTTGGTTTGTGTAACAACTCGGTTAGCGACAGACGAGGAACCTTGCGATCCCCAATTCTCGCTTGATTGGCGCTGCTCGCTGTGCTAGCTTGTAATCAGAATGCACATCTCTGTCGGGAGGTGACACGCCTATGAGCACCGTAGCCGAGGCCGTCCGGGAGCAGTTGATGGCCACTAATGAAAGTTACAAGAACCTCCAAGAAGAACACACCCGTTACGCCGCTGAGCTGGACAAATTAGCCCACAAAACTTACCTGAACGAAGACGAAAAGCTACAAGAGGTCCGTTTGAAGAAGTTGAAGTTGCGTGTCAAAGACGAAATGGAGCGACTGGTTCGGGAGCAAGCTCGGATTCATTGAACGATTTCGCGTTGATTTTGCCGTGGCCACACTGAGTGTGAGTGTGCGTGCGCGGCAGGGCGCTCTGATGTCTTTCGAGCGTTGGCACCCTACAGCGAGGATCGATTCCAGAAGCGCGGTCTCATGGTGAAGGAGGGCTACTGGTACGGGTTGCCGCTGTTGCTCCTGGCCGGCGGCTTGATGGGGCTGAAGCTTTATGTTACGGGTGGATTCTTCCTGATCGTCGCCGCGCTTGTCCTTAATTTCTTTCGCGATCCAGACCGGATCATTCCCAGCGAGCCCGACGCCATTGTTGCTCCCGCCGACGGACGGGTGGTGGAACTGCGCGATGAGTTCTTCGACGGCCGGCCCATGCGCCGAGTGAGCATCTTCATGTCTCCGCTGGATGTCCATGTCAATCGCGCTCCCATTGGCGGGACGATTGACTCCGTCCACTATCGCAAGGGCAGCTTTCGAGTGGCCTCACAGGCCGAGGCTTCGCTCGAAAATGAACAAAACGTCTTCACAATTAGCGGCGAGCAGGGTATGGTGGTGGTGAAACAAATCGCGGGCCTCCTGGCTCGCCGGATTGTGTTCTGGAAAAAACCGGATGAGCGCATCGCGCGGGGCGAACGCGTCGGCCTGATCAAGTTTGGCTCGCGGGTTGACCTTCTAATGGAACCCGAGGTTGAAATGCGCATCAGAGTGGGAGATCACGTTCGGGCGGGATACACCATTGTGGCAATGTCCCGGCGAGGCCGACCCGCCAACTAGGCCTGGGTTGTGACATTCGCCATCGCGCGAGGACGGGAGGGAATTCACTGGACCCTGTCAGGGCAATTCCGAAACCAAGGAAGAGAGAGCGATTCCGTCGCGGCGTATACCTGTTGCCCAGTCTGTTCACAGTGGGAACGCTGGTGTGCGGATACATTGCCATACTCTCGACGTTGAGAGCCACCGCCATCGATGGGGACCAGGCGCGTTGGGCCTTCGATACGGCCGCCAAAGCGATTGGTTGGGCCATTGTCTTCGATGGGCTCGACGGACGGATCGCACGCCTTACGCACGCGACTTCGGACTTTGGGCGGGAATTTGATTCCCTCGCCGACGTCATCACGTTCGGCATTGCGCCCGCCTTTCTCGCCTTCGCCTGGGGCGTGCGCCCCGTGGAGGAAGTCGCGGGGTCACAACTTGTCCAGCGCCTGCCGGAGATCGGATGGGTGCTCACTTTCTGGTACGTCATTTGCGGCGCAGCTCGCCTGGCGCGATTCAATATCGACAGTCTGAAACCCTCCACAGACCGCCGCCACTTCATTGGCCTCCCGATCCCGGGCGCCGCCGGAGTTATCGCGGCGTTGGTGCATTGCATCAAATATCCCGTGAACGATTGGATGTACGGCCTCATCTGGTTGGCCATCGTAGCTGTGCTCGGGTTTCTGATGGTAAGCCGCATCAGATATCCCAGCTTCAAGGCGTTCGATCTGCGCAGCCGCCGCTCTTATCTCGCCATTATTTTCATCGGCATCACCATCTATGCCATATGGGCGTTCTCGGAGCCCATGCTTTTGACGATCGCTCTCCTCTTTGCCCTCTCCGGTCCCACCGCGCGACTCGTTTCAAAGATCCGACCGCACGAGCCCTCACCCCAAGAGGTCCACGTTTCATGAAATATGCTGCCGAGGGCTATCGCGTTGCGGTGGTCGGCGCCGCTTCGCTGCTGGGGAAGGAATTGCTGGCCGTGCTAAAGGAGCGGCAGTTTCCGATCGCCAGATTGGTGACACCGGACGCGCTTGACGAGGCCGAGCCGGACTTGCCCGTGCTTGACCTGAGCGGTGAAGGGGACATCGGCATCACAGACGCCAACGTAGGCGAGAACGAGTTGGATTTCGCCTTTCTCGCCGGTCCTCTACCAACTGCTTCGAAAAAGACTGGCGAGGCTGATGCATTGACCTTTCTCCAGTCCTCTAGGCAACTCGCCACGGCGGAGCATTGCAAAGTGATCGACCTTCGCGAGTGTCTGGTCGGCGAATCCGGCGGCATCGTGAGGATTCCGTCCTTGGAACGGCGTGATGCGGCGCGAGCCGATCACAAAACCGGAATCCCCAGCATCGTCATGCGGCACGCCTCGGGGGCGGAGCGGGAAGAAGAGAGGCCTTCCAAGTACTTCATCTCCGCGCATCCCGCGACCATCGTGATAAGCACGATTCTGCTGCGTCTAACCTCCCGCTTTCCGGCGGAGAGTGTTGTGGTGCACATGTTCGGTGCCGCTTCCGAAATCGGGTCACAGGCCATCGAGGAATTGCAGAAGCAGACTCTGAGCCTGTTGAGTTTTCAGAAGATTCCGCAGTCGGTTTTTGGGATGCAGCTCGCCTTTAATCTCTTGCCGCGCTTCGGGCGTGGCCGCAAGACGCCCATGGCCGATCTTGAATCTCGGATTCAGGCGGAGTTGACGAACTACGTTGGGCAGCGGGTTCCTATGCCTGCGGTGCGCGCGATTCAGGCGCCAGTTTTCCACTCGCTGGCGTACTCTTTCTACTTTCAGTTGGTGCAGCCCGCGCCCGTTGAGGCGCTCACTCAAGCCTTGGCAGGCAGGCCGATTGATATGCGCAAAGCGACTGAGACCGCTCCCACCCAGGTGGAAGCCGCAGGTTCGGGCGAGATCATGGTGGATGCGCCGGTGCCTGACGCAAGTCATCCGGCGGGGGTTTGGATCTGGGCCGCCGCGGATAATCTCCGCCTGGCCGCCCTGAACGCCGTAGAAATCGCCGAGAGTTTGATCGAGGAGAAGCTGGCGCAGGTACACTAAAACTCCAGGCAGGATTCGGAAAACGGAAGAATGGAATATGGTTCATGGTAAATGGGAAATTGCAAATGGCGGCCCATTTGACATTTCCCATTTCCCATTTCCCATGACCCGTGTCCCATCCCAGATGATTTCGATTGCCTTCCCACGCACGCCACGCTGCCTACTGCCTACTGCCTTCTGCCTTCTGCTTTCTGCTTTCTTCCTTCTCACCTCCTGCGGCTATCAAGTCGCTGGCCGCGGCGAGCGGATCCCACCTGACGTAAAGACGATCGCCATTCCCATCTTCGTAAACAAGACCGCCCGCTTCCGTATCGAGCAAAAACTCGCCGCCGCAGTCACGCGCGAGTTTATTCAGCGGACGAAATTCCGCGTCACGCCTGATCCTTCCCAGGCGGACGCCGTGCTGAAAGGCACCGTGACCGACGTTCGGTCAGGCGTCGTCACTTTTGATCTCTCAACCGGCCGCGCTACAACTCTTCAGATCCAGGTGACCGCAACTGTGGAACTGACCGACACGCACACCAAGAAAGTCTTGTTCTCGAATCCTAATTACATTTTCAGAGAAGAATACCAGGTCAGCCAATCCACGACGGAGTTGTTTGAAGAAGACCAGTCAGCCTTGGATCGACTGTCCCGCGACATGGCTCGCACGCTAGTCACGGATATTCTCGAGAACTTTTAGAATAGTGGCAAGCGGGTTGTCATTTTCGATTGATGATTGCCGATTGCCGATTGGTGAGGGCGAACAATTCGCTGTTTTCAATCGTCAATCGGCAATCGAAAATCGGCAGTCGCTTGATTTCGACATGGCACTATTCTCTGAATGGTGAGCAGCACGGTTTCTGGACGGGTTTCGGCTCCATCATTTCCGCGCGAGTGAAATTGGGGTCGTACATGTTGTACTGCCACTTTCCGTCGCGGCCAATCTTAGGTGTTTCTTTGGCGCTGTAGCCGCGCTCGAGGGCAATCTTGTGTGCGGCCTCCACACTCGGAACGCCCAGCGAGAGGTGGTGCATGACTCCTAGAGTGTGCGGCGAAGGATTGTGAACATTGAGCATGTACTCCAACCAATCCTTCCCATTGGGCACACGCATCACCACCCAATCCGTCCGATCATCCGTCATCCCACCGTGCCAGCCTTCCCGAAAGCCTAGAATATCGCGGTAGAAATGGTCCGCCGCCGCCTGATCCTGCACGGTTACGCCGACGTGCTCGATGTGTTGAGAAATGCGGGTTCGCGGCAGGGCCTTGCCGAAGTTCCGGGTTTCAAGCGATCCCGGCATATACTGAACAAACTCCACCAAGTGGCCGTCCGGATCTTTCACCGCAAGGCTCAGATTGCCGTCCTCGCCCGGCTGAAGAGCGCCGGCGACAGTGACTCCGCGGCTTGCGAGGTAATCCCGCAGCTGGCGCGCATCGGTGGTCTCAAAGGCGATATCATCGAGGCGATCCTCCGTCGGGCTCTTGAGACCCGGGTACACTTCGATGTATTGATGATCGTTCACCTTGAAGTAAGTCAGCGTCTGCCCGCCGCCGATCTCTCGGTTGAACGGTTCCTGGAAGCCGAGAATGCCGCCGTAAAACTTGCGCGCGGCGACGAGATCATCGGTCTTAAGACGGATGTGAGCCACGCCGATGATGGGCGGACGCTCCGGTGTTCGGGATTCAGCGGTCGCGTTTTGCGGAACGGGATGTTTGGCGGACAAGGTAATTGTCCCGGCTGCGACAGCGAGCGCGAAAACAAGTGAGACATAACGGCGCGATTTCATCTAAGTTCCACCCACCCTTCCAAATCCTTATCCCTAAATCCCAAATCCTTAATCCCAAATCCCAAATCCCAAATCCTAAATCCTAAATCCTCAGATATTGCCTCGCTTCAGTTCTCCAAGCAAATAGTCGCACGATCTCACGCACAACGCCATGATGGTAAGGGTTGGATTCTGGCAGGCGGTGGAGGTGAAACCGGCGCCGTCCATGACAAACAGATTCTTCACGTCGTGCGATTGCTGGTACTGATTGAGCACAGATTTTTTCGGATCATTTCCCATGCGCGCGATCCCGACCTCATGGATGGCCCAGCCCGGCGCACTGGGGCGAACCTGACTCTGGACATTCTTGGCGCCCGCCGCCTCCAGCATTTCGGCCGCGGACGTGGCCATGTCTTTGACCATTGCCATTTCATTGTCGCTGTATTTCATGCGGACATTCAGCACAGGTATGCCAAAGATGTCGGAGCGATTCTTGTTGATCTCAACGTAATTCTCCCAGCGCGCCAGGCATTCGCCGAAGCCTCCCAACCCGATATAAGTGACCGGCTCGGTGAGAGCTTTCTTAAACGCCGCACCGAATCCAGGCGCGCCCCAGTTGAAGCCGGGGCCGCCGCCGCCCTGAAAACCGTAGCCGCGCAAAAACGCTTTCGAGCGCGGGCCGTCATGCGTGTTGCGAAAGCGGATCACGTAAATGTCGTCGGGCCGGTTCGGTCCGTTGATATTGGGTTTCCCGAGGAGACCGTCCAATTGACCGCTCGCACCTCCACCCGTAATGTGATCCATCAGATAGTGCCCGAGGACCCCACTGGAATTGGCCAAGCCGGCCGGATATTGGGAAGTCGCGGAATTGAAGAGTATGCGCACTGATTCCAGCGCCTGCGCGCACAGCACTACGGCGCGGCCGTGGACTTCTTGAGGCTGTTTTGTGACTCGGTCGATATAGAGAATTCCGTTGGCGCGATTGTGATCGGCGTCCATCAGGACTTTGTATGCCATCGCGTTGGAGACGAGCGTACATTTGCCGGTAGCCAGCGCGTCCGCCACCGTCGTGAAAGCGGAATTGAAATACGAGTGGGTCACGCATCCGCGTTCACAAGGGCCGCAATAATGGCACGGCGCACGCCCATTGATGGACTTGGTAATGTTGGCGCTCCGTCCGAGGGTCACGGTGCGCCCGAGTTTCGCTTTCACGCGATTGCGCAGCAGTACTTCAGCGCAGGTCATTCCCATGGGCGGCTGAAATTTGCCGTCGGGCAATTCGTAGACGCCTTCTGGCATGCCGGTGATGCCGACGTATTCCTCCACGATG